>Ga0181612_166353_pt1 | contig 19923 bp, 10 predicted proteins | sample HoacroProtozoa21_FD_119630 | JGI IMG/M metagenome (GOLD analysis project Ga0181612, IMG submission 119630) | Hoatzin crop microbial communities from Cojedes, Venezuel. Combined Assembly of Gp0051906, Gp0051904, Gp0051908 | reverse complement strand
CCAAATTGACCTATATAAATCATGTTGTCTATGATTTTTCAGTTTGCATTTTTAAAGGCCTTTTTACTGATAGCTGAAATACAACTTTTCTAATATGTAAAGTACACAAAGTTTGTAAATATGTAAAACATTTGAAGTAAAGCTGCAGACAGGACACTGATTTTAAATGACTGGGTTTTCTTCCTGAACCTATCCCTTCTATACCAGATCCCCATCCCTTTCAAAATTCAGCAGTGGTCAGGTATAGCGTTTTGATTCTGCTCACTGACTTGTGTATGCATGTTTATGCACCCACAAACTGTAAAAAGAAAACTGACTATATGTGGCTTCGGGGAAAAGAAAGGAGTGGTGGGCGCAGATACCAGCTGGAGCTTGAGGCATGTGTTCTCTTCTGTGGCACCATTTTGTTGTTGATGTGGGAATGTAGCTAAACAGTGGCTACAGATGCTCCGCTAAATAAGGATCCACATAAATTCCAGCTGTGAACTTGTGATTCATCCTTCCCTGCACAAAAGATATGTTTCCATATGTCCCATAATGTTCCATATTTGATTTTTATCACACACTGTGTGCCAGTCTGAATCTCGTCTGCATGCTTTTTATGAATCCTATAACCCTTTCTCTCTTCTTCATCTGAATTAGAGTCATAACGCACCCCAGCCTCCATGCAAAAAATCCACCTTACAATAATACAGCATCCTTGTAAATAATTTTTTAATGAATCAAGTACATGAATAATATATCTATGTAACCACCGTAACACAATGTCTCGGCATATCTACAGAAAATCATAGCAGTCCATTTGAAAAGTATTTCTCTTGAAGACAACTCTGGAGTCCTTAAAATGATCTGAGTTCTAAGTAATTTCATCTTTAAAAATACTTGTATCTTACTTCACCTACTCAGGATGGATTTTTGTGATATAAACTATAATAACTTCAGGTATCTAGTATACATGGCTTCTCTTTATATTTTTAAGTATGTAATTGATTGGTAAAAACTCCATTTTGAATTATGAATAATGTCCATTGTTAAAGCATTTATGCTCATTGAGACCCACTGAAAAGAACTACAAAACTGTCACGGGTTCCATGGCACCAAATAAAATACATTCTTTTTTTTTTTTTTTTTAATTATTGATCTTACCCATTATAGTCTCTAGATGGGAATTTAGGGTATTTTTTCTCTGCTACCATAATGTAGATATGGAAATTGGCATCTGGAAGTGCAGGTATCCATGGCCCCAAGAGCATACAAAACCCCATAGTTTAAAATACTAAAAAACAAAGTAAGGATTTAAAAAACACTATCTGAATTGCAGTGTAGGGTTTTGAGTCAGCTTTTGTAATACAGTTAGGAGAAACGTGGTGCCTGCCACATGACTGGGGTGAAATATGGCTGCTGGTCAGCTCTGCAAGAAACATAGTGTTGCTAGAGCTTTGCAGTAAATTTTATGTATGATAGTCATTGACTATCATAAAACTCCTCAGAACATGAGGCAGAAGTCATGTTAGACAGCTGTAGTCTGAAAAGTGTGTATCTTCGTGAAAGTAAAACCTCAGAGGTTGCTGTAATTATTAAAGTAATGATTAAAGTGGTATACCTGGTCATTGGCTTTCGCAAGTTTTTGAAGCCAGTGCTTCTACCTCCAGAACAAATTTTAAATGGCTTGTCAGGAACTGGATGAAACGCTTGCAGTCTTCAGAAGTGAAGTTATTGTGCAGGTGTTGCAGCGGTGCTGCTATTTCCATACTAGCCAATTCCAGTATACTCACCTACATAGGTAGTTGTAGTTTTGTTCACCGAAGAAGAGTGCTATGAGAGTACAGTCTTCTGAAACAAGGCGTATCAAAGCAAATGCTGATATCTGCTATAAAGAAGCATTATTTAGCTGTGTGCAGAATCTGATGTCCAGTGCTTTTTTGTCTATTGTGTTGCAAGGAACAATGTCTGTTCATAATTTCAATTCTCCAGGCAAGTCAGATATCAACATTACACCAACATTTTTTGACAGAACGGATAGTTAATTAGTTCATATTTTAAACTGAAGGTCACTGTGTTATAGATTTCTATGGGAACAAAAAGAAAGAGCATCTAGTTAAAACGATGAGTAAGTGGGCCCTGTTGGCAGCAGTGTCTGAGGAAGCATTGAGTTGAACCACTGGTCACTGTCAAATTCCAATCAAAATGCAGATAAGTTTAGCATAAACATAATAAGGTGTTGGTGTGTTTCCAGAACCGTAAAGAGGACTTTAACTGGAGATTAGCAGTTTGTTTTACAGCTAGGCTAGGTATTTCAAATCAAGTTGACTGGTGCTGCTTGTAACGAAGCATCTGCAAAGTGGTCAGTGTGACGTTGGTTTTCTGTGTTCAAGAAGTTCAGTGTCAACACAGCTGCGACTTACTACTTTTAGCAATCTCTCAGCTGGGAATTAGATAAAATACCTTTAATTTGGGCATGAGGTTGGGGGAGAGTACTGGGACAGGAGTATAATTTCAGATGCTATTAATTTTCACAAAATAACATTTGTGTGCTTTGTCTTGCCAGATAGTCTACAATGCTTTTCCTCATTTCACGTGCCAGGCTGTTTTTATATTATCATTTCCTTCTCCACTGTGTTTATCTTTTCTGAAAATAGTGAATGTAAGCTATTACAGACTGGGTGGGTGGCACACATTTGCACAGTAACTTTTAAAACACAGAGCAAGCATTTTATTTGGGTTTTGAAAACCACTGAGAGAACTTAATGCAGCTGCTCTCATGGCATCAAAGTGAAACATGTAAAAATCTCACTTTCTATTCTAAATAACCTTAGGGCTGTTGAGTCAGATATTTCCGGGTTGACATGTTTTGCACAGGAGTGACAGTGGCATTGAGTAGATATAGTAAATCTTAATGTTCCACTGAATCTGTTCACTGTTTTATGAGCTTTGCAGGGTACTCATCCTTAACAAAATGTCAAGTTAAAACATGTCACTTTGCCATAGTTGAAATTACTTACTTGTTTTTAATCAAAAAGCAACTCTTAATGGGCTGTTTTACTGTAGGCAGTAAGGAAAGTAGCTTTCCAGTTTAGCAGCAAGTAGTTCTTCTGGCCCATTATTTGCTGTCATTTCTACTTCGCATCCAGCAATGTGAAAAGGGTAGTGTGATTAAAATCTGACGATGCTGAATCAGGATGCTAGTGCTGCGTATCCTACACCAAGCAGAATTAGTATTTTTAGGAAGAGCTAGGCCTTTTTTAATGCACATCTTTCAGTTCTGTTAGGCAGTAGTGCTGTGTTTCCTAGGAACTTTACTGTATCCGTGATCTCTGTCAGCAGCGGAGGTGGTCTTGCTGATAATAAAGGTGATCTGTGGTACAGTGTTGCTTTGATTTTAGTTTCCCAAAACTCAGGATGCGTTTAAGATGAGAGGTGCCATATAGTCAACATAATCCTTGGCTCCAGTCCTGTGAAGTAGAAGGCTTTCTTAACTGGAGGCACTCAGAAGCTCAAGCTGTACAAGTTCAGTGAATTCAGTTCATATTCCTTTTAAGACTGAAATGGCTCTTCAGTCTCTAGGCCAGTTAATAATCCTTCTCTTAACTATGCCATATATACTGCAGATGGTGCTTGACGGACTAGTCAGTGTCTCAAAGGTCACCACAACACTATTAGCTAGATCACTGTGCCCTTTGTTTCTTGACGATGCTTCTGCTACAGTACTTGTTACTTGAAAAAAAATATAGGAGTAAAGTTTGGGATTTGTTTTAAAAGAAAATGTTAACCACTTCTCACCAACAAATGCTTCAAATGTGGAGTCGTTTCTTGTCAGCGAAGTGCTCTGGAGTTTAGCATTCTGCTGATACAGGTATGACTGGTGGTCTCATTCAGTTTGGTGGGGTTTTTTGTGTGAAGATGTAACAGTGAGGATGACTGATACTTTAATTTTTTATTGTAGTTGCCTTTTGGAGCTTTTATTATATTTTGAGGGCTTATTTCAGCACCCGAGAAACAGGAACATTTAAAGTCTTCTAGAGATTCTTGTGGCCAAAGCTGTATGTGTTCTTTCTGTGTAGCTTGAAAACACTGAAATAACTAAAGGCTGTTTTAAAAGCAAATAGGAAAAAGCAAATCTTTAAACCCTGTTGTTGTTGCTTTATTAAAATATTTACAACCACAGCCACAAAAAGCTGCGCACCTTTGTCATAGCTGCAGAAACATACAGTGAAAAATCTCCTTTCTGTTTGGGATAATGCATGTTTGTCAATGTATTTTACAGCAAAAATGTTGTCATTCTTTTATCTTGTAAGTAACAGTCCACACTTGTTATGTTATTGAAATAATGCAACTTTACAAGGCTAGTCTCACACTGGGAGAGACAACTTGCAAATTGCAAAGCTACTTGTTTTTTATCTGAGACAAGGACTGTTCCTGAGGCAAGTTCAGCTATACTGTTAATATAACTCTTACGATTTTTTGCTTACATTGATTGTTCAGTGTCAGACTTTTAAAGTTCATTCACAATACATGACATACATGTTGCTTTTTCTGTTACACACAAGAAGTCAGGTGAAAACACATGATCCCATAGAGCTGTTTACTGGAAATTATTTTGTAGTCAATTGTGCATTTTCAATACTAAATGTTCAGGTATGTATATACTTCATTCTTTTTTTGTGGGCAATTTAATTTAACTGTTTTGAATATCCTGCTTCTTTAGTCTCTGTTCTTCCTGATTTATTATCTTTGACATCAGCTGAAACTCCCGTTGTTTACATCACTTTCATTTGTTTTATTTTTGTTAGCAATACAAATTGCATTCTGCCATCAGCTGGCAAACACTCAGGGAAGATTTGAAATCCTTAGGGGATCTCCATTGGTGTTCAAATAGTTAAACCATTATTAGACTTTAACATTATATTGTAAAGTGAGCGGTACTATCCTGGATGAAAGAAATTTCCCATATACTAAAAATAAATTGAATGCAATGGTTGTCATTTCCAAACAGGGCGCGCAAATGTTCTTTTGTAGTACATAATCTTTGTCACACAGGGAAGCATGCTGTAGAAGTGATTTTTTTATTTACATGAAACATGCACACAAAAAAATTGCAAATTCGTCTAGCTAGTGACTCTCTAAACATTTTTGAATAACTTTTCAAGTGTAGGAAATTTCCATTTTAATTAGATTGCTACAGGTTAATAGAGGGATGGAAGAGATGCTAGAAGTTAATTCATATCCAGCCAAACTCAGCTAATATCTTTATACTGCTGCATCTGCTTCTCCCTACCTATTACTTTTAAATTGCAAGGCTCCAGGAGCATCAAGAAAACATTTCATATTTCAAAAAAATTCAGTCCTCACAGAAGTATTTCAACGGGCATTTCTTAGTGTCCTTGTCCCCACCCCCCCCACCACACAGCTGTCACTAAGAGAGGAAAAGGACTGGGGGGAGGGAAGGAGGGAGCCCTGCTAAAATCGTGTCACGTAGCACTAATTCATCTGCTCTCATTAGAGTGAGCGAGGGACAGCAGTGATGGCCAAGAGCTGCACTCCACACATGACACACGAACAGTTTGGGGAATAGAAAATTGCTTTCTCAGGAAGCCCAGCCAATTAAGGACTTGACCATATTGAATGTCAAGTGTTAATTTAGGTTTTTCTTCATTTTCCCAGTAGTAATGCGGGTCCTGTGATGAGCAAATACATGTCAAGTAAAAGTTGATTGCATGAAGGACCTGGGTATTATATGTCACTGACAAGTCACAAATGTACGCTAGTCTTTTAACCCCTTAGGTGAGTCTGGAAAGAGGGGGGAGGGGAGTAGCAGAGGGGTATTAAATGTACTATAATGATAAGAATAGATAGCTTATATTAGGGAGAAGTCTGGATGGGACAGAAAGGAATAGAAATTTGTACGAGAGGCTAGGACGCAGACTTTCTGCAATCAGTGCACATATGTGGTACCTTTCTGGGTTATAATTAATAAACAGACCTAAAGGCCCCCTCAGGATTCTTTAGGGTTTTAAACAAGGCTATGAAGCATGCATGTTATATCCTTCATAAGGTTTCATGCGAAGAGAAGGAAAAGAGGTGCACAGTGCCAGAAATATGAAATACTCCTTAAGGGATGACCTGTTTTGAAAGAAAATAATTGTGCGTTCTTTATGAAAAAGAAAATATGTATTTCCAAGGTCTTTGTTTTTAAAAAAATAATCAAGAAGAAAAGACAAAGCCCCCATGTGAAAGCATGAAATTATAAAATGCTTTCCTGTCAAAAACAAATTTATTTTCTAGCTTGTGTGTTTCTCCAGGTTAATTTCACAGCCATCAGAAAGCCCCTGAAAGGCCACCTACCCTCATCTTACGTTGTACCTGCCTGTACTAGGGAAGCAAGAGATGGCAGAAGCAGTAGTACTGAGGTCTGTTTTAAGTGAAGTAGCATTTACTTTTACTAGATGTGGATACTTATGTATCATCTATAGCATCTAATTTCCATTCATCAGCATATTATTTACATATGAATTGTCTGACAATAAGAGAGTGTCTGTTTCTATTGCAATTGTATAATTGACCAAAAAAATTCCCTACAACAATATAGGCATTGTGTAGTAGAAATACAATGAAATAGAAGTGGCAATTATGCAAGCACCTAGGAAGGTGTCCACACCTTTTTAATTTAATCTAAAATGGTAAAAGCCACCTGTGCTTTCCGGGAATTTTTAGAAATTATTCGCTCTTCCTAAATTTTGTTTTGTTTGTTAAAATCTAACCTACAGATGGGTAACCGTTTGTTGGAAGCTGGTCAGTAAGCACTGTGTCTTTGCATTAAATGTTACTGAGCTGATCCTAATTAGAACCTGTTCTCCCCATTGCTCCTTTGGATTTTTCTCCTGTGCATTATGATGAAGATATTTAGGTGGCAAGGTACACTGCCACTGTCCGTGCCGTACATGTTCGATGGACGTAAACCAGACTTCATTCTCATGCAGGTAACTTGACACTTTAAATGGAGGCAGGGTTAACAAGTAAAGGTTAAATTGTGAAACAGACGTGTTTTCCAAACAAAAGCAATTTAGGTTTGATTAGCGTTTTCTGGACTGACATTAGATTCTCTATGCATGTGAAATAGTGCTGCCTATATAATTAAAACGAACATGGTTTTTGTTAAGAAACAGTTTCCAGAATCCGACCTCAAGACAATCAGTAATACTTTTTTTGCTATAGTTTTACTTCAGATTTGTGTGGAAACTTGTTATACATACAAGCCATCTCAGAATAAACCCAACTTACTTCTCCCTCACCAGCCTTGTCTCTTTTGTATTTCAGTAGGTAGCATCTGTAGATCTCAGCTGGCATTTAGAATGGCGTGTTAATTGTAGCAGCTTCTCTTCTGCTATGTGTGCAGAGGGATTTTGCTAAGTTTCCTTAAACTAAATTCCAATGATGGCATCTCAGGTTGCTGATTCAAGGTTTTCCTGCTCTGTGGTGTCACTTTTGACGGATGGTACCTAATGCAATCAGCCACCACTAAGGCAAGGCCTTCGTTTGACCAAAGCATCTGAAGTAAAAAAAAAAAAAAAAAAAAAAAAAGGAAAAAAAGAAAAAAAACACCCAGCCCTCCAACCAACAACCATATAGGGCAGGCTATTTCTGAATCGCTATTTCCCAGTGCTTTCGCAGAAGATGCCTCCCTTTGCGCATGTTTTTGATAAATTTAAGAAGTCAAATCACTGACACAGATGGATAATCCAAGTGTATAGGGTGAAGAGTTATAAATTAACACATTATTCCCTCTTAATGTGAAATACTTGAGAATGCATTTTCTCGGTCCCCTGACATCTACCCAGTGAGGGCTCGCATTGTACTTTTCAAGTGGCATTGATTTGTTAAAGCGCTGAATTAGCATCTCAGGCCAGCTGCCTGTTCCACTGTTGTGTTGTTGGGTTCATTCTCTCTCTCTCTGCCTTGCTTCCCGCTGCCTTGGCCACACACAGGGCTTCAGCCTGCTTACCCCAGCTTTTCCCCTCTGTTATTTTAGCTAATCCAGGTAATACACTCACCAAATGTGCCTTACCGAGCTGAGTAAATTAAAGTATTTCTCATTGCACAAAGCTCGTAATATGCACGTGTGTGTATATATATGTGCATGCAAGCGTAATATTTTTGGTTGGACCGTGGAAGGATTAAGCAGGGAGCCGAGGGGAGAAGGTGATGGGCTGCAAGGATGGATGGCTGCGTTTACTAGCCTCGTTCTCCAGTGAAGTTATGCATTGTTCTTTTATTTAATTTGTGTTGTGCTGAGGTCTTCCATACAGCAGCTGAGTCAAAGGGGAAAGAGAGAAGAAACAGAAGTAATATATGTCAAGTCAGAAAAGCTGTTGAAATGCAATATTAAACGGTGTATCTTAGGTCTGAATTTTAGAGTCTGTAGTACTTTGTCTAGTTCGTTAATGGATGTCTGCAGAGATGTAAAGATAGTTTGTGCTTCCATGTCTTTATTTGAAAATGCTATTTATAACTGTGGGTTTTTATTCTGATTGTAATTAGTTGGTTTTAAGACTTTCTTCTTTCCACCCTTTCTTTCCTCTCAGCCTATCCCTATTACTGCTATCTTACTATTCACTTTTAACATTTTCCGTGCAACTTAATACCTTATATTTCTCATGGTGGCACCTGACAGATTTGTAGCTATGCCCTAATTGACTAAATTGCACTAGTAATACATGTATTGCAGTAATGAAGATTATGTACATGAAATTAACATTACATTTCATTTAAGATGGCTAATAAAATGGTCATATTTTTATCTGTGGTTCCTTGGCATAGATGAACCAGGTTTCTAGAGCTGGTGTTGAGTAGTGAAATGACATTCTTTTATAGTGCACATCCATTATTCCTTCACTATTTTGATTATCTTTTTCTTACCATTATTTGCTATGAGAGTTTAAGGTAATTTCTTTCCCTGCTGCACTTCTGATAATAGAAATTTCCGGAATAATCAACAGAAATTTTCCTTTTTGTCTTTTGTAGCATTACAGATTCGGTTGTTTGGGATGCAGTGCTTCTGGGAAACCTTTTTGTCTTGCAGGTGAATGAAGTGATACATCTTTTTAGGCATCAGAAACAGAATGTGAGCAGGGTTCGAAATCTCAGAGACACTGAGTAAGATCCATACTACTGGCCACCTATTTTGTTTATAGCTACTAGCATAATCTTCTAATGATTGCATAATATTTAGTACTAATTAGGGGCCATATTTTGAAAATTCTAGTTACTGTTAACACCATGAAACAATCTGAGTGCATGAAAGCATGGATTAGATTCCTTGCCTATTTTATCTTTTCAAAGGTTATGCATCTATTAGGCTTCCAACACAGTAGAACTAGAGTAGTTGCTATTTGCAAAATTTATATCAGTGTTCAAATATAAAGTAAAAAGTGTTCTTTGCTTACATTCAAAACCTAAACTCAGCAGACTAAGGTTAACATAATGTCCTGGCTGAGTAATCAGTTCTGATTCCACAGAGATATTTTTGGTAGATAACGATTCTAGAATTATGGCTTCATAGAGGTGAGGGGATTAAACAACTTTTGTCTTTTAACTAGGCTGTCAGAGGCTAATTGAAACCACCAGTGAGATAAAGAGTAGAAATGAAAGACAGTAGGTCTTCGTGTGTTTTTGCAAGAACGTGTTAATTTCTTCAGAGAGCACTGCCAGCATTGCCACTGTGACTTTGTGCAGCATGCGGACAACAAACCAAGTGTGCCCTGCTGGGTTAATGTTACATAAACATGAGATGCCATGGTGAAGTGCATCTGATATGCGGTGTATGCACGTGGATATATTTCTATTATTTTGGGTGAAGAGAAGCTCTGAACCATTGGACACTGGTTTAATAATGCAAGTGATACACACTTGGCTTAGGGTCTTGGCAGAAATGAATGCTGCATAAATGCCCTCAGAGCACCTAGTGTTAGCTGAGGCATGATTTGGCAGAAGCGCCCAGACCCTGTTTGAGGAGAAGGTGAAGTAAGAGCAAGGATCTGCAGACTGACTAATGGAAGAGGTGACCAGATAGATACAAAGCTACTCACAGTACTGATACCAACAATTAAAAGGGATAGGTCTCTCTTTCCTTGTCCCAAGTTCAGTTAAAATCTGTAACACCTATTCTTTAGTATCAGGAATGTCTAATATCATGGATTATGTTAAAGCTGCTAGAAGTACTGTGCCATCTTGTTATAGAAAAAAAGTAAGATATTTAGTATTTGTGGCAGCCACAGATTTTAAGCAGGCTCTTTCATCAGGCTGTGAAGCAGTCCTGACTGTGGTTCTGTATCTCACTAGGGTTATTCCTTGCACTGGCTAAATTGAAGCCTTGGTTAGTGATGTGCTCACATCTTCTGTTGTCATACAGAAATCAACACAGTCTTGTCCCTACAGACTGTAGAATAGAACTGGAATACAATAAAAGAACAAGAAAATTTGGAGAGTGGACTATCGCCATAGCTAATCTGACAGTAAATGTGGCCAGAGTGGTCATTCCTTATAGTAAAAAAATTTAAGTTCATAATAAAGACTTTTACTCAGTATTTTTGTTATTTATATGAGAGACACGTGAGAGGTTGGATTTATGTAGAGTAAGTCAGACATACACATGCCACATGTTCATTTAGATGTATTCCACCAAAGAAATTTTATGTACACGTGTGGGTGTAAAAAAACAAAAAAAAACCCAAACCTTTTCTGCCCATTTTCAAATTACCTGAAAGCACTTAAGAAAAAAAATGTGTTACATAAATTTGGTGGAATAGGACTTTGTTTCTTGTGGAAGCTGGCACCCAAATGGAGAATTAAGTTACTACCTTGAGTATTATGGCAAAGCAGGAACCGAATTTCTAAATGCCACTCCTGTTTCTAACCACAGGGACTGAATTGTCCTTGTAGAGAATTCAATATGAGGTATTGCTGGTGTTCCACAATCAAATTTTTCTGTTATTCCATATTTCCGTGCACTGTTTTTTGCCAAAGATGCCAGTAGCACTGTGAGTTCCCATTAAGAGGAACAATTTGTAGACATTAGTTCATAACTATGGTTGCTAAATAAGAAAAAAACATGAATGACAGGTTACACTGCATCTCCTTTGTCAAAGCGTTCTCTACATTTTAGTCATTGCACCCTGAAAACCTCATTTCAGTAACAATTATTCTTCTCTTGCTTACTGAAATGACTGTCAGTAATGTCAGGTCATGATCCAGTTGCACAACCCTTAGTGATTTGAAGTAGATGCAGGCCTGCCTATGACTATATTATGATTGTCCTACAAGTATTGACCAAGCTTTGGGAGAATTTTCTAGACCTTGCTTTAGTGCCATGACGGAAGGACAAAGGACAGGAGCACTAGTGGCCAGGCTTCAGATAAAGACTCTTTCGTATGAACTGCCTTATTTCCTGAACGCACCATGTGGACCTCCTTGTGTGAGCCAAAAGGTAGTTGATGGAAATAGCAGAGTCCGTATAGCGGCCTTTCTTTCTGAGCCCAATTTGCCTGCCCAGTGCAGGCAGCCATTTGCTACAATGTCAAGTGAAGGCGAGTTTCTCCCAGAACTATGCTTTTGTATGAAGGTGCACGTGTTTCCACTAGTTCTGCCTGGGAAGAAGTCTGTATTCAACCCTTGGGAAAACTTCCATACCGATGGTGGTATGGGAGCCCCCAGAGCCAGCCCATGGCAACCAAATAAGTAGTTCGTTCCAGCTCTTTGGAGGAGGAGGAACAGAAGAGTTGTACTAGTTTGATACCTCAGCATCCAAGCCCCATGAACTCAGTGGAGGACTGTCATTTCAGATGCTTCTCCAGAGATACAGGAACCTGAACAAGCAGCCAGAAAATTTTTAACTGAAGATGGGAATTCACTCACTCGCTGCCTTCTCAGACTCTGCAGCTGTCTCCTCTGGCACTAGCCCCTGCATTGATTCCAAATCCTAAATAGGAAAAGACTATTGTTGTTGTGGAGGAGGAGCAGACAGGCACCCAGATGTTAATTCTCTAGCAACTTCCGCTGGGCTTTTGTTGATGCTAAATGTCCATCCTCCATCAAGGAATTAATATTATCTATATTGCTCAGAGATGCTATCTAATATTGATTCTTGGTTTTTCAGTTCTAAACAGTCCATTCTCTTTATTCAGAGGACTATCTTGCCCTCGCTGGTTTTGTGCCAAACCCCCAATACTCCAGACATCCTCCCTCAGAAAAATGGTTGACTGAGGTATTCTTTTTCCTTACAACTCTGTTTACCAACATGTTCTATATGCGCAGAATTCTGATTGGCAGGGCTGATTTTCTAATGTTCTACTATCTCCTTTCTGCCCTGTCAGCAGATTAAAGGTGAATGGAGCACAGAAATTTCTAGACATTTCGAACCTGCTTGCTACCTTCACCCATTCTGTCATCTGGGGACTGACTGATTAACTTAAAGAAAACGTAGTTTATAACACGCAAGGCCACTGTTCTTGACCCAAGCTGAAAGAATGCAGCAGGATCACAGCGTGTTTTCTTTCTTGTTGGAAGTGTTCAAGACTGCAGACTATTTGGAACAGCTTGAACCAAGCCTTCTGTGATACATTTAGGAAGCAGTGAGATTCCTGGTATGCTGGGGAAGTATGTACACAATGGATGCCATTGACCATTTTTCTACAGAGACGAGCTTGAGTGGGGATCTTTCATCTTCCCCCAACAGACATTTTGTCAGCTGTCAGAAACAGGTAGAGCAGTGAAGAACCAAGGATATCACTTTTCTTCCTATCCTGCATCATGTTAATTTTAACTCCCTGAGAATTCTGAGGACCTGAAAAAGATAATAGATGTGGTGCCTCATTTAATGTCTTTCTAAGCATTCAGATTTCCCTTTGCAGCCTAGTGGCCTCTTGGCACTTCATTATATTACTTCATGGTGTCTAGGAGGTCAAGGGGAAACAGACCACTCTTAATACAGAGAAGTCATCTAATTCTGGAATGATGTTTAAGTTGCATCAAAGTCAGTCCATGAGAGCATCCATCTGAAGTGAAGGGAAGAAAATATGGCTGGAACTCCAAGGTGTATCACCACTGATAGATGTTTTCAGCTATGCCCTAGAGACCCATCAGCTTGTACTGTGTGTATGTTTCTGAATTTTTGTTGCAGTGATGGTAGTGCTGCTGGTACCCAAAAAAGTCCCTGCTTCAGTAGCCCCAAACAGACCATTGTGGAAACTTTAGTCAGAATTAAATTGCTTCTTCAACCCTGCAGCCCTGAAAGACCTCTCAATCTTTCAGCAGCATAGCTATGTTCCCTTCACCTGTAGTCTACGTGCTGCTTGCAGAGAGATTTGTGTCTAAGCTGCGTGTGAAAGGTAATTAAGAGTAGCAGATCATATATCCTAGAGAGCAGTCTGTGTCTGTTTGTTTTATAAAGATGCCTATTTCAAGATAAGAAAATTTTTAGGCATCCATAGAACAAAAAAAAAAGTTCTGTACTGGTACTCTAGATTATGTGGGTATATATTTCAGACCGGTGTTAAAGAGAGTTTCGTCAGAAGAGGAATCTAAATTCTGCCGCCTCTCAAGTAAATTTTACTCCAAAGCGTAGTGTAAGCATTGGTTGTTTTCCTGCTTTTTTGAATGGATGTGATACAACAGAGCTGTATAAAGCAGAGAAAAATACAAACTGCTGTCTGCCCCTTATCTTCCTTTTTGGATATGATACAATAAGGCAGCCCTTCTACCTGACTAGTCTGTGCTATGGTGAACTGTTAATAAATTATTTTGATGGAAGGGAAACTGGAGATTTTTCATTTACATGGAAGAACATTAGGAAACACTCAACAGAGTTGGATAAAGCAGAATTTAGTTATCAGAAGGACTGAATTAGAAGAAATTCTGTTAAATGAAAAGAAGTAATTATAACCACTAGTAAGCACTAGAAAGCCCAGGCTGCATACACGTATTTGAGGTTCAGGCATAGGTTCATAAACTCAACAGCCTTGTATATAAATGCTGAATAAATACATTCACAATTATTCTGGGTAGAATTAAAAGTAGGCCCTTTAAAAAGAGGGCAGTTCTTTTACAATTCATGGATTTGGATCATTTAAATGCTGAAAATGTTCTGAAATGCAAGAGTGTACCTTTAAAAGAACTATGGATTTCTAGCAACAAGGTCAGATTTTTCAAAACAGAAAAACAGTTTCTGGAAACTTTGTGTCCTGGCTGAGTATATTATCATCCATAGACTAAATTCAAAGTACTGTTTGCCTTCAGCAATGGAACAGTGTTGGCTGCATATAAGCTTACTTAGCTTTCATCTTAGCTCCAAATGCAGTTCTTCACACTGAACATTTATGCTGCTGGGTTACATATTTATGGTAAAAATAAAGCAAACTGGACTCTGTATAGCCAAGCGTATTGCAAAATATGTTGTATGTGTAAGAAAACACTTCTTTTCCTTCCTTATCACCTAACACAAGTACTAATTGTAATGTAAATGAAAAATCAAGATTATTTTCTATAACCAGATTGAAATTCTGCAGGCACCAGAACATCATTTGCAAAACTGCATCTTTCCCCCCCCACATTATCTACGTCTTCACATCATGCCATAAACTAATCTGTAACAGGGTGGAGATTATAAAAAGTCTGTTCTGTGGGCAGCCTAGCCCATATTTGTCCAACATTGGATTTCTTTCACTGAAGTATGTGATACTAACCACTGTTCACTGTGGCTGCTTTGGCATTTGTAACATCTCTGTTGTTCTAGAAAACAGAGAATCAAGCTTGAATTTCCTGAAAACATATGCAAAAGACAGACAAACCTGGAGTTCAGAGGAACTACTGCTTGCTTTTGTGTTCTGGAAACATGATTCTCGGTGGAAAGATCACAGAAAAATTATTTTCAGTGCCGATGACACAAGGCAGTCTTCACCATCAGATCTGTTAATCTGTTGTGCATTTTGAAGTACAGCACTTGGATGTTATTGTGTATTGATGGAGTATTTTTCTAATCTGTGCTTATTTCCCCTGACCTCTGGGTGATTACATGTGGAGATATGGTTCCAGATACTATGACATAAGAACAAGATGCTATCTAACTAAAGTACATCTCTTGGGCTTTCAGATGTGGTAATCTCTTTCTCCTCCTCCTCTTCTGTGTGCACCCTAAATTTGTTGCTCGCATAGTAATGTCTCATTCCCTTTGTTCACTCCTTGGGCAGAGGGACCTATCCTCTTGGGTCTTTCTGTAGAGCATCTGTGGAACCACAGTGGCATGTCGATAATTATGATAACACGATAATCGGTCACGAGGGAGTGCTAGTCAACTCTCATGAGTTACAATCAACGTTGTGTTCTGCAGAACTGGGAATGCTTTTATCTCCTAATTTGGTTTACAGACATCTGTAATGACCTGCATAAGGGACAGAACAAGGACACAAGGACAGTTGGTCAGGTTCCCTTTTTAATGCAAGTGCCAAAATAGCTGAGGGTATATTTCCAGTTTTTTTGAAAATGTTTCCTTGGCTGTTTGTTCAGTGCACTCTGTCCTCTTCAAAGGTAATTCAGCTGCAGAAGAATTAAAGCGAGTAGGAAAGAAGGGCAAGGAGCGCCAAAATTCTTTTTGGTGAAGTTGACTGTGCTGCCTGTCACTCAGAACAAGACAAAGTAAGTAAATTCAGGTCTTAGAAATCTGGGCTCATAGTCTCAAAAATCAAAATGACAGGTAAACACTTGTACATCGTTCTGCTGCACTACACTTCCGATTTGTGTTTGCAGCGATCCTGTCATTACACAAAAGGGTTAACAGAGGGCAAATGAGACACTTAATGTTTTCCTTTTCCCATCAGCATTCTTTGTAAATCATCAAGGAAATACTTCTGCCTTTTCTTCCCCTTTTCTTTAATTACAGAAAAAATAAAATGCCACTAGAATACCAAAGTGCTGGTAGCTTTGGTAACTAGTCCCCTAAGCAAACTGTTCTGTCAGTAATCATAACCTAATTACCATAGGCAATTGGAAACGTTGAGTTTGGGATTTTTTTTTGTTTGTTTTTTTTTTCTTTGGATGAGTGGAGGTTATATAGTTGGAGGAAAGGTCTGTGGATTTAAACAGAGAACATTCAACAGTAACCACAGTGTATACGTTTAAAGAAAAAGGCTGGAAAATGAAAAAAAAACTAAAAAAAAGGGAAAAAAAACCCCAACCACCCTCTGGCAGATGATCAAGTGCCTGTTGAGACAGAGCAGCAAGTCAGTGAAAAGCTGCAGTTGCCTGCTCAGTGTTGTGACTCTGCAGAAGTCCTGAAGTGACACATGCATCACAGGGCTGTCACAGCGCTGAAACAGGCCAGGGGTCATGGTTAAGAGCAGGGTGTTGCTGGATAAGGCTGAGGAAGCAGAGGTGGCCCCTCTGTGCTCTGTGTGTGGGTCTGTGTACTCCTTTCCCGTCAGAGCTGGCCTAGCACAGCCAAAAAAGCGGTTCCTTGGCAGGGCTTAATGGCAGGATGATGTAGTCTGTTGTGACTAGTGCATTCCTTTCAGGTTAAACTAGGGAAATGGCATTGTGTTAAAATTCCAAGTCGCATGAATGTTTTATTGCCACAAGTGCATTCAAGCCTCAAGGGGAGTGTGTGTGGTGGGGAAAGGGGGAGGGAGGGTGACTTAGAGACTCGGGAACTATCAGAAGAGCACTTCCCCTGGAAAATTTTACCCGGCAGCGCAAAGCTGCCGGGCTGCGATAGTCGCTTAGACGGGTTTCACTTTTCCTAAGCTGCGGCTGTTTAAAATCTCGCAGTCCAGACAATTAGCAGTTGAAGAAAATATGACAAGACACACGCAAAGAGGTTGGGAGATAGAGGGGAAGGAATGCACCGGGAGGGAGCTGGGTTGCCTTCTCCTGTAAACTGCCAGACCTCTTCCCCTGTCCCTGGCCCCCTCCCGCTCCGCCGACCCAGCCTAGAGCCCTTGGGGGGGGGTGGTGGAGGGTTATTTTCACACCACCACCACCCTCCCACCCCCCTGCCCGTCTGCTGAGGGCCAGGAGTGATCTGTTAACTGTACACCACTGACTGGGAGGCCAAAGCAGCTCATGGTACTGTATGTTACCATTACTACTCCCTCATTCCTTTTTGCATTTTTTAAACATCTCTTTGTATTAATGGTTGACATAACTCAGGGGGATTTAATTTTAGACTGCAAAAGGACGAAATAATGAAATGTAACAATGCTGTGCGTTGCAAGATTTTATTTCTTTAAGGGAACAAAGTTATACGTCCAGTTTGCATTAGTTGTAAGCAATGACTTCTAGCAAAGTTTAAACAGGATTTTTTAGTAGAGCAAGAATAGGGAGTTTGGAACAACAGCTGTGCAGGTACAGTCCTTGGGAAGAAACTTTTTTTTCAGCCATACTAGATTTTTTTAGTTTTTCTGTGTTTTTATATGATCTCAGGCTATTCAAGTCATGTGCCATACCTGATTTTTAAGTGATTTTTTTAATAAATTGCTGGGAAGTCTTCAATTCAGAGCTCTTTGTAGTATAAAATTATAGTATATGTTATACTATAATTATTTGTATGTACATGTTGCTGGTGATTAGCATGAAAATAATCTCTGTGGATATGTATTGGGACCTAAGTGCCATTGGTGGGTAGTCTGGGTCTCTAAAAATCAGACTATTTTCTATAAAAAGGTAGGCACCTGTGTTTGGACAAGTTTGTTGTGGAATTTATTTGCTGTTCACACATGGATGCACACAAACCAACTCTCATATGCTTCATGCAGGCACTGTTGTAAAGTCACTGAAGTCAAAGAAGCAGCAAGGATGTAAGTGAAGGCTGATTTGGTCCTGCACGGGACAAAATGGTCTAGATCTTTATGTGTTTATCTTTATCTAAACATCTAGGTCTGGGTGCAACAATGTTGCTGTGTGAATATAAGCACAGATTTTTGTGTTTACGGAATAGATGATACTAAAGAGTGATGTGACACCTTTTTGGTTTTGCAAGTGAGAAATGGTCACAGAGATCACAGAGAAGATTTAGTGTCTTTCAAACAGCCTTTTGCAATAACCATGTCACTTCAAAGGTTAAGTATAAACTTAAGTTTATTGTTGCTCAAGTTACTAGCATTCTTACTGCTAGATGGTTTGGTTTCTTGCAAGGGTTCATTGGCCATGTATTATATATTTGATTTCTGAATGATATGGTATCAGTGATATCAAACATTACATGCAAGGGTTTGTATTTGCAAGAGTTCATAAAACTAATAATGCTGAATACTGTCAGGTTAGCAGGGAAAATAGAAAAAGTAAGCCTGCTGTACTTAAAATAAGACAAAATTTTATAAAAAAAGAGAAAAGGAACTTCTTCCATCTTATACAAGTATGTACATAGTCTGTCTGTACCTGTGCAAGTATGCTTACATATATAATTTTTTACTGATATGTACAATTCACTTTCTCTGAATTCTGCAGTTAAAAATTAGTGTAGTATACCTTAGCAGCAAAGAGAAATACTTGACTTATTTGAAATCTTTTACATTGTAAAGCAGATGCACACACTATAATTTCTCATGTGTCCGCACATCTGCAAGGAAATCCAGTTATATATGACATTTTTCCTTTAAAGGATGTAACACTAAGAAAGAAAATAAATCCCTAAGCAATCTATAATAAACTATATCCTATGTTACCTATTGCATAAGAACTGTTAGGGCATCTTTTGCTTGCCTAAAAAGAGATAATTTTGTCAGATAAACAAGATGTTAATCTGATTAGTTCCCATTTATGATGGTTTGGTGGTGGTGTTTTTAAACAGTTAAATTGACAAGGCTTATGGAGGGTCATAAACTCAACAGGCATTCAGCCGTAAAGGAGAAGAATGATTTATAAATGAATCATTACTTCAAATTTCAGAAAACCTCATTAACACCTTCCATAAATTCTAAACAATACGCACTTTGGGTAGATATTAGCTGGTTTGGACTATATTGAATACAAACTGTTGAGTTTACTTACGATGATCTGCAAATGAAAATTTAAATATGACAGTTATTGAAGATAAGTGGCCAGTGACATATGCTCATATAATGTATGTAAGTATTTATTTATGTTACTCTTTGCAACTGTTCAAAATAATTTCCCAAGTCAATTGCAGTAAATTACAACTCTTTTCTAAAGACTGGGACAAAAAAAACTTTGGAAATACCCGTCAAATAGATTTCGCATATAATTCTGAAAAAAGGTAATTTGACAGAAGGTCTTATTTTACATTGCTGTCTATAAGTCTGATGTCAAAATAAAACAAAGTTCTTTATTTTAAAAAAAGAAGATAATTCTGAAAAAGGTAATTTGACAGACGTTCTTATTTTACATTGCTGTCTATAAGTGTGATGTCAAAATAAAAGTTCTTTATTTTAAAAAAAGAAGATACATTTTATCTGTACGCATAGTGATGCAGCAGTACAACTAACTCTGACTTTCCCACTCAGAACTAGCATTGCATACAATTTGCAGTCACTTTTCTCAAGGTGCACAATGGTAGAGAACCATTTTGGCTTTACTGTTACGTTAAAAAGAGAATAATGTGTGCTACACAATGGCTGGGAATTTCAGAGACTGTTAAGCATTAATTGCTGAGCATGTTTTGGATTTCACAAAGTAGTGAGGCTGGTGTAAAGATGAAGAGATTAAAAATAATACATTTCACATGAATTTTTTTTGTCTTTTGTTACCTTGGAATACGCTGACTTCAGGCTTTTATATTTTGGCTTGCAAATATAAAGCAGAAAGTAACACTGTATTTTACTTTGATGCTTCCAGAATTTGGGTCTTCACCAAAAAAAAAATTAAAAAAGCAGTTATTTTGTGGTGCATACATATACATACACACACATATGTATGCATATATCT
>Ga0181612_140625_pt1 | contig 19924 bp, 16 predicted proteins | sample HoacroProtozoa21_FD_119630 | JGI IMG/M metagenome (GOLD analysis project Ga0181612, IMG submission 119630) | Hoatzin crop microbial communities from Cojedes, Venezuel. Combined Assembly of Gp0051906, Gp0051904, Gp0051908 | reverse complement strand
GTATTTTAAATTCTATTGGACCAAATTTGATACTGCAAGCAGAAGTGGCATGCTGAGCACATCACATCTGTGGTTGTAAGAAACCTGAAGTCAGAGGAGTGTGGCAGCAGATGGAGGAGGATACACGAAAGCGGCGGTGTCGTGGGACGGGGCGATCCCTGGCGCGGCGTTGGGCAGACGGACAGCGTGTTCCTGCCGCCGCGTGGCTCGTGCTGGGGCCACGTGCCCTGGAAACCCTGGCACTCTGTGTCTTGACCCGTCTTCTCCCGAGTAGGAAAAGAGAAGAGAAAAATCTCTTTCCTTTAGAAGGAAGGAATGCGGTATTTTGGGGAAATTAAAATTTTACTGAAGTTGGCTCCCCTCTAATTGTATTGTAATTGCACTGGGCCAACGCTACAAAAGAGGCTGTCCCAGAGGGAGGGGGCACCGGAGAGAGAGTGGTAATAAGGGGAAGTGTGTCGAGCCGTGTAAATGAACCTCCCTGAAAATTAATAACAGAAATAGAGGAGGATGGATGTCAGTGTCTTAAAAATGCTGCAACGTAAAAATATAATAAAAAGGGAATCATTACCTTGGGAGTGACTAAAAACAATATAAGATTCTTTAAATATATAAAGGGAAAGAGATAAAGGGCTGAAAACTGAAATAATTAGCCCACTAAGGGATTAGGGAGAAACTTAATATGAAGTGAACAGGATATAGTGGGAAAATTAAATGAGTTTTGCACTTCTTAGTGTTCGTGAGGGAAATCTGAGGTGAAGTAGTATAAATAAAAGGAACCGTATTTTCCGGCTGCGGAGTGGTACAAGTGAAAGGATATCATTGCAGAAGAAGACCTGTGTAAGTTAAAAATCGCTGAAGCCAGTTAAAGCTTCAAGAAAATGTGTTATCCCTTCAATAACTGAAAGGATCCTATGAGGAAATAAGTAAGAGATTGTAGAGGTTCTTTTGAGAGAAGGTGGGTACGGAAGAACTGCAAAAGGAAAGGGGATATTTATATCGCTCCTTTAGAAAAAAGTAGTGACGTAGTAAAGAAGGATCTTAATACACAGACCCACAAATCCAGCGATGATGACACACAATGGAGAAGTGCAACATGAAAATGTTCAATGTACATATTTTTTCTGTAGATGATTGTCTTTCAGGAATGGATTCTTTAAACTTCTGTTTTCCAGATATTCTCCCCACAACAGTATAATTATTTTATAATTACGTATGTTTAGTTACTAGGGAAAAAAAGCAGTAGAACAGAATTAGAAAGAAGAAAATTAAAGACGAGAAATACTTCTATTTTTGGTAATTACAGATCTGAATATTGGAAGTAAAAAGAGTCCACTCAGACTTCTGTAGTGTTCTGTAGTGGTCCTAATTACATGTAATTATTATACTGCATACAAAAGAAAAAATCTCCAGATAATTCTTTTTTGTATTGTCAGTGTGGCACTCTAGAGCTCTTACTGTGCACTCAAAGTGTATTACTGATAAACAGTAACATTAAAAGTATAATACTACATCATTCCTATACAGAAGTCTTTATAAACAGGACCTCATCTCATGAAGTGATAACATGAATAATCTGACAAAAGAAAAATAAGATGAAGGAAGTGACTTGTCTGCAGTCACCCCACAGATTGTACTGGTTCCAGTCTAGAACCTCAGCTACAGGCGTATTTCATTTTTAGAAAAAGATCTATAATCAACTTCTGACAATTCATCCAGTGGTAATGCTGGGACTGATTTTCTGTTTCACTGCCACTGTGGTCAATGACTTGCCTTTCCCATTAATTATTGCTTTCATAAAGTGTATTAGTATTCATACACTGATTCAAGGGGACACAATGAAATAATTTACCACACCAGTACTGCAATTGCTGTCCTAAAACTGATTGTATAAACCGTCGTCTGCAAGCATCAGGTGGTGACTGTGTAAATCCAGACCTTACCAGGGCGTGAAGATCGTATTCACTCTGCGAAAGCCATAAATGCCTTTAAAAATCCAAAGTTCTTATTCCATTTAGCTCAGTATAGAGTGCACTGCCTGCCTGCTTTGGGTTTGAAGTTGGGACTAACCACTCTCTGCAAAACTGGTTTTAGGTTGTGGGAGATATAAATACAGACTACTGGGGGGGGTAAGAGTGAAATTAATTAATGAGAAGCCAGAAAGTATATAATTATCATTACTTATAAACAACCTGAGCAGATATAGTACAAAAGGTTATTTTCCTTGGTTAAAAAATGTCTATGAACAAAATGAATTTTTTTGTAGTTGCATTATTGGAGAGGGACAATGCCTATAAAAATGCGTATTCTGCCAGTTACAGCAGAAAAAACCCAGCAACAAAACACAGAAAATGTTCAGGTTTCAGCATCTAAAATTAGATCCTACTCTTCTTATTTCATAGAAGTTCAATGTTGACTGTGAAGTGGAAATTAAAGAATAATCCTTTTCCATCAGTTTGGTAGACACCCGCCTCCATGAGACTTGAGAAATTACGTCTGAATACGATCTGCTTCTTCGAACGAAGTAGCATTGCTACTTGTTGATGTGATAGGGCTGCTGTAGTAGTGAGAAATATAGCTTCAGAAAATCCAGTCTGGAAACACAGCTCTTCCTTAAGTGAGCATGGTTTTGTATGAATGTAGGAAAAGAAACAGAGGATTCATCCTTTCATTTCTGCTTTGTTCTTAGGCAATATTCCAGCTGCAGGTGTCGTAATGACCAATTTCATGTCATTTCTCTCTGAAGCAACGAATCTGACCGAGACAGAGTACTGTGAAAGTGCCGTTCAGAATCCCCGCGGCGCCCTGTGACGTTTTTCTGTGGTTTGGTGGGTAGCTGGGAGATTAGGGTGTCGGCAGAGCGGTTCCCTGCAGGGCGGCTGGCGGGGAGGCTGCGCAGCGGGCGGCGGGTGGCCGGTCCCACCACCGCGGGGTCTGCAGCTGCGCTGACCTGCTGCTGCGCTTCCCTTGGGTCCGGCTGGCGGAGATGGCCGCCAGCCTCCCGGGCAGGGCTGTGCTGCGAGACCATGAGCATGCGGCTGTCTTAGAGGTGCCGACTATTTGTCCTACTGCCCTCATATTTTGGCAAGTCAAGCGTGCAGTCCTAGGTTTCAGCTAGCATAAATTAATGACCTTTGCTCAAAATATTTTATGAATACTTTCAGTCAATTACTTTTTATTATTTCCATATCTGTAGACATTATGAACTAGTTCTCAGGTAATTAATTTTAATGGCACCAGGTGTAAACGGGAAGTCTGCCTGCTGGAAGGAGGCGTTTGGTGCTGATTTCCCAGGCTTCGCTGCAGTGACAGAAAAGATGCTCTCCAACGCAGGAGCAAGGCTGCCATGGCGTTATCAGGAGCAATCTGTCTTACTGACTGCCTGGCTGCAGCAGAGGGGTGCCCCACAGCTCTGGAGGAGCGGTCGCAAGGGGGAGCAAACCAGTTGTGTCCATCCTGCGCACTTTCTTCTCCAGCTGCACTGGCAGCATCCGCTCCCGTGGCTGACGGACACCAGATCACAGCAACGCGCTGCGGATTGGCAAGGGTGACAGCGAGAGGATTGGGAAAGGTAACTGCAGATCACACCTGCACTGGCAATTATCTTGTAAACCCTGCGTATATACTGTACACACACACATGTACATGTATACATCTGCAAGCATATATATATATATATGTATGTACACACATGAAAACTATTTACTGTTTCAAACTTTGCATATCTACATTTTAACTAGAACTGGGGTGGGGAGGAGGAAGAGACAGACTTCCAAGAGGAGTTTGTGGAGGAATAAATTTCACTGTTTCCTATCATGTAAATAGAGATCGTTCCTTTTAGGAAAAAGATTAACAGAAATGATTTCCTGTGAGGTGAGGGGACGGGGCTGGTGACGTAAAAGGTCACTTCCAATCCTATGCATTCACTTAGGGGAAAAAAATAAAAAAACATCTAGATAGGATATATTTAGCTGACAGAAGATTCCACCAGCCTGGCAGATCTCCCTCGGAGAAGGTGTACGAAGCCTGGGAGCTGCAGCTCCCCGGAGCACCAAAGCGCTCGGGGGAGTCTGAAATTAGCCATGGCCTGGGGTGAGATGAAGTTTATAAGTAATCTTTTAAAATGTTGTGAATTAGGTCCTTGTTTGTTTTTCTCTAGATTTACTTACACGAAGTTTTCACTAATGCTCAGTCTGTGGCGAAGTGCCCGTTGGCCTCAGGACTTGAGCCTCTGTCCCAGCGCTGGCAGCAGCAGGCTCCTCGCCGTGCCTGGCAGGGGCTGGACCAGGCAGGCTCCGCTGCCTTGCAGCAGATACTGCGGGCAAAGAGAACCTCGTTGTTACACAGGCACTGAAGTGCAGATTCACTTGAATTAATGACCTGATTTCTGTCCTTCCAACGTGCTGGAGCTGGTTCATACAGCTCCTCCACGCAGGAGGAAGGAAGCATCCCTCTCTGAAGGGCCCGCAGTAGGAAGGTAAAAAGGTGCTGAATTTTCCTCTTTGCCTGGAAGGTAAAGACGTCCCGTGCAGGGCGATCTGTGACCAGGCAGCCCGCGGAGAGAGTCGCAGACCCCGCCAAGTACAGCTGCGAACTCCGGCTTCCCAGTGGCTGGGCAACTTGTAACTCTGCTCTAAGCCAGTAACCATGAAGTCTGTTTTGGGTGCAGTATGTCTTTCTGAGTATTTCTTCCAGAACCCTGTTACTTAGAGGCTGCTTATGCCCTGAGGGTTGAAAATTTATTATCCCTTCCAAGGCATGCATTTGCTTATTTATTGAAGTAGAAGAAATCAGTCTTTGTTTCGTCTTTACTATGACAACTCATGGATCACTGTAATTATCCAGTTGATTTCTAAATTCTGCAGGGCTCTTGGCCTCGGTAGTATCTTGCTGTTGTAAAAGGAGGGCGAAGTTATAATGAGCAGCATGTGTCTTTAAATTTTTTATAGAACATTCCCAATAATTCAATAGAAAGTAGTTATTTGCCTTTCTGATATGTCCTTGAGAACAAAGTTAAATAGATAACCCACTGGTTTTAAGCACTTTTAGCGGTTTCCTGGGGGAAATGAACACCTGCTGCTGCTAAATTGATCTACTTGGTCATCTCATGGTGAAGCTGTTACCGGTTGTCATGTTCCAGCAGCCACTCTGGGCTTAGGAAGCTGTGACGGCCCCTGTGCGTTACTCCTGGCCTGCTCGGGTGCTGACGTGTGGGAGTAACGTGCCGCAGGCTTCTGGTCATTCTTCTTTCTGCATTTTGCTTTATAGAAATACTGTGGATGCTAATCTCCTCTGCAAAACTCTTTTTTTCTGTCTTTCATTTATCAGGTATGAGATGTTCCCTTTACATTAGTTATTTTACCAATACATTAGAAATTACACTGACACTCATTATTTGCCCACAGCAGTTAATGAACTTTAAATTCTGCCAGGAGAATGACCATCAGTTCTGTTATAGGCAGCAAGCTTGAAGCTAACTGAACTTTAAAGTACTCCATCTATATTCACTTGCATGAAACTTTCTGGCTGTCAGTGAGGATACGTTTGTAATGAACTATATTGAAACTACATTAAGAAAATACATGTCAGCAAAAATTAAGCTGTCAAAGGCAGTAATTTATTTTTTGTTTTGAAAGAACTCAGACACTTTCTTTTCTCCTGTGATCAATCTGCAAGATTTTTTGTGTTGGGATTTCAGTAACACATAAATAATTTTCTATGAACAGATTCTTTAAAATAAAAAATCTGATCTGAAAAGTAAAGAGTTTTCACTACTGATGTTAGTTATTTTCTGGTTTTGTTTTTTTTTAATAGATGAATAAAAATGTCCAAATAGAGAACAAATAGGTATAGATACTAAAATGTTAATCTTGGCAAAGGAATACCCTCGAAAGCCACTTCATACTTCTAATTCTGCTTCTTTTTCACATATTAAACAACACCTAACTCCAGAAGTGCCGTATTAGGTATTTTATCATACTGAAACTGGTGTTTTAAAAATGAAATACCTCAGTGATGTCCAGTGTGGAAACTGTGATGTGCTACTATGTCTCTGCAGTTGACAAAACATTCCTGGGTTTTGATGTGATGAACGTTTGTGTTTCCTAGCTGCCTCCCAGATAACCTTTATACATGTGTTGAGAAGTGTTTAGTTCTGCAGGGATGCATGGGAGCTAAAGCGTAGGAATAATGAACAGTAAAGAAGTAGGATGAGGTTCAGTCACTTCAGTGATCTGTGCAGAACCACGTCAGTATTCATCTACTGCCTTTCTTCTAGACTATTTGTTATTTGAGGAATATGAGCAGAAACTTCTATTATGTTAATTTATAATGATTACTAGAAGTTCTTCTATGGCCAATCATGTGGCAAAAGTGGGAAGGAGCTCAATAACCTGCATTTAATCTAAAGAATATTAATATTTTGTACAGCAATTCCCTGTATCTTTTTTGCATAGCCATCATTTTAATAATTGAAACTTTTGGGTTCACGCAACTGTTTAAGTTAATTTAATTTATGCATGCGTGTAGGCTAAGAAAGAACTCCTGAAGGCCAGCGTTGGTCTGATGAGGTTTCTCTTCCTTTGTTCCCACTACAGTAAACGGAGAGGGCTAATCAGGCTGATCACCCACCTGACTGGTGTAAGCTGACATCTTTCTGAGCTGTCTCTGTAGTGACAGTAGATGAAGCCTAGGAAGAGCAGACCATTTAAAGCTGCTCATTCGGAGTATCTCATGTAATGTATGAATTTAAAGCCTTTTTTTTCATGTTTCCTTATGAAATTGATGCATGCCCGTGGACACTAGCAGAGATACTTCATTTCTGGAAATATGTGTTTGCCTGCAAAAATACAGTTTGAAAAAACACTTCCAACGTACATGACAGCAGTGACGCGGGAAAAAAAAAGTGAAAACAGCTCCATTCTGGGCGTCCAGATTCCGATGAATACAAAATAGTAGTTACTAACAAATACTCTTGTAAGTGCTTGCTTTGTTTGGAGTAAAAACATGTTAGTCTGGCTTCTCCTCCTCCTGATAAAATCCCTTCAAAGACTTCCCCTCATAGGGATGTTAGCTCCTGTCCAGAGCAAAAACACTTTGATCATTATGAATTGCTTCATTCCACGACTTTTCCTGTTTAGATTGTGGCAAGAAAGGTGACTCATCTCGACTATCAGAGAGTGAAGATCAAAATGTTTCTGGTTTGCAAGCTGTACCAGTAGCCAGCAATGACTGGGCTCTAATCCAGCTCCGCTCTCACTGCGAAGGAAGGGTGTAAGAGCTGCACATCCACAGCTGTGCATTCCAGACCACTGAAGGAGGTGTTGGTCCGCAGAGATGTGGGCACCATCAAGGTCAGAAAGGACTTCTCCATCGCCGTTGTGCCGACATTTTAGGTTGGTCTTTATTGTACATGTGCAGGTTTTCAAATTCTTCTCTCCCTTGGGAAAAAGGAAGTTAGTTTTTATAGAACATCCTTGGTTCCTGTGGTATAGTCTCTTCTGGCCTCTTTCCACTCCCTACTGACTAATTTAATTAATGCACCAAATCAACAAAGACAAGAGAGAAAGAAGGAAAGGACATATGTAGATACCTGACTGTAGAAAGAAAAAGGTCGTTGAAATCACTGAAGAACATCGCCGGGGTGGGGAGGGTACAGGGGGAAGATATATCTGGAGCATGGGCTGGTGGGAGGAAGCGGGAGGCTTTCTGGGGTACCCCGTGCATGTGATGGGCAGACTTAGCAACACCGACTGCTGAAAGCGTGGAGGTAGAAGAAGTCTGAATACGATGCTGCGAGTGCATAAATTACAGGAGTGGTACTAGAAATGTGGCCGTTAGTGAAAGCGTCTGCTGTTGCAGACCAGCGAGGTTTCCACCTTCGCGAGGCAGAACCAGTCTCTTGCTCTCTTCTCGGCGGGGAGCACTGCCGGCGAGCGGCCAAGGAGCCTGCCTCCGAGTCTGCTCTGTGCTGGCTCTGCCGCTGCTGCGGTGCCGGGCCGCGAAAGGTGTGGGGGCCACGAAAATTAGCAATAGAAATAAATGGCCCAGGAGGAAGAAAACAATTTGTTGCTGTAGAAGCAGATCAGAGAATCTGTGCATACAGTATTTTTTGCAGTCTCAACAGAGTAGAGCAGGATTCACATTAAAATTCAAGCAAGTTCTTCAAACTAGAATACTTAATAACATTTTCACATGATGATAAGAAATTAATTTGCATCTGTGGATAATATTGCAGACAGTTATAAACGTTACAGCATTGGAAGTGTTCATCTCTGAGTTTGGTAGGAACACTGTGAGCAGCGTACGTCCAAAGCCAGAAGAAGACTATGCTGTTTTCGTCCTATTTCCCTTCTGAAGGATTCAGTGCAAAAGTAACCCTAAAAGGGGCAGTTACGGGCCAGTTGCAAATGTTAGAGAAATCTAGCCGAATGCTACCTGCAGAATAAACTTGTGTAAAAAATAGAAAGCAATAATTACAGTTCCCATATAGATTCAAATCCAAAGGGTAAAAAAAAACTTAGAAAATATGTCGCTTGTACACAAATTACCATAATCCTCCCAAGGCTCAGGTATTTTCACTTAATATCCTCATTAAAGCGGTACGGGAGAATGGGAGATAGTGTGCAGAACCATTTTGTCATTTTATTACCTCAGTCTATGGTTTTGCTTTTCTTTCCTAAGAAATCATATTTTAATTTTGACAAAAAAAAAAAAATCTGAACACAACATCATTCCTTTCAGATGATGCACAGTATGAAAAGAATTCTAGATTTTACAGACCCAGAACAATGCACTTTTATACTTGTGACACCATCATCTTAAATTCTGGGATACAAAATCGTGTTTACAGAACTATAGAACAGAATCATAGAATGGTAAGGGTTGGAAGGGACCTTAAAGATCATCTGGTAATTGTCTCTGTTTCTCAGAGGTACTATGGAGGGAAGAGAAACAATATTAATTCTGCTTTTCTCTCTTTCCTTCTGTTGGGAACTTTAACCTACCTGCAGACCACCTCTTCAGCCTTCCAAACAACCATCCACTACTTAATTGTGTTCTTCAGCTGAGCACCCCGTTCCCCAGGAGTAATTTTATTTTGATTACTTTTTTCTTGGTTGAGTTTGTCTGTGGCATTTAGTAGGAGATTGCCAGTGATCTGAGTAACTTTTAAGTAATTCTTACATTTATAAGATACATCTGGTAGCTTGGTCTTCTCCCTCATCTTCAGAATATGTAGTGTCACCTTTAATGCCATTTCCTAAATATAAGTCTGGTTTTCATTCCAGTTGATATACAATATCTTTGCCGTGAGCATTTTAAATTGCGATTAATGCAGTTTTCCCTCTTACTGATTATCTGACTTCTAAATTAATGCATACACTAACAAGCATCTATGTTTATGTTTCAACCTCTTTTCATAGGAGACCACAGAATACATATTTAATTTATAATAGATGAATTAAGTGAATAAGGAATAATAAATGAACAGAAATCACATCATAACATTCTGTTTAAAATGTGTAATTCAAACTACAGCCAACATATAAGCAATTGGAAATGTTTACATCAAGCCTTTGCTTGCCAGCACTGAATTTTCAGTTCCTTCAGTAAGTTTAGGGTGCAAAGGGAACAAGGAGCTGTTGTTAAACGGTGCAAACACCTCCGTTTGCTGCTAAAACACGTGCCACGGGTGGTGTCTGCTTCGCCAGAGCTTCTGAGAACAGGGAGAAGCAGCCCCTGAACTGTGGCACTGTTTGCATTTGCCCTGGGAGCCAGCGAGACTTCTCTGCGTCAGCAAAACACAAGGCCTTGGAGAGCACCAGGCATCAAAGATTGCCAATTGTTTCAGCGTTCAGGAGGCACCTATTTCAGATAGGGTCCACAAGGGAAAAATTAATTCTCCAATTTATGCTTTTTTAAGATGAAAAGTGCAAAGTGAGTCCTATCTCAGCAGCATAGGCTGAAGTCTCCGAGAAGAAGATAAAAGCAGCAGCCTCTTCCCATTTCCTCAGCCCCTCCCCAATGGCATCCTTGCACATGAGATCATGCTGGAGGTTTTGAAGGATTTCCGAAAGTACCAGGTAGCATCAGATCCAGAATTTCTATCTGTAGGGACTTTGGAACTTTAACACTATCTTTTTGACACAAATCAATATAAACATTTAAAACTTCCAGGGTATGAAAAGTGTTTCTATATGGACTATATAGACCGTTGTGCTAAAATACAGTTCTGCTGGATGGATTTTTCCTGCTGCCCTTTTCCCCTTAGATCTTGCAGACCTATGTACCAAATCCCACGGACTTCAGTCTGTCTCCAGTACCTTCTCCCAGCTGCGCATCTGACCTCTTGTCCCTGACTTCCCCTGCACCCAGGGAAAGCTTGCTAGAGGAGCTGCTCCTCTGTCGCTCCGCTCCACCCACTGCCGTTCGATGTCTCGCAGTCAGGGTTTCAGATGCTCGCCTGATTTTGTCTGACTCCTGCAGAAGTTTAACACCATCCTACTTTCAGTGTTGTACAGCAGAAACCACGGCCTCCTTCCGTTCTGGCTGACTGCACCAAAGGTATTTCTAAAGTAACTTATGGGGGGGGCGGAAACTCACCTCAGTATTAAAATGTAGATGAGTGTCGTCTTTTACTGGATTGCCGTTCAGTGTGGTCAGTGACCTATAAAAGACAAGGCAAACGTTGATTTACTGACTGTAGAAATTCTCCCACACAAAAGTCTGTGTCTTTCCATAAGAGAAAATAAGGACATGGTGAATGTTCTTACATTGATTTTTTTTTTACTCCAGAGTCAATCCCGGATTTTTTGTTTCTTTCATTTTCTGGGAATTTTTGCACCTATAGCAATTTTGCTAATGGAAGATGGAAGGGGAAGCTTGATCAGATGCTTCTTTTGAAGAATTTTTACAGCACTTCATCTGTCAAGTGTGGAAGACAGGTGAAAAACTTAATTGCTTATATTTTATGAAAGGTTTCTTACTGTAGGGAGGAAAAAGGTAGTTATGAGTCACCTAAAGTGCAGACAATTATCTTTCCTGGACACTGGGCAGCAGTTTTTCAACCTTTTCCATCATGTGTCTCCCAAAGTGTTGCAGAAGACTCCAGCAGGACAAAATTAAGCGCACTGAATTTCACCCAGTTTTTCAGTCACTTTAGTTACTGTGTCTTCCTCAGTCTCCCAAATTTGAAGCTTACATGTGAATACCCTTTTGTGTCCATTGACTATGGATTTTGGACTGGTGGGCTGCTCCTCTGCAGCTTGCCTGGCTGCGTGACAACAGAAGCTGTGTTGTCTGCCTGGCCTCGCCTGCCCGGCCGGCGAGGAGCTGGCTTGCAGACCTGCGGAAGCACGTCACTGCCAGCCACCCAGGCGCTCACGTCAGGGTTCGCAGCAGAAGGGCTGAGTAGAAGAAGAGACCACACCAAGGACAGTTCTCTGGATCCAGAGAGGAACATGCGACTGCCACCGGCAGGTGCTGTGTCACCAGCGTCTGGTCCCTGCCTTCCCTGCTGGGTGGCCGCGAGTCTGACACCTCTCATACGCGTTATACACAGCATCAGAAAAATGCACTTTTATGTTGCCTCCCCATTTAGTGCTTTGATGTTTGTTTAGCAAGTTGAAAGAATGAGGAAATGCAAAAGAAAAAAAAAACAAAAGAGCCTAGAAATCTTTTGAAATCCCTGAGTTTTTGCTTTTTTTCTTTTGCTACAAAGGAAAATGTTTATAATGTAACTGTTTAAAAATACCTTTAAAGCTTTATGTTTCTGCCTAAGTTGAATGAAACAAAGCCTCTATCTTTAACAGTGATATGGCTGTAAAGAGGGAAGCAATTTTGTGTCAGTCGCCAGTAAACTATTTATTTAGAAACTTAAAACAAAGTAAAACAGCCTGAAACCCGTGGATCCACTTCAGTGAGAAACAAAAAGCTGCCTGCTCCGAATGACTCTCACATTGTGAGCAGGTGCCCCAGAAGCTGACGGTGGCGAGAGCTTCACGTGAAACCTGGAGTTCTGTGCAAGCGTCCATGTGGACTCCGTGTCGGAGGTTTTTACCTCAGATGAGAGGTTCATGATGGGCTGTAACAAGCGGTTTGCCCTGAGGCCGTATATGCGTGAGTAGGGCTCGAGGAAAGGCAATCCCAAAATGGCTAATTGAAGAGAATGCAGCTGTTTTATTCAGCTGTAAGTGCTGGCACTGCTGTTTGGCTGAGACACTGACAGGATTTCATTCTTTTGTGAATCCAAAGCAGTGATGGAGAGAGCAGGCACTGACAGTGTTCACGGAAACAAAGCAGAGACTGCGCACAAAAGATATTCTACTGCCAATTTAGACATTTCACCACCTCAAGCAGAAATTTGCATGACAATGTAGAGCAAGAAGCCGTTCAGCAGTGGCGAAAAGAGTGCCCCCTCAAAAACACCCCCCTGCCCATGTCCAGACTTTGCTGTGCTTCGTGAGATGGCTTCTCCATTCTGATCCCACTTTGTGGCTGATGATGGCTCCGGGGAACCCGCTCTCATAAGTTCTTTTCAGACGGGGAAACAAAGCAGGGCATCTTTAATATTCAGGACCTGCTTCTGCTCCTGCTCCTGTTGAAGTGGTTGAGCTTTTATTCGGAGTGGAACAAGTTTTTGAAAAGTACATGAAGTTGCATGAGAAATACCTGTACAGGACTGTCGACTGAACGGCTCTGCAGCTCCTGAATCAAGGAGCTGTGTAGATGGATGTTTGGTGGTGAGAGGCAGATGTGGACGTGTCGGGTGCGTTGCAGGCACGTTGGTTTGTACCTGTGTGTTCATGCTGTCAGTCAGCTCCTCAGTCGCAGCTTTGTGCCATTGCCGTGAAAGGGTGAGCAGCACAGAGTCTGCCGCGTGACAGAACAGCAGGCACACCTCAAAGGTCTTGCTGTCGGATCAGAAAGGTCACGAGCGCATGGTACAAACCGCTGGTATGCTGTAAATTCACACTGCTGGCTCAGATTTGTTCAAAAATGTTGATGGATTAACTTTTTGCCAACGGATTCTCTGACGGGTCAGATATCACCAGCCCTCCGGATTTGCACGCCTGGGTGACTGGGGAGGGCAGCAGAGTCGGTATTAATCACGGGGCTGCAGCTTGCCTTCCTGCCATAAAAAAACAAACCCTGCGCAAAGGAAGTAAATAAAATATGTTCACATCCTGCAAGAGAAGTGTCACGCTGCCCCTGCGTCGCACGGCAGCCAGCCAGGCACCTCGGGAGCAGTCGGGAGGGGCTGCTCCACCTTGGTGGGCCCAAGTTGCAGTGTGTGGCTGATGCCCGCTCAGCTCCGTGGAAGCGACTTGTTTGCTAATTAGTTTTTTCAGCACGTTTACAGAGTGCACGTTCACGGTGACATGCTTCTTGGCAAGAAGTTTGCGTGGGGTGGCTTCAGTCCCCCGTCACTGCTGCTCGACGTAAACGGAGCGATCTGCCTTGACGGCAGTGTCCTCTCCACCTAAGAGCTGAACGCTGACTCTTCTCTAGTTTCTGTTTGCCGAGACACTCACAATTAATAGATCACGTTACGCGTGCTTCCCGTGTATTACTACATCAGAGACAGAGACCCCAGGCCCCGCGAACACGACAAGGGTCCTTATTTTGCCGAGGGCTGTACAGAAGCGAACACAATCACTGCCCAACAGGAAGGGGAAAGAGAGGATTCATTTGTCTTTGCCACATCCCAACTTCCAGACTAGAAGGTTTAGATCAAGCTGACATGGTCATCTGTCATGTGAAAACACCCATGCGGAAACAGTAACAGGAGCTGGTGATAATGAGACAGAAACTCAGAAAGGTTGTCGCACACGGGCTGCTTCAGGAGTACGAGGTGAGCAAAGCTGGGTCAAAGCCAAAGAATTACAGGGATGATTTGGCTGAAAGACCAGTTGTGGCACAAAACTGGGATGAGATGGCAGAACAGATGATGAGACAGAACTGTCTGTACGAAACGTGAAATCTGGAGAGCACCCTGATGGGACAGATACAGGATACTGTGTTTTGCTAGGTAAATTAAGAGAGCAGAACAGCCAGGCAAAATTGACCATTATTTAACAATAAACCAAAAATAATATTTTTCCATTCTGGCATTTCAAATGATATGCCTAGTTCCTAATTACTTAATTGTTGTCCCCTTGTATAATTACTTCTTAATTGTCAGAAAGTATACTTAGGTAGGCAAACAGAATTACACATATTTTTGCCACTTTTATAGAGTGTAAGGTTCTATGTAAACTATTAAGAAAAACCAAAGAGAGACATAAGCAATATTAATTGTGTCTCTCAAAAGAGAATAACTGAGTGACATTTTTTGTTGCTTTGTTGATTTCATTATCTGGGTATTTAGATTTTTATTTTCAAAGGAACATGAATGTTAAATTATCATCTGCATACTGAATTTATTGAAAATTCTCATTTATTGCTCAAATCTTGTAAGTGACAGCTGGTGATGACTAAATTAATAGGTAACTTGCCAAGTGGATATTTGATAAACTGCTTTGAGAAGTGCAAAATGTATCTTTCTCAACTGCAGTAAAAACTTTAACTAGATACACACCTGAAAAGAAATATGATTAAACAGAAGAGTGTCTGAAGCTTTTTGCGGTCATGATTGAACACAGGATTTTTCTGACAGAAACAATGGTCTCAGATCTCCTGCCCTTAGCAAAACATAGTTTATAAAATAAAAATAAAGGTCAACTAGTAATGAGCTTTTAGGAAGAGTGTCTGCTCATGGTTCATAAAGAGCCATTAGTTTCTTTTGTACACTGCATTATTTGGAGGTTAACAATAAAGTATCTCTTTAGTCTGAAAATTTGGAAGGAAATACTTGCAAAGTGATAACGCTTTCCTACCTCTCCAGTCAAACATATAAGGATAATAACAATATGTTATACTAATTATTCCAAAATACTTGCAATTAGAGCAGAATTTTATCTAATAGAAATAGAATGTCTTTGCATAAATCAGTTTATTCACCCCAAAGCGTGCTGCTGTTTTTAAGTGGCAGATCAGTCCTTCACCTTCAAGATAATGAAAGGTTAAGAGGTTTCATCCTCACGTTGCAATCCAAGGACATGACAAAAGGTAGTAGTAGTAGTAGAGATTATACTGAATTTTCTAAAGAAAAAAATTGTCAATGTCAAATTTCACATTTGAATTCTGAGGTGGAATTTCTCAGATTTCAGAAGGGGCTTTCCCCAGGCCAGGGAGGAGCTTGGTTTCTGCCCCAGATCTCAGGTTGAGGGCAGAGACATTTGGAGGGTGTATCAGATCCAAGGAATCTGCCAGAGGAAGGTGGAGAACCATCACCATTGCTGCACGTTGCAAAGCCTGGCTGCCAAAGGATCCATTCCAGCAAGCACTAAAGGCTTCCACAGAAACTGAAAAAAATCTTACTTTCATTTTTGACAAAACCAAAATCATGTTTAAAAATGAAATTCCCAGCTTTTCAGTTTTCGGTTAGTTACTTAAGACACAACAGCTCTCATTTCCTTCCCACACTTCGGATGCTGATACGTCCCAGCTGGGCCTCTGGTACATAGAAAAGGGAGGAGGAGCAAACCCAACATGGAGAAAGTTGAGAAAAGAATTAAAGAATTAATTTGCTGTAGTTCTCCATCAGGACAGGTTTAGAATAGCGAGCACTCAAATATTTTCACAGCATCTTCAGACAGCGTTTGGATGGACTGTTCCCTGCCGGTGCTTTTACAGCTGAAAAACCAGTGTGAAAACCAATGTCTTTTAAGCCACACAATAGCTCCAGGAGTTGCCTACACTGATGCCCGAAATCTGCAGCAGAAGATGAGCCTATTAATCAGTGCAGGAAAGGATTAGAGGCTGTCCTGATTTTGTCTGGACATGCATATCACATAGCCTGTTCTGTAGTGCAACTGAATAAAAGTTTGTGACCCTCCAAGTTTTATTTTTTCAGCGCCCCAATTAAAAGGCTGTGCTATTCTGGTGGTTTGATCCAGAAAATAGATAGTCTCTGCTGCTGACAGCTAGCAAATGATCTACCAGATGCTTGGGATCTGCAGCTACGGAGCCCAGCCATGATTTTAGAGTGAAGAATTAAAATCTCTTCCCTTCAGCAGCTAAGAAATGCCTCATTAGTGCTATAAAGGAAGAACTGAAGGCATATCACTACTATAAATAGTAGTCTACATCTCTTGTTAGCTGCAGTCGTTAATAGTCTTAGGAAGGAATGAATTGCCAGACTGATAGATGTGTTTTTGATGTCCACAGAACCCAGGGATGTGGGTTGTTTGCAAATGTTCTCCCCCTTTTTCATCTGGCCTCGGCTCCTCCTAGACTCCCTACCAGAAGCCAAAAAGGCACTTTTTTTTGTTTGTTTTTAAAGGTGAATATAGACTCCTAGCTTACAAAAAGGGAGACTCTTGAACAGGACAAAATCAGCTGTTCCCATGGTTATGTTTTGTTTCAGTTATGAAAAATATTATCTACACAACGGTTCTATTCTGGTAATATTTGTGCCCAGATAGGTAGTTTCAAGATTTCTTCTTCCAAGCCTTATGCTAAAATTGCCTTGACAAATATTAAGCTCAAATTTCAGGAAAATCGTGCTCCTTTAAAAATGAGCTTTTAATTAACAATGAAATAATCATCTTTGGGTCGCTAACAGACCTATCTTTCCCTTTCAGAGAAAACCATGGTGCAATAGCTACGCGTAATGCTTAACTTTAATGCCAGTGCTTCCAGATTTTTTAATATCCTATGTCAGGACACTCCTTTTCAAGGACAATTACAATATTAAATGCTACTTGCTTATTTAATTGAGGGAGGGGAAGGGGTGATCTCTCAGGAACTTTTAATGTATCCTAGTTGAAAAGTAATATTATTAGTTCATTTGCAAGAGTGCCATTTAACTACTGTTCTCCCCAAGTGTGTATTTTTATACGTAGCGTGTAGGTCTCATCTGCAGTAAGATACAGCAAGGGTATATCCTCTTTTTCTCCACAAAAAAGGTGTATCTGCTATAACTTACAGCAGGAGATTGTACTGATTGAAAGACGATGCTGCGTAACAGAGCAAGACCTTGCCTTCCCAAGTTTGGCAGTTACTTGAGAACTGTCTGAAAAGAATTAAAAATCTCAAACGTGTTTTGAGAGGCTTTTAATTTCAAAACTTTCCTTTTACTGGGAGTTTGAATGCAATGTGGATTTAGAAAGTAAAGAATACGTATTTTTATTTCCAAGCTTCCAGCTCCACTTAAACATCATAAAGTAAGTCTGATGTACTCAAGGTGGACTAAATTGGTAAGGAATTAAACATTGTTGTGGAGATTTTAAATGAGATGGCATGTGTTACTCCATTAACATCTTTTTCTGTGGGACAAAATGTCTCACTCCTAAGTGCAACATAACAATAACCTTGCGAACCTGAAGTGTAACGTGCACTTTTGCTGTTAATAGCTATAATCCATACATTTTTGGCATGCTGTTTTGTTTATGAAGTCTATTATTAGGCAAAAGGTTAACAAAAATATGACTTACTGCTAGCTCCTTGGGAAGAGCAGAGTTTAAGCATTTTAATAGGTTAGAATCAAATTTTATATATCAACAGAAATCTTTTAGGGATGTGTCCCTCACCTGCTGTATGGGCTGGGTGCCATTGAAAAATCAAATCGTAGAAGAAAAGGCTCCAATCCACTGATGCGCATGTTCTATGCGGAGGTTATGATATTCAGACAGCTTCTCAGTTTCATTCATTCTAATCCAAATTTGAAGTATTAACTCAGATCTTACTTGAAGTCAGTGGGAGTTTTGCCAGGCTAACAGTGGAGCTGAGATAATGAAGGACTTTGGGATTTGGCCTGCATTGAGAGATTACATGGATCAAAATTCTGAAAGGACAAATCCCCTACTTAGCTCTTTCTGAGCCAGCATTATGTGGTTTGGCCCATGTTGTCTTTTTTTTTTTTAATGTCAAAGCCCAGGTTCAAATCTAGAGAAATCCGGAAAGATCAAAGTGGAGCTGAAATATTTTCCACTGGACTTTGGAAAGCCTTAAGCTTGTGGGACAGTAAGAGGTTATTTTATCCGCTTACCTTACCCTCTACATTTCACAGCACACAAAGCATAACAGATGATTTCCTAGCCAGACCTTTCATTTCGGTGGGTTATGGTGATCCATACAGCTTTAAAAGCAAACCCAGAATACTTGGTTTCCAATGACTTCTGTGAAAGCCTTCCCCTTATTTTGTGAGAATGAACAATTTACACCATTTGAACTTAAAAGATTTCTTGACTCTCATTTATCCATGGAGATGTGATCTGACGTTCTAAAGCACAACATACATAGCTGAACAACGTAACTGGTATTTTTCAGAGAGAAATGGTGCAACCACTTAGTCATAGATGAATTCATAAGTAAACTTCAAACTGCAGTGTATTTATGTATCATATCACACTAGCAGACATTTTGTCAGTGATTTATAGCAAGCAAATACTACTTCAGAGCATGCTTACCATCCATAATTATTTTTATAACATACGGAGGGTTTACTAGATTGGCAGGAACATTTGTTTTCTCCCTTTGAATAAACACCTATACTGACATACTCATTCCACAGATTCATTTTCACCAAGTGACTTTAAAATCAGAGTACTTGTAAATTTGAAAATATTTTAGAATTAACATTTTAACAGGGAAAGATTGGCGTCTCAGAGTTAGTAGAACATCTAACTATACAGACCTCTTTAGTCCCAAAGGCGTTTTCTCCTAATTTATCAACCTTGTTACCATAGAAAGTCAGTGAATGTAAAGGAATATTTCATGTGGGAGAAAGGCATAAACTACTTACTCTTTTATGTTTATCAGCAAATATTAAAACCTACATATCAGAGTCTGTTGTTACCAATTTACATCACTGTAAATTCATTGACTTGAGAGGCAATTCCACCAGTTTTCTGCAGGGTAATGAATAGAAAGTGGGACATTGACATCTTCTGCTTTCTTTTTCTTTCTTTTTCAATCGTTCTATGCATGATTTGCATCAAAATATCTAAGGATATCAGAAGATAAAGCAAATAAGTTGTCAGCTGCAAAAGCTGATAAACTAAATGCATTACAATCAAACCCCTTTGTACTAAGCCTATTCCAGAAAGCATGAATTCAAAGAAGGTTGCTTGAAAGTGAAGTAAAACTTTAACTTATGTGGAAGTAAGTTGAAGAGATGCCTGCTGATACAGTGACGAAGAAAAGCGAAACCAAACCAGATTAAGACATTGTTCCGTCACACAGTCTCACACTGTATCTGCAAGATGCAAAAGCAACTGAACTGAAACCGTAGGCAGATCTAGCTCAGTCTCTGACAATAACCAGCAGTAGATACTTGGGTATGAACAAGTTAAGTGAATAGTGATACTTCCCTATGATGCGTTCATCACTACACATGAAAGGTTTTATCCATGTGTAGCCCTGGTTTTTTCTGTTTCTCTTTCAAGAGTTTCCACAAATTAATTACATACTGTATGAAGAGCTGTTTTTCAAAGCTGCCGTTTTCTAGTTTTATTTGATGTCCCCTATTTCTGATGTTCAAAAAGATCATGAACAATCATTCCCTATTTACCTCTGCTCTTGTGAGACCCCACCTGGAGCACTGCGTCCAGTTCTGGAGTCTCCAGGACAAGAAAGAAGTGGACCTGTTGGAGCGGGTGCAGAAGAGGGCCATGAAGATCTTCAGAGGGCTGGAACACCTCTTCTGTGAAGAAAGGCTGAGGCAGCTGGGGTTGTTCAGCCTGGAGAAGTGAAGGCTCTCGGGAAATCTTATTGCGGCCTTTGAATACTTAAAGGGGGCTTAGGAAGAGAGAGAGAGACTTATGACCAGGATCTGTAGTGACAGGACAAGGGGCAACAGTTTTAAACTGAAAGAGGGTAT
>Ga0181612_141132_pt1 | contig 19925 bp, 9 predicted proteins | sample HoacroProtozoa21_FD_119630 | JGI IMG/M metagenome (GOLD analysis project Ga0181612, IMG submission 119630) | Hoatzin crop microbial communities from Cojedes, Venezuel. Combined Assembly of Gp0051906, Gp0051904, Gp0051908 | reverse complement strand
CTCCTAACAAAGTACAGTTTGTTCAAAACAACTGCCGGAAGCAGAAGCTGTTAATTTTCTTAGAATTGTTTTTGTGCAAACCTATACACTGGCTTTGGTGGCTGCTTGTGGAAGTAAGCCTAGGATTTCTTTAAAGTTTGAGGTACCTCAAGAACTGTTTTGAAACTTGGTTCATTTCTAATTAAAATGAAATCTGAACCCATGTGAGGTTTTCGGTAATTTCAGCCTTTGTTGCGAGAGCAATTCTATGCAAGTGAAGTTCTTTTATCTCGGGGAGTAGCTGCTATTGTACTGTTTTATATTATAGTTGCTAAATTCATCCCACATAGTCTCATTGACTTCAGTGGGAATTTTGCTTGAACAAGGAATTAAATAGTCTTCAGAATTAGTTCCCTCATGAATTCACAATATTAGATATCGGCTCAAGTTATGTTGCATGCTGTCAGTTTTCCACCTGTTAAAATTCTTGGAGCAGATGCAATAAAATTTCTTCAAGCTTGATAAGAAAAGCTACATGTAGTTTGAATTCTCTGCAGAAGTCTGGGAGTTTGGTTGGAGCTTGTGAAGGCTGATCTGAGGTTCTCTTACAGGAAAGGAGTTTTCTGTACTAAGCGCCATATTTTACCCCTGTCAATTCAGCATTACTTTGGTGTTAGGTATTTAAATAAAGAGAAATAACTTTTCTGGTAAGTGATGAGTGAATAATAAAGGCAAGATCATAACGAAAAAAAAAAAAACCCAACCAAACACAGCTCAACATAGGTACTTGACCTTGAAAGAAGACCCACAATACTTTATTTGCATGTTTGTTTTTGTGTGTGTGGTAAGAGAGACAAAATGTAAGTAGTAGGTGGGAAACTGAGGACAGGATTATCATTAGTTGTGCAAAATTGCAGGAATAAATCTTATAATGACTAAATTCCTTCATATGAAAGCAAACTTTGGCACTTCAAATGTTTTTAATCTTCCTTGGCTTTTCTAGATGTGCTGATCTGTCAGTGTAAGTGTATGCCTAAAGTTAGCAGAGGGACATTGTAACAGGTTTAACAAGTGCCCCCTGGACTTTTTTCTTTTATTTTTCTAACTTGCAGATCAAGTGATTGATTGGAAATAATTGTCATTTCCCTTGATCCTGCCTGTGAAGGCTGCTTCCATGTACTTTTTCCATTTTTTTTCTCCCATGATTTTTTAAATAGGCACCTTCCCTGTAATCAAATACTTTTGACAGATGTGGATGATTTTGATATTAATTCACATACTCTATTAATAATATATTTAATAAATACTTAGTTCTGAGGCTGCATTAGCAAATAGGCTAGAGGCATGAACTTCACAGGTTCTGGTGACTAGGTCAAGGAAAGAGGAGCTTATAAGAATCTTTTACGCTGAAGTTAAGTTTAACATTTTTTAGCTAAATGCCTTATGTGTAGTATACCTTTGTGAACTGACATTCTTTTAGCCAACTAGAAGGGTATCTTTGAGGGACATTTCGTTTCTAGCAAGCATCAGTTCTATGGGTGTGTTTTACTTTTTTTTTTTAAACTGTATGATATAATATATGTGGATGTAGTGCTCAAGAAGCATACTGTAACCATATCATCTTTAAAATGCTTTAAGTAATTTGTCTGCATGGATTGAATCACTGCTTGCTATTCTTTTATCCTAGCTACCATTTGAAACTGCTACAGGTAAATCTCTCCCTCGGAACTGGGTGAAAGCTGAGGTGAGATCTTCAGCTAGAATAGATCAGTGCAGATTGTCTTGTTTCACATGAAAACCTTGGCTTTGCCCTCATGATGATCTCACTATCGAAGAAATATACTTCACCCTGCCTTTCCTAACAGCCTTGTTCCCGAGATGCAGGTGGAGTCCGGCAGGTCTGTAGCCTGGCTTCCAGCATACTAAAAACTGTGTTGTTTGTTTTGTTTTTTTTTGGTTTCTCCCGCCTCTCCACACTGGGCAATGCGGTTATTTTTTCTTTGCCTAAACCAGATCACATCCTTGTTTTAGCAAGTAGAAGCACAAGGTATTAACACAGAAGCGAGGCTGAAGTTTTACCTGTGAGATTCTTCTACCTGGGCAGTATTGTAGTAGAAGCAGTGTTTGTTTTTAGCTTGGAAATTCTCTAGAAGATACTTTGGCAGTAAATAATACAACAGTACCTAATTTTATTTTAAAGTAAGCATGCCAGATCATGACTTCTTTATTTAGTTCTTCATGGTCAAGCTGCTATAGACTCTGGTGTGAGTTTGTTCAAGTGATGCTGAATACGAATGTGCAAACCTGGGTTTTGGCATATTATGTCTGATAAAATTGTGAGTGAAAATAATTTCTTATTGTAATAGGTAGGGCACTGAAGATAGTGCATCCCAAAAATGCCTATATTGTTACAGACCGTGTGGTGAACTAGGTGGTGTGTGCAAACAAGTGGGGAAAATGGTGTGCTACACTGATACTCCAGAAATTTTTTTTTTTTAGAATAGATTGAGGTTTTTCCTCTTCCTTTGTAGTATAAGCTGATATAATTTATCATCTCAGGATCTCCTGTGCAGATCCTGGGAACAGATATTGCCACCATGGAAGCTAAGATTTCAGACGAAGCCACTGGATCTCAGCAGCTGGCACATAATGAAAAATGCTAAATATTGTGGAGGCTTTCAGTTAACAATTCTGCAGGGCAATTTCTGGCCATTTGGGATGTTGCCCAGGACCTTACTGTCTGTATCTGTTGTTTCTCATGATGAGAAAAGATTGAAAATGAAATGTCAAGATCTGTGATGGCTAGTATCTGGCTTGCTGTTTCCAAATCTTGTAGAGTGACCGTCATCATTTTTTAATGAATAATGTTATTGCTCAAGGTCAGCATAAGTCCTCGGTGCAATTAATTGATTCTGGAGTGAAATACTAAATTCAGCATGACTTGAGGGTGCATGTGTGTGGGGAAAAGATGGATTGCTGATATTTATTGCTGATATTTATCAAGGAAGGTGGTTTTCTGACACCCTTAAAGTTATTTTTACTGTTGTTCTGTAAACCTGCTTCAAGGAAGATATTTATGCGACAGATTCATGATGAGTGTGCTCCAGGTAGATCCATTTTCTGATTGAATGTGAACTAGGAAAGAATTGTCCCTTTGCTTACTAGATCATGTAGGCTTATTGCCTGACAGAGAAAGTAAGAGACGTAGTCCTAGCCTCAGCATGGCAGAGTTTTTTTTTGTAATAAAATGACTCTGTGGAAAAGGTGTGAATCATCAACCTAAGAATGAAGAGACCTTTATGAAAAGGTTATGGGACCTGCTGAATTGGATCTGTGTGCTATTCCAGTGCAAATATTGAAGCCTGGTATAATCTCAGAGCACTGTGATGGATGGATGCATGACATTATTTCTGCATGAGTGCTGGTGTTTCTTGAACAAATCGAGTAGAAAAGCATTTATGTGCTTCTCAGAGTTAGAGACTGCTAGCAAGTGTCCAAAACAAGTGAGAAGTAGTATGGATCTGTACCTGTGGGACTAAGGCTCCTCCTAATAACGTTCAATTAAACCTACTGTCTGTTGGAGGTATCCAAGTTCATTTTCCACAGCTTTGTCAGGCTTTGACATTGAGATCAAAAAAACGGTACAGATATTATAAGAGCATCCTAGACATGGTTTAATAAGTGCTGACATTTGTCATTTGGTCAAAAAAAGCTCCCGGTGCCACAGAAGCAAGCCTGTATTTGATGGTTGAGACTTAAGCCATTAATACACAACTTGTGAGTGTGTTAGGAGCTGTTGAGGTGAGAACATTTTGAAAAATAACTTTTCCAGGTACATATTGCTTAAGATGTCGGTATTTTATGAATCTTCCTCTCATAGACATTTTGCCTTTACATTCCGAAGCAGCTATCAGAAAACAGACAAAGAAAACCTTTAAGCCGGAACACTAAACTCAGTACATGTATATTCTTACTTATTATTTTCCATGCTCTTTCACCTGGAGAAAGCCGTGAGGAGGACAAGGGAGAAATCATCTAGAAGTCAGAAATCTTGCAGTCTGCTCATAACCATGTATTTTCCTGGGCTTCACACGGTGTTGTTCGCTACGTGAAACTCAGGATGAACACACAATTCTGATACTACCCTTCTTGATCCGTTTGATTCCTACTATTACATCCTGAGCTAATCTAAGAGCAGTTGAGCTCTAAAGGATATACCAGCCAGAACAAGGGCAGACAGGGTATTCTTGCTGCAGCTGAGAACAGGTCTGACAGCAGTGCAGCATCTTGCTTTGGCAGAGGGCTGATCTTGGTTTGCTGGGCTGCCAGAGACAGCCTGATGAGGCTGTGGTAGTAGGCAAGAATTTCGGCTTGCTCTCACGTGGCCTTGTTAGGCTGCTGCGTGGAGAACTGCTAGATAGCTGTGTTCTGTCAAGCAGAACCAGTAAGAATATTAAGAGGAAGGATGTTGACCTTTACTTAGTAGGGAACAGATGACTTCAAAAGAATTGTCAGAAAAATATAGGTGTCTACCCTGATTCCTCCCTGCTTCCTTCCCCCTCCCGTGTTTTTTGGTTTGTTTTTGTGGTAATGGGCTTTTCTGTTCCCCCCTTCCCCCCCCGTTTTTTTTTTGTTGTTTCTCCAGGACTTCTATGATTCTTGCAAAAATGCATCTCCTGCAAGCTGATTTGTGACTGCTATTTTTTTTCCCTCCAGCACTGGTGTGATGCATCACAAGGGAAAGTATTATTGAATGTGTTGCTGGATATTGAATACTTCTAAATTGTGACTGTGCAAGTTGTTGACCTGCACAGTAGTGCTTCAATTGTACAAATTATGGCATGGCTAGGGAGCTGAAGACCTCATGGTGCCAGGTGTTCATGGAGCTCCTCATCTTTGTGCAAACTTGGTGGGCTATTCCAGAAGCATACTATAATTAGTCATCTATTCTGATTTAATATGAGTTTATTGTAAACAAGTGGCAAATAATGTAAACTGATCAGCCTGGCTGCTTCTGGTTTGTAATAGGAGGAAGTGCCTCCTGGTCCTTGCAGTGCCATCGTGGTACTGGTGACAATGGCTGAGAACTTCAGGCCTTGTCCTTTTTGTGTTCCCTGGAGAGACCTCCATTCACCGGGTTTATGGAAAACTGGATTTAACTGTTGAAGCATGAGCTCATTTTTAGGCAAGGCGTTACCCTGGGCTGGGGTTGCAGTTGTCTCCTGCCTTCCCACTGAGCATCCCCACACTGCTCACCATCCCCCAGCCTCTGTCTGCACAGGCAGGCTCGCAGCCCAGTGCCACCATGCCACGTGGGCCTCTGCGCCAGAGAGCAGGGCCTGGGGAAGGAGGTGGTGGCTGATGGCTCTGTGTCAGTGCCCTGTCATCAGTGTGTGCACATGTGTGTTAGCCACCCCAAGTGGCGTCCTGGGAGCCACTTCTCCATGACTGTATAAGGAAAGGTGGCTGCAGACCTCTGACAGAGGAAGCAGGAATTAAATGGTATTGATTAAAAGAAAAAATACATTTTGCAGTTTTAAGTAGCTTTGATACTTGATCTCATTTGTCGTCTACCAGTAAAGCAGGGAACATTGCTCACTGCTGTTTCAAAACAGGTTTCAATACAAAGGTTGACTTACTGATGCAGTGGATTTCGCTAAACAACAAAAGTCTTGAAGCTCCCTAAATTTAGCCTAAACCAGTCATATCAAACTCCTGCATCGCAGTTATACCCTGTGAGTGGATCACTTATCATAGAATCATAGAATGGTTTGGGTTGGAAGGGACCTTAAAGATCGTCTAGTTCCAACCCCCCTGCATGGGCAGTGCCTTCAGCAGAAACAGTTTCATTTGGCTAAAAGCAGTGGCCCTCTGTCACAACACATAGCAACACAGGGTTCTTGCATCTTAAAAGCCTTTAAAATCATGAAGAAAGTGTTACGTTAATATTCTGGGCTGTAGAACTTTCTTTGTGCTATCTCATTCTTTACAATGCCCCTGTATTTGGAGCAGGGGACAGGGAACGGGTATCTGTGATCGTTCCTCTGGTCAGTATCACTAATGCTGAATAGAAGGGTACTAGTGAAACATTTTAGTCCTTGCTCTGATTCCCTCCCCTCTTTGTTTTCCTTTAGCCACTTGGGGGTGAAATGCTAAAAAACAGTTTTCTAAAATCATCTAATCTTTTGTACAGAACTGGTTACTGTTCCAGTCCAGCTTTTACTAGGTGGAAAAATCCAAGTTGCAACTTCTTAATATGAGAAGCGAGTGACTTAGCAGTGAGAGCTAGGTATCTCCTAAAATGCCTTGGGTCTGTCTTGAAATTGTCCTTGAGAGAAGAGAAAGATATAGGTATTAAAAACAAAAATAAAAAAAATGGTAAGATGAATGAGTGTGTGGAGCGGGTGGGGAGAGCTGCTCTTTGTGTGTGTGTACGTAAATTGGGGTAGAAAGTGAGTCTGGACTGTGGCAAATTATGATTAAATAAAGTGCCCTGCTTGTTATTTCCAATGGAAGAAAATTTCATTACTCTATTGATTTACAGTGATTAGTGTTTTGTTGCTGTCTTCCTCTCTCTCTCTTTTTTTTTTTTTTTCCTTTGAGGCTGCATTGTCAGAAGAGTGGGCATTCATAGCTGCTTATTGATTCTAACCAGGACTGAAAGATGATTGAGTGCTGTGGCTTTTTATGCCCCTTTGTTTCTTCTTGTGCTTTGGTGGAAAAACAATTAAAAGCATTCCCAATCACAGCATCTCTGGATGTTCTCTTAGTCTCCAAATACACTGCAAGGGGTGGAGATGGAAATGCCAATGACCACCTGACAGCCCAGTGTAAGATTAATGCTCATCATTTCTATGAGGTAACAGTTATAAACAGTGCCGTCTGGTTCTTCAGAATAAGACTAAACTAATCTGTAGAACTGCAGACATATAGTAATAAAGAATTATTAACAAAGAAAAGATTTCAGGGTTTGGCTGCATTGTAGTTTGTTTATTGTAACCAAACAGGTAGAAACATGTCTGTTTAGGTGATCAGTGAGGGGTATTACTCTGTTTTGTATTGTCCTGTCACTGTGATAATGACATTGGGGATGTAATTGGTTCTTTAGTTTGTTTGATACTATACATATTTGAATTCATAAATAGGATTTAGCTTTGCTAAATATCGATTGGGATTATGAAGCAGTGCTAGCACTGATTTCTTTGTATTGCTTTTTAGCATTTTAGTGAATGAGAATGGCTTTGTTTCACACAAGTGTGTTTCTTCTCTAGCTGGTGAAAAGTGGGGACAAGTGAAAACATAACAATAGGCTGATGAGGGGAACAAAGGGGATGCTGAAAGAAATTGTGGGATTTGAATAATAGCCAAAATAGTGGATTTTAAATCATTCTGAACTGCTATTGTGATTCAGTTGCACTGGCCTGCATGGCTCCTGGTTACAGCTGCCACCACTGCTGGGTCACAGGCACTTGGGTTTTCTATCTGCTTCCATCTCTGGCTCCCTTAATGGCTATTTTTGTTCCTGGGTAGCTGTGGACTTGGGGGCATTAAGGACTACCCTCTCACTGACTAGATACCCTGTAAAATGACGAGGTGAAGCTCCCCTGGTTGGTGGCCATGGTGTTGTCCATATTGCTCCTTGGTCATTGGGAGATACTCTTTAGGAGTGACAGTGTATGACATCTCACTGGCATTGCATTTGAACTTGTCTCATGGTAGGTGTGTAAACTTTTCACAGAGAAGAAAAAACGCAACAGCGAAACCTTCTTATTCTTCTGATTTTTTTTTCTAGCCCAAAAGTAAACAGCAGCCACAGCCCAAATAATTGGAAAGAAGTATATGTATGCGCTGCATACTACAGTTCCGTAATAACTTGTAAGAGTCAGACAGTGAAGGTGATTAGTTTTCCAGGAGAATTTGTTTTCCAGAGTCCTGGGAAAACTTTTCTGCGGGCCCTGAACTTGTGCACAGAAAATGTTCTTGATCTCCTCCCTGTGCTGACAGTAGGTTAGGCATTTGTCTTGGACATTTTAAAAATCTCTGTGTGATTACTGCTGTGTGAATTGAGAGAGCAGAAATTTTGTGGGTATGTTGTTCTGCAGGTTACTCCATGCACAGAAAACCTTTCTTAAGGAAAGTTCTTCATAGCGGCAACTGAAGGATCGTGAGCAAACAGCTGCAAGGAGATGAGTGTGCAGAGATGGGAGTGTGTGTGACCTGTAACTAGCCCAGCGGTGCAAGCCACGTGAAATGTAGGCAATCCTAGCGTTTGGGCTTTTTGGTTTTACAGTCAGGAAAGCAGGCCCTGCCATTCTAGTTGGATGAAGCAAAAATATTTGTCATCTTGCTTACTGTGTTTCGTGTGGTTGTGGTTTTTCCCCCATTAGATTTGTTTGCCCTGTCACTAATGTTTTTACTCTGGCAGGTACGTGTTTGGAGATCAGGCTTACCTGAGCACTGATGCTGACAGTTTTGTTGCAGTAAAACTGTGCTAGTGCCCTTCTCATAAATCACAGCCACTAATCTGGAAACTTAAGTTACAAGTATGTCTTATGAATTGCCCTGTACAATTAAAGAGCGATATAAATACGTGCCATATAAGCAGCATAGTCAAAGTATTGTCAACTGTTTGCTGGCTGCTGTTGGGATGTTAAATTTTTTACTGCTATTAAATATAGTGAGCAACATGGCTACTGTCAGTTGTCAGAAGGAACACCAGCGTTGCCACCACACAGCTGTCTAGCTGGAAGCGTCCCGTTGTCTGCCCTGAGGAAGGGGGTGTATATGAGCAGGTAAGGCGAGCTGTAGACAGCAGTAATATTTCTCTGGCTGTTGGGGGCTGACACCTCCTAGTACAATTGCAATAGCAGTAGAGCTCAGTGCTAAATAAAATGTCAGTAAACCAAAGAGAAGTTCTACCTAGAAGGTTGCTATCAAGATTGTGCCTTGGCTGCTGAGCTAGTGTATGTAGTGAGTCTGGTGACTGGGCCTGGGGCAACTGCAAGACTGGTGCAGTGTCTCGCACTAAGCTGATGCTTGAACTTCTTGCTATGTGTTTTGCTGCAAGTGATGCTGCTGACCACCCTGCAGGTTGGGGGTGGATGAGCAAGGGGAGATACATGGGTGAAGTAGGAGATACTGGACTTCTGCATTTCATTAAAGGGGAAAGATGCCATGGTTTCCAGGCACAGAGCATTGAAGTTAACAATCAGGAATGAATGCACTTACAGCTAGCAAAATTCAGTGGCAAAACTCAAAGCCTGATACTGGTTAGAAGAGGGGCTACTGCATATTGATCACTTGTGAAAACTGTTACTGAAGATGTTGGCTTTAGATGCGTCCACTTGGGACACTCTTAGACGATACCAATCTACCTAAATTTTCTAACTCATCATTTTTCCAGTGGTTTGGATGACTAAAATAAATACTTCTTGCTACTGGAATTATTCCATGTGGACAGGAATAGAAAGGTTCTGCTAACAGTTTCTTTCCACTGAGGTTACACCTCCTACTTAGGCTGCACTCTTAAGGCTGTGACAAACCTCTGATTTTTGCTGCATTCACATATGAAAACTGACATTTTTTTGATACAGTGAAGAAACCCTCCAATTGAACAAATGTGCAAGGGGTTGTTTGCAAAGGAAACTGTATTCCGTTCTCAAAATCTGCATCTGTGTGAGTTGGCATCTGGTGGAGACTTGCTTGTTTTATCCTCGAGGTAGTAGCTGTTTAATAATGGGAATTGTCTGATTTTCCTTTCCAGTTGAAAGAATTCTCTCCATCCTTCTCTCCGTACTCTTTCCACTAATGTTACATGCCCTTTCTTATCTGAGTTGACTGGAAAATGAAATGTTGTTTGTTCCCCTGTTGCATTGCTGTTGATGCAATACCATTGTGCCGTGAGGCAGATATGGTGATTACCACTGTGATGTTTCTTCTTGGGGCTTCTGAGAAGAAACCTACACCAGCTTTGTCCTGGCAGCTCTTCCCAGGCTCAAAATCCTTCTTCCTTCCTTGTACTTCAGCCTCCCCTTTTCAGTTCTGAAGTGGCCTGTTTTCTGTGGAATTACTGATGTCATTCAAAAAATGTCTGTACTTCATTGGTGTTAACTATGTGGCCCAATTACTCATTATTAGTGGCTTTCTTTGTAAAGGATGTAATGTAAGAATGGGACCAACCTGCCTCCTGTTATTATTAAAAACCAGTGAATGACATTGCTTAAGTACAGAAAGCTGCACTATGTTTGTAATGATGTGGTTTGGATCCTTTTGAAATCTGATTCAAGCACCTTCTTGTTTCTCTGGGATTTAATGTCTTGAATAGAAATAATCTGTTTGTTCGTGTGTTTGCTATTTGAATAAATCATTCAAATTTCAGCACTTTGGGGAGGTCTTCACATCGTCAGACTCATGCATCTAACACAGATGCTCGGAATTGTTCCATTGGCTTCTCACCATTCATTACATAAAGAATTTAGTCTCCTAAATTGCAAGACGTAACATAGAGGTACGTAGACAAAGAGGGTCTAACACTGTGGTTGCTGAAACTCCCATTCAGAGTTGTAAATGGATGCAGCTGACTATTTAATGGGAAAATTGCCCTATTATTAAGGAAGAAAAAAAATACTCTTTTATCCTGAGAAACGGGAGTCTTAAACTGTAGTGGCATATTAGGGGAAAAATGCTAAACTACTGTTGTTAATCATGTCTCATCATGCCTTAGACTTCAGAGAAAAGTTGTAGGAATAACACTTTGGTCAATACATTGCTAATGTATTTGGATTCTATGCCTCAGATCATGTGTAATGTCTTATCAAAAATCATTTGGTCACTTGTTATGAGTGAGTTTTACAAAAGATACACATTGATAATCTGTCTTCATATTGAAATATTTTTACTTTTTAAAAATCTATACACCATATGTAGTGCTGTGGAAGCTTTAAGTTCCTACCTCCTTGCTGATTTGATTTATTACTAACTTTTATCTGAAGGATATAAATGAGGGTAGAATTGCTTAAAGACTTCATCTAAACTGCACATTTCTTTGATATGGAATAATGAAGAAGCAGAAAGTTTTCCCATGGCACTTGCTTATTGAAAGTCCTGTTCAGCCCAGTGGAGATACGTGATTTTTTTTTTTTTCTTTTATACACACACTCCTGCTATTCTACAAAATTCCATGAAAGATTTACAAGTATACTTAATTAAATAAGAGTTGTTTAAGGGCACATCTTATGCAAAGAGTATTTAGTTTTCTGCATCATGGGCTAGCGTGTGTTACCTATAGTACACTGATAATGCAAATGTCTTACTTCCCTTGCCAGCTAAGCTACTTTAGCAACTTCAGGTATTGTAATCAATGGTATCTTGCTTAACTTCCATCTGTTACGCCTTGTAGTTTGTGACAGTTTTCTGCCATGATAACGTGAGCTACATGGTTGAGTTTTCCAATGGAATAGCTTTCCCTGCAGACAGAGTATTTCAATGCTGTGCAGAACTCCCCAGACATCTGAAAAATACTGTTTTTCTTTAAAGTATCAAATTGTCGGGTTGTACCCTCAGTGATGCTTCATAGTACATGAACGAAGCAAGATGGGCATGGAGATGCTCAGATGGCCTGAGAGAGGCCAATTCTTACTAGGGTCTGACTGAAGAACATCAGACTGTTGTCCAAAGAAAATATTCAAAATAATTGGTTTTGATATTTTGGATTCTCAATGGAAGTTTGTGTTTGCAACCAACTTTACTTTGTCCCATTTCACATATTAGATTTTTCCGAGGGTAGAGGAAAATGAGCGAAAGATTTCTTAGTGAGTGGAACAATTTCCTTGAGCAGCAGCAAAATGTAGAGAAGTTTGACTGTTGTCTAACCCAATGGGGTAAACCTTAGGCACTAAACAGTGTAGGGATAAGGCTGTTAAACAGATACCGGTGTTTGCTTCTCCCACATGATTGCATAGCACTGTTAAAAAAAAAACAGGAAGGAAACTACTTCCATATTCTGACTGTTTTGGAGTGAAATTGTGGAGTGGGGGGGAAAACCTTCATGTCCTGCCTTTCAATACCAAGCTGTTGTAGCTCAGGCAGGTATTCTTGACATTGTGAAAGCGATTTGCATAAATGATCTAACTTGGACTGTTAAATCCAGCTTGTTAGCTAAGTGCTCAGGGTATAAATAATGAATGAACTTCAGATGCTGTGGTTTGACTACTAACAGGTCGGTAGGATTGGAAGGGGGGCACTAGCTTTCGAATTTGCAGAATTTGTTAGTTCCCTCTGCGTGTTCATGTTGCACAGGCACGGTAGCTGCAGAATGCTTTTGTCTTTCCAGTATCGGTTTTAAGCTGTGTGGTGGTTTGGTTTGTAAGAAGTTGTCCAATGTATAGGATGTGTTCATGTATAGTGCATTTTTTTCTAACAGAAACGGCTTTGAAATTCTAATAAATGGTGGAGCTGGGTTTGGATGATGAATTCTGGTATTCAGCTGAATCAGTCAGCTAAAGCTCCTCTGGCACCTGAGCTAGCATTGCCACATCGCTGTGCAGATCTCCAGTAGCCACAGCTGAAGCAGCTTCAGTTTGGGTATCATGCAACACAGTACAGCATAACGTACGTCCCTCAGCTTGGGCCTGGGTGGGCTGTTATCTGTGTCCCCATGGCACTGTGTGCAGGCCACCAGGAACAGTCTCAGCTGCTCAGAGGTCATTTATCAAGTTTGTGTGGTTGCTGACTCCAGATGTGTAGCCTGTTTGAAGTCTGACTGCCCCTACCACTGCATGGTGGTACCTTTCTGTAATGGAGTAGCTAGAAACGTTCACTGAAACAAATGTTCAGCAATTAACATTTTTGAGTCAGAAACAGTTCATTGAATGGTCTGAAGCTTGACAAGTGTTCTCTAATCTAAGTCAGAGGTTGTTGGCTTCTCACTTGGATTCCTGGTTGGTTTGTCCTTGAGCAAAGCCAATGCCAAATAGCAAAAGATTTTTTGGTATAAAACTTTGTAGTTTGGGAGCTCCTTTCACAACTGCTTGTATATCAGCAAATTTTGCTCACAATATGAAAGAAAAAATGCTTTTATAATTTGCCAGAAGTAATCTTGGCATCTGAAACTGATGTGCCTTTAGTCTTAGCCTGGATGGAATTTATTCCTGCTTCTGGTTAAAGAAAATGGATGTAAGAAACATTTACACTGCAACTACATGATAAAATACACACACAGAGATCCACAGCCGCCCTCTTTGCTAGTTGAAAGAGCTCTTCTGTTGAACTGCACACCTTCTTGCAGCTTGAAGGAATTTGTTTTCTCTAATTCTCCAGTAATTTTAAAAGTTTCATACATCTGGAGAGATGTCTTCATGTCTGACATGGGTGTCTTGATAATGCTTCAAAATGTCGTATGAACACTTTGATTTGCTGCTGCCATTTTCTGACTGGAAGGTGGAAATGAAGGCTTATTGTCCACTGGGTTTATATTTATCCTGCCTCTGAACTGTCTTATGTTGTGGTATTGACAGTCACTGCTGAGCTACCTTTTTCTTGCGGTAAACCTGTGGGACACTGGCCATCTTCTGTATTTGTGGTTTCTCTTGCCATGTACATCCTTTGCATAGAAGGCCATTTACACTCTTCTGTTATTTCTTATACAGTATAGGCTTATATATATAAAACTTTCATAGTATTTGAACATTTCGCTTTATAGATTTATCCTTTTTTATTCATTGCTAAGCAGACAGAATTTGGTCATGATAGTGCTGATCTGTTCTTGCATTTTGTCTGCTCTGACTGGTTATCACAGGCAGGCAACACCACGTGATCTCTAAAATTTTTACAGGGAAGCAAAAAAACCCGCATTTGTGAGGTGAGGGTATTGATTCAGCCTATTGGCACGTTAGCCTGTGGTTTATTTTGCTTTTTGATTGGTCACAGTGATACTGTGTCACTGCTGCAATAGGTTTCTCTTCAGTACAAACTATTTTTCCACAGGAACTCTCAAGCCTCCCCTAAATGGTGGCAAAATAGGAAGTATTCCTTCCTTGCTGGTTAACAGGGCTCCTCTGCCTTCTGTGCTTTCATTATCTTGCTTTGCAGTTATTTTACCCAGGGGACCCTAAAGTACCTGCAGTTGTCACATACGTTTGCATGGCATGTTTTTGTCAACGATTCTCTGTGGCTGACCACAGGGACAAAGCTGTAAAATCTCTTTTGTGTCGGGCACTGTGCTAATTTTCCACATGAAGAGATGCATCTGGGAAGCACAGCACCAAATCATACTGAATTCTAACTAATCGCTCCTCTTCGCTCTCACCCCCCCCGCCCCGAATACGAGAGTATGTATCCTGAGCATCGTTACTGGCATGTTCATTAACTACGTACAGCAGGCAGCTGCAGCTTTGGTGTGCGTGGCCTGTGGCTATAGAAGGACTCGATTATTCCCTTGCTTGCCCTGTGTGTGCTGTTCGCAGAAGTTTGCCTTGCTGTGGGTCCTTGAGGCACTAGAGCTGTGTCCAGAGCACTGAGCACCAGCCTGGGGGGTGTTGGGAGGGAAGGGTTCAGTCTGATTTGGGTAGGTCATCTTTTTGCGGTGTGGTGGGGATGTCTGAAGTGCTGTTCTCCTCTTTTGCGAAGGTGGAAATGGGTTCCTGAGTTTGCCAAAGCCAATGATTTTCATATCCCTATGCCATGGTGGTGAGACAGGCGGGCATTCAGGTTTGCTTGTGCAAGTGTATTTTCTGTTCCTCTTCTTCCTGCCCTCTAGCCCTCCCTTTCTCCCACTTTGGAGGTGAAGGTATTGGGAAGGTAGCCAGCAGATCAAGGGGATTTATCCCACTTCTGCTCACTTGGTTAGCATCCAGTTTTGGCCATCCCCGGAGGGAGCCAGTCAACTGGACCAAGGCCACCAAGGAAGTCAGGGCGGTGGTTGCCCTGGGAGGAGAGGCTGTGGGGCTGGGGCTTGTCCAGCCTGGTGAAGGGACAGCTCTGGGGGGGCAACAGCAGGCCCCAGCACATGTGGAAGGTGACTGAGAGGCACAGCCAGACTTTTCGCAGTATGATGGGAGAACAAGAGGCAAGGGGCATGGAAGGAAATGAGTGGGACAGAGTCTTTGCTGTGAGGATGCAGTTCTCCAGGTAAGGCTGTGCGAGAGCTGATGAGCATGCCAAGCCATTGTAGTCCTTTTCCCACTATATTCCTCTTGCTGTGTCTTGGTATACCGTGTGCCTCACTTGTGTGTAACATCACTCCTTTTCCATGCGTGATTTACTACAAGTCACACATCCTTTTCTAAAGAAAAAGCACCTGCATAGTTGATTATTCCCATGAGAGAATCATACCTGGTACCTGTCCTTGCACCCTCCTGCCCAGCACTTAAGCAGCAACTTTTGCAGTACCTGCTTCTACCTTCTGTTGTGTTTTTACTTTTACACAGTATAATTCAGGTGGCTGCTCTGCAACTCCCATTTCTCCCTGTCTCTGCTTTTGTAAGATAGAAGCTGATTTTCACTTACCAGTAGCTTATTACTTTTTGTAATAAACTTTAACGATTCTGAGATTTATTCAAGCTTTTCCTTAAGGAGTCAGATGAAGTGTACGAAGCCCAGCTGATACAAAGAAATGTCACTGATAATTTGAAGTTGCTTCATCTGGCTGCCTTCTAGGATATTTTATGCTCTTCCTGGTGGTGTTAATTGTGCTAGCAACTCAGTCTTATTAATGGAAACTGACATAAATGGGGTTTTACATTGTTTGGACTTCCAAATATAATTTGCTGATGCTTTTGCTCTCCCTCGTGCAGCAGTCCTGCACTTTATTTGCTGTTCCTCCTCTGGCTAATCTGCTAACAGAAGAGACTTGTTTTTTGTGAGCTGCATCTCATTTCATGGCTTAGCTTTTCTCACTAACGAGCATTTGTTTTGTTCTTCCTGCATGCTTTCTTCTTGTGTGAGATCAGTGAAGAAGGTCTTGTTTGGGTGGCATAGCAGGCTGTGTGTGACCCAGCTACCAGAATGCATAAGGGTGGAGTGTACGATGTCTGAGGCTGTATTTTTGCATCGTGTCTGTGTGGGCTGGAAGCTTGTAAGTACCGCCTTTAGCAGAAGAAAGGTGGTTTCAAAGCTGTTGGGTAATTAAGATGGAAATTCTGGATTATATTCTCACTACAGTGGATATTTCATATGCTGAACATATTGATTCCATCTTGGGGCAATATGATTTAATCTTAAACAGATTTTGAAAAATACAAATACATGAATTCTTACTCTCCTTTGCTCCCCATTTTGTGTGCATATATATATATTTACGGTTTTAACAAGTGCTATCAGATATCTTTCAGGGCAAAACAAATTTTTATTTTGGATTAAAAATGCATGGAAATAAGGATTTCTTGCATCTGAACTTTTAACAGTCATGGTTAAGCTTCTAAACCATTGCACAGTAATTAGGTTTATTGCAGTGTGCCATGGTGTAGACTTATTTAAATTCCTAACATACGGATCTAATTTTGTGTCTTGATGGCAAAGAAAGGGAATATGTAATAAGGTGTTACACTTTTCAATGCTCTCTTATTGGAAGGTGATGAAATAAAAATCAAACCACCCTAAGTGCAAGGGTAATGTGCATTGGGTAATATTCCTTTTAGCCTCAACTGTTTTATACAGGGCTTTTTTCAACGTTATTGAAAGTGATGCATACTAATTAAAATGTGATGATTTTTGCCTTCCAAGTAAGCGTATACATCCCATCAAAGAGCAATTGGATGATCTTAGGTAAATTAATTTTCTGCATTCAGACATGCTATCTTCTACCCGATTCATACGTTGCTATAGTAACAACTGACTTCACAAGGCCTGACTCAGCTCCCAAAGAAATATGAAATGTGTTGGTTTATATGATTCTGGTGTAAGTCATGGAGGTGACTTCAGTAGCAGTAGCTGATCTTTGTAGCATGATTTTTATTTTTTCATCTTGAAGATAAAACAGTTTGTTTCTCGAGTTGAATACATTCCATTTCTTCTTTCTTTTTACATTTTACAGTATTTTTGTTAGTGTGACTAATTGAGAGTTACAGAATGAGAAATACAAATGTGAGTTTTAAAAGGGCAAATTATGGTTTTTAAAAAAAATTTAATTTTAAGATATGTATTAACTTCTGTCAGTCTCCAAAACAGACATCCAATGGGGAAAAAAAATGGATGCTATCTACAAGTACACAGGTAAAATATAAGTATACAAGATAAATGTCCGCATTCACTCCCCAAAGAAAGCAACATAGGTCACAGTCCTGGGGCAATGAACATCTAAATGAAAACAAAATAAACAGAAATATCCTTGACTAACATGGTTAAAATTTACTGTGGTGCATTCTTGGATTAAAAACATGTTAAAGGTTATCTAGTGCTATACTAAAAGCAGAAATGATATTTCATATATGTATGTATGTGTTCTTTCAGTAATTTAAATGTATTTGCTGTGGCTTTACAAAACAAGGATGAGACTCTCATTGTTGTCTGAAGAAGGTATCCAATGCATGCCTCAGTGTAAGTTCTGGCCATTAAACATGAACAAAATAGGATCTCAAGGAAAAACCTTTTGCAAGTCGAGAGTAAAATCCTGGTCCCACTAAAATCTAGTATTTTTGTCTGGAATGCATATAGTGAAGTGATTTTCTCGCACTTTATAGATCTACGAGAAACTCACTGAAATGTGTAAATAAGATAACCTAAGATATCACATACTCAGAAAAATCACAAGGTAAAACACATATAGCAGAGTTTGGCAAATTTTAATGCACAAGTTAAGAAAACAGAACATCAACTTTGTAGGGTTTTTTTCTTTTTCTTTCCCCTCCTCAGTGACCATAGTAGATGAACAACAACTAGATTCTTCAAGGAGTGGAGACTACAGCAATACGATTTTCTTGTTAAAACTTATTTAGCCATCAAGTGATGCAGGAGCCAGGCAGAAATGTCACTCACTCTTGCAGAACTGTATGATGTCTCCATTGTGTTTGTAGGGAAAAAGTACATATCAGCGATGAACAAAAGAAAGAAAAAAATAGCAAAAAAAATTATTTTGTATAAGCTTTGGGATCAGAGTACTTATGCATCATTTTTGTGTAGTCTAATACTTTGGAATATTAGCTGTGTCAGGCAGTTGTGCATGGTATGTAGTGCACAGTCCACAACAGATTTTTAGTGTGATTGGTGTATAACATTGTACAAAATAGATCCGTAACGGCATATTACAGTGAGGAAAGCTCTCTTGCCACTATCAGGAGCTTAAACCCCTTGCCAGTGAGTTTGTCCCATTATAGCTCATTGACGGGAGAAACTTAGTCCTCATGACCCCTTAATGCAGCTTTCAAATAGTGGGAGACACCATGGGCGTCGCATATATCCTCTCCCCTATGGGGTTCCCCAGTGAGATCAAGTGATACAGGGTTGTATTGATGTGAATTGTTATGCCTTTGGATGTGGAAGCCTGCCTTGTGCTCCTTGATACGATAAAGTCCCAATGAAATCATAGTTGCTGTATCAGAAGTAATCAGTGTTGCTACTGATGCTTATAGAACACAACTGAGTGGAAAACAAAACATAATCTGGTCAAGATCAGTTATAAAAGTTCAAACTTGCAATCATATGCACGTATACCTGGGTGGCAGGTACATGGTCTGCCTGTATGCTTAGTTTCCAGTTACATTAATTCAAGCTGAAGCGTATTACTTTCCTCTAGAGGCTTTTACTTGAAATCCTCTGGGACTGTGTATATTCACATTCACTCCCCAAAAGGCTGCATAGCTTTAAACTATTGCCATTCAATTACATATGTCTCTCTGGATATGTGGATGTTGCTCTGACAGATCAGGTACCATCTCCTGCTCCTGACTGACTTCTTAATTCCTCACTTTGCTTGGAAAAACCCCACTTTTCCCTGGCTTGTGACTGATTTTCAAGTACTATGGGTCACTCTGCACCTATGTTTATTTATCAACCCATAAACTGACAGGACTATAAATGGTTTTAATAAATGCAGTTTGTTGCTGCCTCTTGGCTGAGACCAGGCAATGGTAATCAATCAGTTTGGGTTCACAAAACGCAGGATGCTGTAACAAATGGCAAAGAAAACTGTTCTGCGTTTGCAGAAAAAGCACTTGTAATTGTTAGTAAAACCAGACTAGCTTACTTGATGTTCGCATGTCAAAGTTCACAGCAAACTGCATTATCTAGCAGGTATTTCAAGCTCCGACATCCCTTCACAGAAGAAAGGTGAAATCTGTAATTTATGTGTACTGTTTATGAGGCAGTGACCTTGCATGGAGTTTTTAAGTATGTATTTAAGAGTTCCTTTTACAGCTTTTCACCAATTATTAACAGAAATAATTTAATTGAGTTTTAGAGTATATTTTTTTCCATTAACTTATCATGATGAACTTATAATGGATGCTCTAATTAGGCAGTGTTTCTAGTGGGAATATTTAACTAAATTAAAATTGGGACAAATATGTTCCGTGTGCTCAGCTCTTACTAGAGGCTTACTGTGCATCCATAACCTGCTCAGCAAACAAAAGCAAGCAAGAAAATTTGGCTGAAATAAAGAGTGTGGCTTTCATAAGCCTCTCCTGACATGCTGATACTGAGGGAATATACTGGTTTTTGGATGCTGAAACACGCCTGCTTCTGCTTATTTTCCTTTTTTTTTTTTTTTCTTTTAGAAGAAACCATTTCAATATTTCCTGATCAAAACTTCCTAGAAGTTTTTTGGCCATGTAAAGTTGTCATGCTGACATTTTCTTCTAATCTGTGAAGAAAATGAAGTATGTCAGTATTGGAATTCGGAATTCCCATTAAATGAAATCTTCAGGTTTGGTTCAGGGGTCTCTCTGCTTGGTGTAGCTTTCCAAAAAAGCAGGTGAAGAAGCTTGCCGTTTTTTTTTTTTTTTTTTTTTTTTTTT
>Ga0181612_183356_pt1 | contig 19926 bp, 7 predicted proteins | sample HoacroProtozoa21_FD_119630 | JGI IMG/M metagenome (GOLD analysis project Ga0181612, IMG submission 119630) | Hoatzin crop microbial communities from Cojedes, Venezuel. Combined Assembly of Gp0051906, Gp0051904, Gp0051908 | reverse complement strand
CCACAGGATGATATCATGGGAGCCTGTGTCGAAGTTGTTTGACCCCTGATAAATGGTTAGGCTAGCAGAATTTCTGAACATCTCCCCATAGAAAGAATTGATATAAAATAACTTTAACCAAAATAATATGTAGGTGGTATTACTTTGTTCAGTTTCTTTTTTGTTAATTTTTATGTTGCTGCTGAACTGCTATATTAAAAAGGAACCAAGAATGTGTATATGTAGTAACTAAATCTTAAATTGTAGCTTATATTGATTCACTCCTATTCTGGAGAAGCTGGAAAAAAGAATTTGCGGACTGTTTTGTAAATGTTCTTGCATGTTGTAATTTAAAATAATGAGTATCTCATTGTATTACTAGAATTACTCAAATTTACATTCCTTGTTTTTCATTCTCAGTGTTTACATTGCTACAGGGAAATTGCAGAACCAAGTATACTGAGCCTCAGAAACTTTTATTAAGTTTTCCTTTCTGTGATTAAAATTTGTCTAATTCCCAAGTGCTTTAAATTCAAGTTTGAACATATATTTTAATAAATATATTTTCATTTTTCTTAATAAATGAACAGTATTTTAAATAGTATACCAGAACCTTTTGTAGTTTAAGCATTTGGAATACAGAAGTATTTTACACTAAGAAGCCTTATGAATTAGTTGTTTTTAAAGAGGAGAAAGGAGGAATCTAAGACAATGCTTTCATTTGTTTTGAACTTTTCTCTTGCTCTGAAATATTTAGAATGTTAGCACTTTTCTATGAGTATTATGCATTTTTTGCTAAGAAGGAATTTAGAAAATGAAACTCAAATATTCTAAAATGTCTTTCAAGCATTTTCAGCCTTTTGTGATCTTTTGGGAACTAGAACTGCAGGAGCTCTGAAGAACAAGAATTGATCTTTCATTGGTGACTAGCAAGACAGGTGGTTCGAGTCAACTTGGCAAACTAGGAGTGAGAAGTAGAGTGAACCAACTTGTGAAACTTTGTGGTACACTTGCTGCTTTCTGGAAGTACCTAAAGTATATGAGAAACATTTGGATGTTTAGATCTGTAAAAAGCTGGCTAACAAGTTGTGTGTTTCAGTTTTACAATACTTAGTTTACTATTTGATTGCTTGTTATTTTAATTACAGACAGTAAACTTAGAATAAACTGTGCCAAAATTGTACAGACTTGAATACTGTTTATTGATTGCCAGGCATCAGCATAGGAGCTGATCTGATTTACCATACCAAAGGTTGAACAGAGGGATGGAAACAGCAGTCTAGAATTCTTTCCAGTGTTTCAAGCATCTTTTGTTTGTGGCATGCTGCAATTAAATAAATGAAAAATTAAAAAATGCAACTTTAAAATTGGCATTAAAATGCAAATGCATGTGGAATTAGAAATATCTCAGGCATATTTTCATGATTTCCATGAAGAAAATATTTCTTCATCTCAGTAGAGGGTAAGGAGAACGAAGCGTGCCTGCAACTGAGGAATGATTCAGAAAGGAGGTGAGATGTTCAGACTTTCCAGTGCTTGTCACAAATTTGGGATTGATTGCTTTTGGAATTGTATCTGGCTATTAGTTTATTGGTTTTTGCCCCAGGCACAATATTTTGATCAAAACCTGAAAAAGCACTGCACAAAAATACAAACCTCAAAAAGTCAGTTCTGGCTAGAAACCTGTAGTCTGTTAAAGTAACATCGCTGTCAAAGTAAGAACAAAGGAGTAGAAACTCACAACAGTGTTTGGACTATTCAATCTTTCACGTACTTAACTGTTCCCATTCCCGATGGGAAGATCACATGTTGACACGAGACCAGGGAAAAGAAATACATGGTGGCAGGACTAATGAAACAGTGCTCTGATGTTTTATATGTAAAAACATATAAACATATCTCCCTCATCCTCCACTGAAGCCTAATTCTTTTTGGCTGTATAAACTTTACTAATGAAGTAAACTGTGCATAAAAGTTGTTGTTTTTTTTGTTCTTGGTGTTCTTTTTTTCCTGAAATTAAAAGAAACCCCAACATTTCAGCGTTGTGTGCTACCATGCATTCCTGCGAACAGTTGCATCAGCATAGCTGGGAGTATTTATGGAGTGAAGCCCTAAGGCCTGGTCTTGTTGCCCAGAGACAAGTTATATCTGTTTGTTTTGCAGCCTCAGCATGAAGTTGTCACTGTCCATGGCATAGCTGCTATGGTAAATATGAAACTTTTGACTATCAGTAATATGCCATGTGACAGAATTTTTATTCCGTTGTTTTTAAAAAGAGTGTTGGGGGCTCGGCAAATGCATATTACGTATTAAAACAAGTTACGAATTTTCCAAAGGAAAATCCTCAGAATTTGGTAAATGTTAGTATTCTGATGAAAAACATTGGATTTGGTCTTCACTATGATGATGTCTTTTATTATTTATCTATATATTATGTTGTCAGCAGGATTTCTGCTCTGTTCAGTGTGCAGGAGGTGTAATTTCTCATTGGTGCTTGATTTTTGTGCAGCCCATTTGTGTGAAGTCCAGGAGTCAGATATGTAGAAGGATCAGTGCAAAACTATAGTAAAAGGTGTTATTGCCTATAAGCTCCTTTACCTGGTATTGCAAAAACTGGAATGTGTGCAGTGTTCCAAGAAGTGGGTTCTTCTTATGGAGAGCTCTGTTCCTTAGGAATGCAGCCTTGGTGGGTATTGGAGTTAAAATCAGAAAATCTGTTGCCTGGGGAAATGAGACTGATTTTTCATCCTTTTCCTGATGCAGTGCTAGAAAGCTTTGTGCTGCTGGTTTGTGTGTGGCGTTGTGGTGGGTTTTTTTTGTGTTTTTTTTTCCTGGGGTAGGTGCCAGCTTTGGCAGCCTGTTCTTGAGCCATTGCAGTCTGAATTGTGAAGCAGCCGGTCACTCAGCTGGCTGCGATGTGTGACCTGAGCCAGCAGACGATTGCCTCCAAGAGGGAAAATCCCATTCCCCATCCTGTAGCTATATCACTTTTCTTCCTTTGCGTAAAATCTTCTGCTTGCCATTATGCTCGACAAACTAGTTTAACTCACTAAGTCAGCAGAAGCTAATAATTTTGTGGTTATCTTAATTTTCTTTTTGTTCCTTGGGATATATTGATTTGCTTAATAGTCAAATACCAAGCTGTACAAGTGAAGAGTGGAATCTCTTGTCTGGAAGAATGGGAGGGAGTGGAATGAAGATTACTTTCTTTAGCAGCAGCAAGCTATTAGGTCAACTTATTAGCTGGCTGACCATACCTTTGGAATGGTATGGTGTACTTTAACACCGATCTTGAATATCTGAATATATGCATTGCTGCTCAATATCATATCCTTTGAGAAATCAGATCTGGGAATCTCATATTAGCTATCTGAAGTCATTTGGTACTTTTGGTCTTAACCTTCTTGTGCCTCTAGTTTCCTTATTTTGCAGATTGGAAAATACCCCTCCTTCTCCATACACTTTTTTGAAAATAAAAGAATGTATAAGGATTCAAATATTACAGTAGAAAGTGCCAAAGAAAAGCACATTAGGAATCTCTTTCTTCAGAGCAGGATTTGAATATTATACAATAAACAAATTCTAGTTGAATAAGGCAAGACCTTTCTCATAATGTTTCTTTGCATTTAGAAAAATGCAGAGCATGTCACTTCATAATTTTAGTGTTTCCTAACTTTGACATGCCTGATTTTGCACCCTTAATCATGTTCATTTAATCTGATTTAATTGTGCCAAGTAAGTTTTCTGTTCAATAAAACATGATTGGAAAGACACGCTAAGAACCAGCCTTAAAACCAGAATTTGGCATGCATATACTAAACATATTATTTTTATTAGCCAAAATGTTTAATGTGCATTTTAATATAAGCTATGCAAAATAATACTGGTTCTTTGGTTGAATATTATATCTTTATTGATTCTTTAATTACCTTAATCACTTATCTCCTTAATATATAGGTACTAAATATGAGAGTTTTCAAAAAACTGAACAATATAAAACTAGAATTAAGATAACTAAAAAAAAATATTGCTATAAGCAATGGTAAAGTGATTTCAAATAGAAGTTTCATTACCAGGGAACTCTCTTGATCGCTTACAAAAATCGGTTTAAGAAGTTGTTGCAGGATCTCGTACTTGATGTGAAACTAAGTAGGAGAGAAAGAGTAAGATCACACTCAATGTTTGTCTTCGCTCTGATTTGTTTAGCTCCCGTCTCCTTCCCCTCGCTCTAATTTTGGATTCTCATGCTCTTAAACCCAGCGCTTCTGCTGCTTTTCTGTTCTGGGGTTACTGATGCTGAGCAAGGCTTGTGGCTGTAACAGCCGCCTGGGATGTGTTCGTATCGTGACCAGCCTGGTGTGCAAGCTTCATGACTTGGATTTCCAATAATTTGAAAGGCAGAGATACTCACAGCTATTGCTGCTTACCAGACGTTTTGCCAGCTTCTCTCTTGATGTTCTCTGTACAAGGAGTTTTCAGGAAGTTACCAATCCAGCTGCTGCTTTGAAAAGTAACCCTGAAACACTCTTTTAAGGGCCAAACTGCCTAGAGTATTTTTGATCAACTGTAAGTCCATCAATAAATAGTTTAAAAATTATGACTTCCTACGTAGAACTGATTAAATGCATTTCCTATTGCAGACATTAAGTATAAAGAAAAATTCATTTGCGCTCTTGACTTTCTGTAGTGTGTAACTATTGTCTCCTGGTAGTCTCCAGTTACATAGTAATAAAGAGAGGATTATAGCCAGAGGAAGCAAATGCTGATTCTCAACGCTGATTTTTCAAAAATCTGCTGAAGACACATCTGTGTTTTCAGAGTTGAGATATCTGGACACTGGGAGTATGTTTGACCATGCTGAGAGGTTACATTTAATTTTAACTTTATTCACTGGAGAAATTGTAATTCACATCTGAGACTTGTACAAAGTCAAACATTTTTTTTTTTTGATAGCATAACAGAGACACTGATCCGGCAATTCAGGCATAACAGATGGCAGTGTTTCAGGAATGGAATGAAAATTAAAGTGGGATTATAAGCTAGGTATAAAGTATGATGGAAGATTTGCTGAGAGAGGAAATAGCAAGAAGTGTTTCAAGGGTCACTATTGGGCACAGTTAAGAGTGCTTTTTCAAGCTCTTTACAGTCGTACGATGATTATTCTGTAATAGTGTTCTGTGGGATGAAACTGTATGGCTTTGTGCTCTGATCCTTGCTTTGGTAACAGAGAGATCATTTGGGGGAGGATGGGACACTGGTGTGGCTCCCCTGCTGAGAGAAACAAGGTTTTCTACCTTTAACTCTTCTCTAACCATATCAAGCACTTACAATATCACACTGTAAACAGAAGTACAATAGAGAATAGTAGAGTAGAATAACAAAAACCATGTTTACATGGGGAATACTTTGAAATAGCAGTCATTGACTAGCAATCCCAATTATTTTCTGCACAGCTGCTCACATTCCAGAAAAAGAATGTCTTGTTTTGAATTAGGTTCAAGTGCTTCTGTGGGGAGTCTTATTTATAGATCAAAAGTATTTGCATGAATCTAATCAGGAGTGATACAAATTAATGTCTCATCGTAAACAAGTGCAAAGACTTCTAATGTTTCTCTAATATTCCCTTTGTCAGGTTAGAGAAGAAACTTACAGTTACTATACATGGGAGAAAGAGATTTGCGCTACTCTTCCTACAGTGTGCTGTGAACAGTTGTTTCCCATTTCTAGCAGGTGGCAACATGTATTTGTTTACTGGTTTAGTGGGATACTGTTATGAGAAATATTTGTGTAGCCTGAGAATAAGGCACTAGGAATTCTGGCTTTACAGTAATTGTCTGTACTCTGTGAAGTAGGATAATGAACACTGCCTCCTTACCTTTAACAGTATAATCATCTTGAATAACCTGCTGTGGAAGATGAACTGACAAATTTGATTATTTTTGAGTATCCTGAATGCTTTGTACAAAATGTTGAAATTATTTCAAAAGCAGATAACCGGACCTGAGGTCTCTGTCTCAGCTGGGTGTCCTTTTCCTTACAGAATAGTCTCTTATACTCTCTCTCCCATCCCTTTCAGCTTTGAATTCTTACTTATGGTGTGCCTCAGCTGTAACCAGATGGGTGGAAGATGCCCGGTTCTAGACTTGCTTTACCCAGAACACTTTTGGTAGGTGGGAGATGTGGGTTTTAATCCTTCAGCTAAAGTGAAGCATTTTGGGATGCTGTACGTAAAGTGTGGATGGTGCTAAATCTTTCTCTACCTTTTTCCTTGTAGAGCATCTGGTTTTATAGTTGATCTCTGAGGGTGCCTACTAGCGGCTCAGGCATCGAGGTGCTTTTCACAATGGTGAGGGAGACATCTCACAGCAGAAAGCTCAGAGGTGCTTGTTTGACAGTGCCACAGGTGTGTTGGTGGAGACTGGCTTCATAGGTTTAGGATAACATATGTTAATTCCTTTTTATTGAGTGAGGGCCAGTAGTTGTCATTGGGGCATGCTACAGAAGTCTTCAGAGTGCAGTCAAATAGTTTGTGTTCAGCATAACAGAAGTGGTGGCAGGCAGGGAAAGGGATGAAATATTCCAAAGATAAGCCAAGTAAATTTTATAGTAGCATGCTGGAGGCTATAAGCTGGGAAGGTCTGTACTTCCAGGTCAGAGCAAAACACACACAATGAAATAATGGAAATGTCTATTAGTGACAGCCTGGACTAGAAGATTAGTTGCATATGAATTACAAACTTCTGAATTGGCAGTATTTAGACCTAGCTTGAATGTGAGCACTTGGAGAGGCCTGAATCTAAAATTGGCCCCCATGTTACAAGCCTAAGTCATAAATGTGGTGTTGCTGATGTCTGCTGTGACCAAGACTGAATTTTGTCTTTTGCACCACACAGATACATACTAATGTGCAGCTGCAAAAGAAAGAAAAACCCTGCAGCCAATGTTTATCCTCAAGAGACGGAGATATTTTGCTGTGCCACAAGCCAATGAATCAATGAATCTAAGGTGAACCTTGCAGTTAATGCTGAACAATTCTCACAAACCGAAGCTTTGGGGGATGATGAGGAGGCAAATTTGCAGTTTCTCCTTTTGCTTGGACGGAGCAACTATCACAGACGTTCCTTCCACTCAACAGCAATATTCTTTTAGATTTAGGGAGATGTTACTGTACCGGTTACCTAACAGCGGAAATCTGGAGGCGTTCTTCTCAGTAACAGTACTTGAAACAGTTAACAAGTCTTTACCAGAAGTTGCTTGTACTTGCATGAGAAAATCTCTTCTTACAGTAGATAAATTTGATGTGAAAATAGGCTTCTCTTGGCTAATGTAGACAACCTTGCTGAAGAAAAATGTCTTGTTAAGGTGTGGAAGAATTACCGCAAATGGTTCTTGCAGCATAGAAGCACAACCCTGTGGTGTGTAAGGGACCCCTGTAGCGTATCTCATCCAACCTCCCCATCAAAGCAGAGGTGTTGACAGCACGAGGTCACGCCAGCTCTGGCTTAGTCTCCCTCATTTTGGAGACCTCCAGGGTACAGCTTCTACCATCTCTCTGGGCAACCTATTCCACTGCTGCACTACCTCCCCCTGGGGGGGGAAAAGTCTGAGGCCAGTTTTTGAACCTCCCAGGCTGCAACGTTTCTTTTGACCCCTGTTCTTCTCTCCACTGATGAGAAGAGTTTGGCTCCATGATAGTTGTTGTTCCCCGAGCTGACTCGCATTCATTTTGCACCCACAGCAGTGATCCCCAGGAGCTTTTCAGCAGGGCTGCGGTCTGTTCCCAGTCTGTACTGCTGTGTGGTGTCAGTCTGGCCCAGGTCTGCACTTTTCTATTTCTTACGGGTAACCTTCTGTTGGCCCAGTCCTCTAGTTTGTCAAGGTTCCTTGGAGTTGACGCTCTACTATATGGCATATCATTCTCTCCCTTTCCAAGCTCAATATTGTCACTGTGTTTGCAGTGGATGCGTTCTGTCTCTTCCTTCAGTCTCCTGATAAGGATATCAAACAAGAATAACTCCTGGAGTTGCTCGGCTGTTTACAGGCCACCAGCCAAGCTGCTGATTTCATCTCTTTGGGCTTAGCGGTGCAGCCAGTTTACAGCCTGTCCAACACCTTTGCACACCTCGTGCTTCCTCACCTTCCGGGGCCTTGTCCGAACCGCAGTCTTTTGCCACAGGAGCGCGTTTGAGCTGGTCAGGCGTGATTTGTCCTTGGTGAATCCATGTTGACTGCACATAAATACCCTCTCCTTCATGTGTTTTTGTGCTTCTGTGTCTTTAATGTGAGATGACTGTCATGTTAGTAAATGCTAAAATAAACCAGTGTGTGTATGGATGATCTCTGTGGTACTGAATCCCTTCCTGCACCAGTTCCCCTTCAGTACAAAGAAGCAGGTTTTTGCTTGGATTTTATAGGGGAATGTAGAAAAATCAGCTAGAACATAGTTCTTTGTTTTTATAGTAAAGCAAAATGTTTATACAAACTAAACTGCAACTAAAATAAGCAGAATCCATATGTTAAGTCAAAATGTCATGTGGAAATCTATGCTGGTACTGAGTAGCTTCAGTACTGTAGTGGTGAGGCTTGTGATGGTTTGTAAAAGTTTTCCCTGAAAAAAACCATAACAAACCAAAGAAAATTGGAAAATTTTGCCTTCCCAGGATATGGAAGGTGATTTGGATGTATAAAATATGTATTACTGTTAGGGAAACATTTTTGTAAAACATAGAATACAGTGCTATCTGGCTTGGCTGCCTATTGTCTTATTCCTACTAAAGCAACCTTGAAAATTAGAGGAAAGAAGGAATTATATGAAAAGAGAAAGAACAGAATTTGCCTCTAGCGAAACATGTTTACAGTAACAGCTGCTCTCAGAGGAACTGCAGGATGTTCATAAAATAGTTTATTTTTTATCTGTATGGCTGGTAAAGAATCAAATCAATTGACTTAGATATATAGGAACCTAGTGTTAATGTTCTGATAAGCAGCTACGTTTTCCTAGTTGAGGGTTTTTGAATAACTTATGGATCTTTTAGAGTGAAGTGTAGCAATAGCTAACAAAAATAATCAGGATGCCATTTCCCCACTTAGTTACGGGGAAGGTTTGGGTTTTTTTGGTGCGTCATAGGCAGGCACTTACCTTTTTGGGGGCATTTGCACACTACATCTTATTTTGGAATCTTTTGTCCGTCTTACAGGACGGAAGCTGAGGTGTCACTGATTCAAAGTCAATTAAAATTTACTGGTTTTGATTTTTATAAATTCTTTTTTAAAAGCCTCTGGTTTTTTTTTTTTTCTACATGATGTGTCAATTGTGCCTATCTTGTATAAATGCTATCAGCAAAAAGCTAAATCACAAGCGAGAGTCTAAAATTCCTTTTATAGTTCACGTATTCAGTGCTGATGCACTGGCTAGATATGGCTATGACTGTGCTTCAGAATCAGCACTTAAAAATAAAACGAACTGAATTCAGTAAGCCCAGTTCTTTGAACTGTACAAAATGCTGATTTTTAGCTAAAAGCATATGTAGTATAAAAAACCCCAAAACAAACAACAAACATGTGGAGACCTCCTGGACACAGGAATAGATGCATGGGTGTCCTGGTTGTTATGTGTGTCTCTTGAATTTCCAGTTCCAGCCTTTACACTACTGGTAACTTTATGGAGGCTGTTATATTGCATTAATCTTTGCCTGCTCTTTTAAACTCAATTAAAGCTGCACTGCTTTGTCATGACACAATCTAATATCTCTGAGAAGACAAGGTATAGAAAACTCCAAAGGGTACAACAGCTCAGAAGCAGCTTAAGTTTTAGTTTTTTTTTCTTTTTTTTTTCAGTTTGTATCATCAGAACATGTGATGAATGCAACATGATAAAAATTTGATTGGATTCCTTCTGTTTATTTGCTGTTAGAGACAAAATTTAAGCCTGAGCCTCTTGTCAACTATTGAAAATGGGAAAAGCCATTCCTTGAATACACATGTGAAGTTCTTGTTCATTTTGCTGAGAAAACTCTGAAGAGGTTTCAGACTAACATGTATTAGGAGGATTTGCACATTCTCTTCTCTGTGACCTTTCCTACAATGTTTCCGCAGTTGCACTTAAAGATGGCTTCATTTGTCCGTCACTGTGTTTGAGAGGACTTTGCTCCATTTTCTGAGCTTTTTCTGGACAAGTAGTGTTTATCTGTAGAAGACTGAGGTGCATTCTTCACAAAGAATATGTAGTACTAAGTTTGTTTTTTGACTGGATTTTTCCAATGCTTGTGAGATTTTTTTTTTGGGGGGGGCAAAGTCCCACTCACATTGTCAGCATTGAACACCTAATTTGGCAATTTTTTTTTTTTTAAATTGCCAGCCACAGACAGAATGTTCCAGGGGTGTGTTTATCCTATCAACTTACAAAAAAGAAACATATTTCAACATCAGTCTTTGTTCTTCACACTGCAAACTGAATCTTGTGCTTTCTACAAATGTTATGTTATTACACAGTGCTATTGTAGATTGCAGTGATGTGTACTGACTGCTGTCTTTTAAAACCTGTATATTTTTAGGTATGTATACAGATAACCAACGTAGATGTTCTAAGTACTCCTCAAATGCAGTGTAAAAGCATATAATGGGTTGAGGAACAAAAAAATGTGTGGATTAACAGTAATTTAACAGCTATTTAAATTAAGTTGTGATAAACTGCATATAAAATACAAATATGAACATTCTGAAGTGGAGAAATAAGGTGTAGCTCTCATGTATCACCTTCAGAGCCCTGCGCTGAAAGTAAAATAGCTTAATCCACTGTGATTTAAAATATTTGTAAAATATGTAATAAAAGTAAGGTATAGAGGTATTTGTTGTGTTTTATGATGTATTTAACGCTGTATTAGGTTTTGGTGCTGAAATACTTTCCATTTTCTCTAATAAATCCAGAATGTGCATTTAGTGCTATATTGCATATTTGTTGCTTCTGCTTATGACCCTGTTACTATCAGAGTCAATGAAATGAATCACTTGCAGAAGACACCCTAGGGACAAGTCCTCTATTAAGATGACTTAACAGGTCCTTCATGTCTCCGGGTTGTACAATAAGAACAAGTCGAAAGTCATCTTGGGTGGAATTTCTGGATGCAAAGGGTGTCTGAAATGTCCTTGGTAATTTTCTTCTTTTGAATTTAACGATTCGGTGTGTTGTAACTATGAGAGAGAAAAATATTTGGAATGATTCTAATAAACACTTACAGAATTGATGCCTGTAACAGAAGCATGTGGGTTAAATTAGTTTCATCTTCAAACTGGCTATAGATTATTAGGTGTGTATACCACTACGTGTCTCCAGAACTGAGTTTTTGTGCTCGTGCATTAAACATTGTGTTTGTCCGAAACGGACGCTATTAATCCATTAAGGTTCTTATCGATGATCTACAGCTACGATCAGTTTTTTCTGGGTGTCTCCTAAATTGCACTGTTCTATAAATTTCCTGAGTAAATTACTATCTCACTTTCCTCCCAAAAGTGCAATGACTTAATACCTGCAGTATTTCCTCACAGGAGTAATCTGTGCTTACAAAGTCATTTGAGTAATTTGAGTGAACGAGTCACAGAAGTTAGACATTGCTTTTACAGGCCTTAGCTGGTTTTAGACTAGCCTTGCAATGTTTTGTTTTCTTGCAGCGCATACCACACATTCATTGTATTTGGACAAGGAGGACACAGTAAATATGTGCTGGAAGTGCTTGAATCAGTAACTGTTAAAGCTGAGATTTTTTGGGGATTCAGAAAAACGCATGTGGCCATGTAGAGGTAGAGTTTACTTTGCTGAAAAGGAGGTACTACAGGCATTTCTGGAGTGCAATGCAGTTGTGAACAATGTTCAGCATTATTGCAATGTAGTTTATGATGGGAAGTAATGAAGAAAATACTGTTTTACAGTGTTTCACTGTTACGGCTGATGCTTTCAGCTGTTTGTAGCTGAGAGGAACAGGATGGGTGGGAAGGAAGATAGAACAAAAGGTAAAAATGAAATGCAGTTAACTTTTTTCTGAAAGGGAGAAAAAAATCACTGAAAATGTTACAAATACATTTCTGAGACCTTTTCTGGAAAAAAACTGCTCTAGCAGGCACAAGTCTATGACGTTTGTTAATAGAAGACAGCTGAGTTAGTGTGGCTGTCAATAGAATAGAAGACAGTATATATTTTATCTTCAAGAAGAAACACTGTCCTTTGGAGCAACTGTAAGAGGATCGATATCAAACAGTAAGGGCCTTTTTTTACTGCTTTACTCACTTGTTTTTTGTACACTGAGAGGATTTTTGCTGTGAGAGCGAAGTTCTAATCATAGCAGAAATGGCAAACTGAGATTTTAAGCTGGTGGCCTCCGTGTTTCTTCACAACTTGCAGATTTGGTTTTGCTTGTTGGCGATATGAGTGTTATCAGACTAATATTTCAACATAAATATTTATTTAAGGGTTTTTTAATGTACCATATATAGGCATCTGAAAATTCAAAGTTCCACAATCTTTAAAGAAATAATTTTAAATCTCTCTAGGGATAATTATATATGAATAAAATGTCTTTTGCTGCTCTTACATAAATACATTTAAAGGAAAGAAGCAAAAACTTTGTGTTTGACTTTGTTGTGTTCAAATGAGCGTAAATCAATCCTAGTAGATAGGCACTGATACAATGTTTTTATTTTTTATTGTATATTTCAAGTCTTAGGCCATATTAAAGGGATAAATTTTATTTTCATTTGTATTAGTCTCGTTTGGGACTTTAGTGTCTGACTCCAGGGCTGGGGAAAAAGGTATCATCTTCAGCTTGTTACTATCAAACTGGAGTCAATGTATTAGGAGGAGACATCCAGGTGTCACAGATTAGAGGAAGACTGGATGCCACATTCCTCAGAGCTCTTATTACTGGATAATATAAAACTAGAAAATACTGAGGTGCCTATACTCATGTTTGTTTTTTCTTTAATTCCCCCCTTCCTGATTTTTTTCTTCAGACTAAAAACTTTAAAACAATTGGACAGTAATTTGACTTTATTCTAAATCAGAGGCATACAGGCAGAATCACTTGAATCTCATTTTATTAAGTATGGTGCTCCGTTTTAAACTTGTGTAATAAATGTGAGATCACCTGAAAATCCACTACACTGAACATACTAGAGTGGAAGTCTGCCTCCTTGCTGGTAAAACAAGGGCAGTTGCTCTCGGCGTGGTGATTTTTCGTAAATAACTAAAGTTGGTTTTCCTCTGAGATTTTACTTTGTGAGATTTCGTGTAGATACTAGTACTGAAAACAAGTAGTGGTGCAAGTAATGCATGGGATGGTTTATTTTTCCCTGTTTTCCAAAGGTGGGAATACTAGATTTTTGTCAGTTACAATTGTAGATCGCAATAAAATAAGTCTTTGTCTTGTTTCTGGAAAAATCTGCAGTTTGCCTGTTCACGTTTTCACCTTGAGTTTGAGGCTGCTGCTCCGCGGCATTATGGCGGGATGTTCTTGGGGAGGCAAGGTGTTACTGGGTTCAGTGGGCCAAAGTTGATTGTTTCAGCATGACCGCAGGAAATTTGCCATAGCAGAATAGCATGATGACATCCCCTTTCCTTGCCTTCCCTCTAATCTTCACCCATGAGAAGCAGAGCCTTCTCCCAGCAGAGCCTTTTCCCCATTGCCTAGCCCAGCTCCATCCTCTCAAGCCTCCCCTGTGCACAGAAAGGGCTGCCACTGCCCATCCGTGGCTTCCCTGCCTGTTCCTGAAGCACCTCTGTTCCTCAACTGGCTTCCTATGAGGTCTGTGTCAAGGTGTACACTGTTTTTTCTTTGAACTTCGTTTTATTTAGTCATGTGGAGACCTCAGCTGCCTCACTTGCTTGAACTGTCCTCTGACAGGGCTCTAGCATAGCTGGCATCAAGCAGTTCCGTAATTTTTTGGCAGCAGGTTGACAGGAGACATTACACAAATTTTCTAAAAAAGCCATATTACTTGAGTATTGTTGTTAAAATTCTTCTCTGCTAAAAACATAGGAATGTGCCTTATACTTCTGTGTATTACGATTCTGGAAACTAGCAGATCTTTTCTTTTAATTAACCTCTTCCAAGGAACGGGATGTAGGTGCATAAGGCGTGTGTATTGTTGAGATGGCTGATGCTCGAAGGAAACCTGTTGTAAATGCTTAGGAAAACTCTGAACAAGTGGGCTCTGAACAACACAAACCATAACCTTCTCATTGATTACTCGGACAGATTGAGCTGCTTTCTTTCCTCTCTTCTGTTAAAAATATTTTTCAGTTTTCTGATTGTCCCAGTGTATTTTCTAATGAATCTTCTTTTTCAACGTTGTTACTGAGGTATAGGCTCTAGGTCTCTGCTAGGCTAGCAATGGTGGTTCCACCCAGTGCTTACAGACTTTCTTTTTTTGTTTTCTGCATCTAACGTTCGTACACCAAAGCATTTCATTTTATACACAGTAAAGCTATATTAAAATGTAGTTTTGTCTTACTAGTAATAAATGGATCAACACTTAAAATGTTATCATGCTGTCACTTTGGTCTATATTTCAACAGTTCTGCTCATACTCTGTATCTGTCCTGATTGTTCAAGCATCTAAGAACAATTTGAGATAGCTTTCATGTAATTTTCAGGGGGAAAAAAGGTACAACATCTTTAAAGGTGTAAAAAATTTACAGATTATCAGAGTGTGCTCTGATATAAAAAGTGCTCCATGACATCAGACTTCTGAATTTCATGGAGGCATTCCCAGACGATTAGCTTAAAGGACTTCAGATGCATTTGTACAGCTCCAGCTATGATCTGTTTGAGATATGAAGCTCATGTAAGTGTTGTCATAATGTCAAAAATTAAGAATTCTGAAACTGGTCCAGACAGAGGAATGGTCTGGACAGAGGAATAGTTCACTTTGGGTATACAAATCTCCACAGGTTGTTTTATGGCATAAAAGCAAAGGACTTAGGTCACTTCCCAGAGTTTTCACAGTGTTTGCCAAAATGACGAGGGTGTAGTCAGCAGAATTCTAGACCCTGGCTCAGCAAATTGTAGATTGCATTATGTTACGTTAGTCTGGGCCCTGCAACTTCGGGTCAACCAGCCGTCCTTGTGCCTTACCTGCAGCAATAAATGGGAAATTGTTTCATAGCTCAAAACTGGGCTCTGTTTTGTTGGAAAGGAGACAGCGTGTCATAGAGCAGGGGTTTTGAGCCATTTTCCCTTATGCTTATCTGCTCATTATTGCAGCTCGTCTCTGGTTATCTCGGGTGCAACCTCAGAGCAATAGAGCTACCCTGCTTCTGAGCTGGTTAGGTATAATTGTTATTGTAAGGATTGTAATAAGGCTGCTTCAGATACATGGATCACCAAGCTTAATTCAGGTCTTAAAACAATGAGAGATGCTTTCTTGTACGTTTGTTGTTATATATTTGAGAATTAAAAAAAACTGTGTGTGGAGGAGGGGAGGCTATTGGTAGCTTTAGGAAATGCTTTTTATTTTATGATATATGTACTCATTTAGAATCTATGCAATGTTTTTTCTTTATTGCTGTTTTTAGAACAAAGGACCTTTGTATGAACTTTGTTTTACTACTTTAGTAAAAAGGTTGGAGCAGATGAATTGAATGAATGCCAGCATTTTCGTATTGTAATTTGGTAACTGATTGTTCCAAGTTTTTGGAATTGTGAATGGTTCACTCTAATTAAACTTTCAGAGTAAGCAGCAGGTGTGATAAGTTCAAATCCGATATACAGATCCTTCTTTTAAGCAAGTATTTTCAGAGGAGAAAAGCCTTCTGTGCTTTATATTCCAATATTCAGTAATAACCAATACTCAGTATCCCCTGTAATTCTTTAAATCATTTTTCCATTTTTATTAGTTTCTTCCTGGAGTTTTTCTAAACCAGTTGTGTTTATCCTGATTATTTGCTCTTGCTATTTTCATATTCTGAATGTTGAAAGTTGACTTTAGATATAAGCGTTTTTTAGAAGTATCATTTTTTGCTGAATCTTTTCAGGTATATTGTATTTAAAGAAAAGTTTTGATTAGTTACTTCCAACACAAGTAATAAGAACAGCTGTAGTCTTTAAAGCTTTAAACAAAAAGGGTTTTTAAGGGCCAGGGTTTGATGGAAAGTCAAGCATGATGCAAGACGAATACTTGGTAGAATACAGATGGTCTAAATTTCTCATCCTTATAGAGTCTAGATTTCTTGTCCTTGCAGTTAATCTATAGTAGTACATTTTCAGCTGTAGAAACTTCTGAGAAATTAATCTTTAACTTCTCTATTTCATGATCCCATTTTTTAACCTCGATAATCATAAAGTAGCATCACAGTGAGAACTGTCTAGATTAATTGCTGCACATTTCTTTTAATAACATGGGATTTTTACAGTTACAGTTATGTTTTATATGGATGCTTTATTCTTATCTTTTGTCCATTTAAAAAACTTGAAAGCAATTAATGATCTTAGTGTAGCAACGTCCGCTTCTGAAGTTTATTATAAGTTTGCCTTTGGTTTAAATTTCAGTTTTGCAGTGGAACTGGAGAACTTGTCCATAAATTCCATATTCGTTATTTCAGTCTTTCTATTAAGGATATGGTACCTCAGATGTTCACATATTTCCATAAAGGTTGTCCACCTGTATTTACAGGTTAATGTCTGGTTTATAGCTACATGGCCTAGTACTAAAAAGATTGATCTTTATTTTCAAATAATTTCTGGAAGCTATATTTCTCTTTCTGAAAACACACTTGGTTGAAAGATTAAGCTTTTAAGGGAATTGCTCACAGAAAGACAACAATACTAGAAGTATTACAAATGGAATATTGATATGAAAAGCAGGCATATCAGTTCTTTGCTTTTGTTTTTAGATACTTTAGTTTCTGTCCCAACTTGGAGTAGCAGGTACAAATCTAGAAACAGTAATACTTTTAAATGAACATATTAATCAACTGGTCTAATGTCTAAATTGGAATACCTCTGGATTTAAATAACCAGTAAGTTTATAAAAAAAGCCTGTTGCATAAACCCAGTAGGAAATTTCAAATGAAGATATTTAAAGATTTAGACCCTTTATGCACACACATATATATAAAAAGAAATATAGACTTAGGTTATTTTAGGTCATCATATCAACAGCTGATCAGTAATAAGTATCTTCAGCGTACTTTTAGATCATGGTACACATAAAGTAAGGTGAGTTAGTTGAGAATCTTATTTCCATTACTTCTCAATTTTTAACTCCATATTCCATCATTCAGGTCATACTTTGTCAGCTTAACTGCTTTTTAAAGTAATGTTTGATTGACATGTGACAATTATCCATATTACTGCCTGGTATCATCCACAAGCAGGATGTGTGCACAAACAGATGTGATCTGAACAAAGGCAGTGTGCGAAGTTGGAATAGAAATGTCTTTTAAGGCAATTAATTATTCATTTTTTTCACTTTGTATATATTACCTTTATTGTATGCTTCTTATCCAGTTTTATTGGAAAATAGGATTTCAAAAAGTAATTTATTGTTTAAAAATTATCAAATTTGGCATGTGGGCATAATTTTTTACAGTGAAGAGATAATTTTCTATTCCATCCTTTCATTACCTTGAGATAATAACTTCTGTTTCTGCAAAACTTGGGTGCAAAGAGCATTACTTTTACAAATGCTACATAAAGATAGAGAGTAGCTAAATAGTGTTAGTTTAAAAAGGATTACTTGTTAAAAATACCTCTTTGTTTTGCATAGAGTATTTGTGATGTTTGATGGAAGTCAATTTTGAAACATATTTTTTGAAATTACACTTTTAATAATGTAAAATATTAAGTTCACAGCATTTTCTTTAATTTTCACATGCAATGTTAAATCATTATTGCTGTGATGTTCACTTAGCTATGATGATAATATGTTGCATATGGAAATAAATACTGCTGCAAAATGCTTTGGTTTTTCAATGATCCAGGCACTTGAGTACCAAAGACTTGCAGATATTTTTTTTTTTTATAAAATGTTCAAATATCAGTAGTTGCTGTTGCTCTTGGGATGCTGAAAAGATGCATTTAGTTTAATATTATCTATTTAATTTTGATGGAATGACAATCGAGAAGGAAGTTTCTTTGTAATGGAGACTCCCAACAATAGTTCTTATAATTGGTTTCGGGCATGGCTTTTAGTGTATAATAGAGGTCAGATATCGATCTCAGTAAAATAAAACTTTCTATGGGGATCATTAAATCATTTAGTCTTTGCTGGCATCGGTGTAAGTTATTACTTAACTTGTCATTGTTATGGCCAAAATTTCCTTTGAAATCATTTACTGCTCCATGGGATTTTTAACTGTGCTAATTAATATGATTATTGGTTACTTCCTAGTAATTAAATATCTAGGATGACTTTTGGGATCTTGTGCCATTGTCCATTAATCTGTCATTTACAGTAATAATATCCAAGATGTCAGTATCAATTGAACCTTTATAGACTCACTATTATTAATTTATGCTATAGCTATTTCAGTCCTTAGGATGTGCGGAAAAAAGTATCCTACCTTCTGCGATCAGAAATTGTGTCCTGGATCTGTAGCCACCCATTTTTTTCAGGTTTATAGGAGCTTTTATGGATTCTTAATTTTCTGTTGTTTAGTTCAACATTGTCAAATTTAGTATTTTTAATAAGCAACAGACTGTTTAAGGACTAGGATGGAATGAATGATTTGCTTTTGGAACAGTGGCAGATGCTTTGTTGCCTTCTGAACCCGTTGTCTTTCCACTGTGTGCTTCTCCAGCTTACACGCTGGGACAAAAAGAGCCCGTTAGAAATGGCAGTCTGACGTCAAAACCGAAGGCGAAGAAACAGCGATTTTCTCCATTACCAAGTCTGACCAATGCAACTTCTAGAATTGCATAGATAGCCTGTGTTATAACATTGGATAGTGCCTGGTACGTAGAGATCAGAATGCAAGGTGTCAAGAAGCGTTTATTTTAACGAGTTGATTGTTGTACTTATGAAAATGTTTTCTTTAAACTGCCAGTAAATGTAACTTCTGAATGAAGTGAAACACTTTTTGAGGCTTAGTATAAAAGGTCTGAGGTTGCTATGTTTGCCTTACACAGAAGTCAGATATGCTTAATATTTAAAAGCAAAGCAGGTTTCTGCAATATTAGAGTGGTGTTTGGGTCTTTACTTGTTGTAAAGTGAACAAATTATAAAAGTTTGTAATTTTCCAAGCTTAATATTTCCATTTCCTTCTAAGGCATCTGGCTGCTGTAATACTTGAAAATCTCGTACCCATTTAAACTTTGTTTTTATAAAAAAAAAGATAATTGTATCTTATATTTGAAAATGTATTATCAAGGTTGATTGCTGCCTAGTTGTATATTTTTCATGGAATGTACATCTAATGGGAAGTGAAAGTTTTAGTTGCAATTTTTTTTCCTTTCTAAAATATGCTAATATTTTTAGAGTTTATAAATACCACACCATATAATTGCCAAGCTGTATGTGTTCTTGCAGATAGATTTCAAAGCATCAGGTAACAAGCTTCAGGGAGCAAACCTTAGCTTCAAGTTGCTGGTGGAACTGCTCCCAGTGGTATCCGATCATGAAAGCGTTCTCCTCACCGGTGCGAATGTAGACAAGTTGAGAGAAGTGATTTGGGGGAATGCGTTTTCACCCAGAAGGCATGGCAATGGAAAGAAAATATTGAGGACAAGACAAGGGATTTTTTGCTGTGTAGCTACTACTTGCCCTTTGATCTTCCTCAGTTAGAGTAGCTTTTGTACAACTTAGGATGATCTTCGATTTAAGGAACAGGTGTACTGAATATTCTTTCTTCATAGAAACATAGAATCATTAAGGTTGGAAAAGACCTCTAAGATCATCAAGTCCAACTGTCAACCCAACACCACCATTCCTACTAAACCATGTCGTGAAGTGCCACAT
>Ga0181612_126246_pt1 | contig 19927 bp, 18 predicted proteins | sample HoacroProtozoa21_FD_119630 | JGI IMG/M metagenome (GOLD analysis project Ga0181612, IMG submission 119630) | Hoatzin crop microbial communities from Cojedes, Venezuel. Combined Assembly of Gp0051906, Gp0051904, Gp0051908 | reverse complement strand
TACACCAGAATTCCCATTTTACAGTATTATAACAAAATCATTTGTGCAATGTGCACATTTGCTTAAGAGCACGAAAGTGGTGTGGATTTCCTTAAACATCTGTCTTTCACAAGTTGCTTTGTCTCTGTAGAAAAAGAGCAGCAGAATCCTGCCTGTGGCTTCTGAGAGACAGATGGGCCAAAATGCATTGTGTGGTAAACGTTTCCTGTCAGTCTTCGTGGGCGTCCTGTCTTGCTGTGAACAGTTACAAGGACCTCATTGCTTTTCATAGTGTGCACACTGCCTCAGGCTGGAGGAGGAGCATACTTTAAACTCTGTGGAAAAGAGATAAAAATAAGCTGTCTCACTTTCAGCCTATATTTTAAAATAATAATATGTAGTGTTTCTGTAAACTGTCAATATAGCAAGTTTACTTAACAGAAAATGTTCATCTTTGGGTGTATTTTCAGAGCTTTAGCCTCTCTCAGAAAGGAAGAGAAAATGTGATCAGTGTAGACTGTAAGACCTTATCAAACTCCTGATTACCTTTCACTCAGCACTGTGCAGACCTCACTGCCATGCAAGTTAACTCTGTTTTTTTCATAACCTCGTGTCAGTTTGTGCAGCCACATCTGAAACTGTAACAGCTGATGTTGCATTGGATGCATCTTTCAAAGAGGGAATGGTTAATGACAACACTGAAAAAGTTGCAGACTGCAAATGTTGGCAGCACCTTTTCTTCAGTAAGACAAACTGCAACTCACAATCTCCTGTCTCTCATTTCTACTCCAAGCAAGTGAAGCTGGGAGGTTTATCTTTTGGAGACAACCGTCTTAGTCCTGTTGCTTACTGCATGCATGTGACTGGCAGCAAAAGCAATGCTATTAAAACTTACTCCCTGTCACTTCAAATAGATTCTTCCCCTGTGCTGGGCAATTCCCTCTGCACCTTTGCTGCATTGGGTATCTGAATTGTAACTAACTCTTCTCATTCCAGCTTCTGCTGTTTTCTTGCTTTGTGAAGCCTTCAGCTGCTTTTTCCATCTATGGCTTTGTCCTGAGTGTTCCCAAGATTTGGCAAGGTGCTCATGCTGCACTAAGGATCCCCTGGCATATGGTAATCTGTCGCTGTGCTTGGTGCTTTGCTGCGATGGGGACACTTTGAGATTCTCAAGAAATGCAGAATCTGATCTGCCACCCCTGCCTGGAGTCTTAATAAACAACAAAAGAGAAACTTTGCTTACTGGTAGTGTTTTTGATAGCTGTGAGCTGTGGCAGCTTGCTTTCAAGATAACCTGCTTCTCTTTAAATCCCTTTCTTTACGCTTGCAGTGTAAGTTTCTTTTGATCTGTGTAACAAATATTCTTAAACATCTGGTGTCCACTGTGAAACAGGACCTTGGCATTCCTTGTTCCTTGTGCTTCCCAGTCACGCCACAGACCACCAGTCCCAGCCCTTTCAAGCTGATGGACAGCAAACAGGGACAGGCAGACGCAGCAAACGGATATGTCAGATTGCTCAGAAGATTTAGCAGTGCCCAGGCTGTTGCGTGGTTCTTTGTGCAATGGAAGAAAGATATTTTTGAGGAGTTCCAACCTCTCTGCAGTGGGGTCCCTCCTATAGAGCTGAGATGAGCAAGCACTATTGAGATTAATATCAGTAACCTCCCAGTTGTCTGTATCCTTAACATACAAGGCTTCTCTTTGGTTTCACCATCTGAGCCACTTCCCTTTTCGGTCACATTACAAACAGGAAGGCTGTCTGAGGTTTATTGTGTGGGATGTCTGCAGTTCCTTGGAAAAGGAAGGACTTACAAGCCAGTTCATAGATTTGAAGGACCAACAGGATTTTGGGCCCACTTGTAATAGATCAAAATGTTTTGTACGGAAACACTTCAGTCATTTGCACAAGAAATTATCAACAGATGAACTGCCCTCTCCCTTCTATCTCTTGTGATGTGTAAACCTGCCTGCATGTGAATCCATCCCTATGCAAATGGGGAGCCTGTGCAGTGCTCTCGTCTAAGAAAACAGAAACTTTTCACAAACATCAGTGAAGGAATAGCTTCAGTTTCTCTCCTCTGTATATGTGAGCCATGAATATGCTGAAGGCCCAGCATTGCCATGGGGAAAAGCCACCAGCAGCTCTTACTACTTTCCATGCAGGGTTATGGATGCTCAGACCCTCCCCTGTGTGATCTGGTGAAAGTTTCTCGGTACCTGGCAGGGTTGGGACATGAACGCAGACCTTGTTGCTTCCAAACTCCTCCTCTACTCCAGCACACAGGGGTCATTGCTCCCTGGGACCTCTGTGCTAGGCTCCAAATGACTCCCACTGCACTGTGGTCTGTCTCAGCGCCTATCTGTGTAATTTTCTTAAAAGAAACTTTCATGTCTGCTTTATATGGTTCCCAGTTCCCCATAAGGCCATTTTCCTGAGGGGTATAGGTGGAAGCAAGGCTTTATTGTTGCTCAAATGCTTTGCACATTTTATTGTTTTTTTTTTTTTTTAATCCCCTGTATTTTTTTTGAAGCATGCTTTGAATCTGAAGCCAGTGTGGGGAGGTGTGTCTGTGCCTCTCTTCGTCTCTTCGTGACCCCACTTGCAACGGAGCATACTTTCCATTGCCTCTGTAGCTAGCAAAAGGAGTCTTTGAAATGTGACAAGCAAAAGGGCTCAGACAAAGAACAGATGCTTTATGTATGTCTACATAAGCTGCAAAGAGCTATTTCTGAAGCGATGCAGCTGGCAGATTTCTCAGCTGGGCTGTTCCTGTGGCTAGCTAGCAGTTTTGTTTTTCTTTGCTGTATTTGAGAAATTTCATTTGTTGCTCTGGGCCTATAAAGAAAATAAAATCGGGGGGGGGGAGGGGGAAGGGGGAAGACATTTTAAAAGAAAACTCTTCCACTTTACAACCTCACATCTGCTTCAGCAGCGTGAATAAAAGTGGTGCCAGACAGGACCAGGCAAAGCCTCAGAAAGGCGTGACTGCGGCTGCTTCATGGCTGGCACCTAACTGTTACCAAAACCTGAGCGCAGAGAGTGTTTTCTTCATTTCCTCTTTTCTTGTAATCTTTTTCGGTTCGGATTCATGAGATGTGTGCTACTGCAGCGTTTCTGGGCTGTGAGGATGGTTGTCAAATGTTAAACACAAGAAGTCCTTGTGAGGAAGAGAGTTGGAAGTAGCTAGAAAGCGTCTGTGTGATCTGTTGCACTCTTTTCTGAGAACGCTTGGAAAACTTACATTTTCTGGGCAAAGAGAATTACATCTCTGGAAGAGCTTTCTTCTCTCCCCCACCCTTCCCAGAGGATTTCCTATGGAGTTAATTCTTCTGATTGCTCAGCATTTGCTGTTTCAGCTCGTTTAGCACTTTTAATAACAACACCCTGCATCCAAATAATACTTGCTGTACAGTACTCTGCTAGCATGAACTATTCGGCAGTAATTGCATGCTAGTCTGGTCCAGACTAAGGTCAACAGTACAGAGACATAAGGGATCAATAGAAGCCAAAGAATTGTTGGCCGAGGGGAGAAGAGATATGCAGAATCCTTTAAGGTATTCTGGGCATCCTGCCATAAAATGTCAATGTTTCTGACACCAGTAATGTACCAAATAAAAGAGGAACATCAAGTGATCTGTGTGTGTGAGGGGTGGGGGGGGAACCTCCTGCATTAAAAAAATTACTGAGGGGCATCAGAGAACTGATATCTCTCTTAAATCCCTGCTGTGAGTTCACTTGAGTCAGTCTGCACATTTCAACGCAATGCAGCACGTCCACGTAGCAAGCACCAAAGGACGAGGTGGCCAGTACAAACATGGACCCCGGTGGCTTTTCCAGACAGATCCTGTTGTTCTAGGTATACTAAAGGTGTTGATGGACAGAAATGCGGACACTGCTAAAAATTACCTTTCAGTAACATAAGTTTACCTTTTAGTAGGTCTTCGCATCTGCAGTTTTATTAAAATGTCACTAGTGTACGCCTTGAAACCTCAGTTAGGAAATCCACAATAGAGTCACTTTGTATCAGCAAGCACAATGAGACACGCAGATCTGGAGAATCATCAGAGGAAGAGAGCAGCTTTTATCTGGTGTCTCGAGTCATCCTCCTCCCTCCACCTTAAAGCTGGGAACAATGAGATTGCTCCTGTATCTACTCTGCCTAATGAGTGAGTCTTATCTCTATATTTATTTTATATATATTAGAAAATAAAAGTCTTAGTCCGGAAACAAAGTAATTTCTGGAGACTCAGACTGGTCCTGTAATGTGAGAAAATAAAATTACTCTTATGTAGAAAGTTCAGGATGTCTGGACTTGTATGGAAAGTCCTTGGTTTGCGATGTATTTTTCTACTAGTTCAGAGAAATTAATGTATTCGAGGGGAGAGACTTTTACAGTGTTCATCCTTAGTGAGAGAAAGGCGGCTGCTTGGTGAAATTATACTCTCAAATACAAAGCTAACAAGCTATGTTTGGCCTTTTATAGTTTTTTATTTATTTGTCTGTTTGCTTATAGTGAAGTAGGCGAGAGTAGAATGCAGGTGAGGTTTATATTCTTCCCTTTCTAGTGTCATTTTAGATACACCTTGGATTCAGCAGTAGGTGCTTTCAGAGGTACATTCCCCGCAAGTTTTTGGCTTGTTGATCTCTTAACAAGAGCTCTAGAACATGTGGGATTTTTTAAAAGAAAATTCAGAAGACCTTTATTTGGGAGTAAGTTTGTGTAAAGTAAAGCATAGGTATGGGTTAGAAGGAATGTTTCCCGAGTCGGAGTCTGTATCGATGTCACTCTGTCCTGTAGCCTCGTGGGGAGAGTTCTGTCATGAATTTGGCTTTTAGCTGCCCAGAAAGGGCAAGGCCCTGGCACTGCCCCTCCATGAGCTCAAGCGGTGGACAACTGCATTGGGGATGTTACTGGCCACTGTTCTAGCAGCTCCACAAATAAACGCTAGTTTCATTCCGCATAATAGAATTTCTGTTTGTTGGTTCCCTTTTCAAAAGACTCAATACTGTATGTGCCTACTCCATCTATACAGAAAGAATATTATTCTTTAAGTATTCATTTTGTGCCCCCACAGACCTCCTGGCAAGCTTTACGCTTCCAGTGTGTTTGGGAAAAAAATGTTATTAATTTTATTCTTTTAATGACATGCCCATCAAAGTTCTCTGCAGCTTGCTTTGCTGTGATTTGAGATTTAACATCAAGATTTATGCTCTCCTGCTTTCCTTATTTGGATTTGACTTCTACGTGTTGTATGATGATGTATTATTTCTGCTAATATCTTTCTTCTCACGTTTGCCATTACACTAGGTAACTTCCAGCTTTGTAAACATAAATCCTTAATGGATATTCCCACTGAAGTTTCTGATATTTTTTTAAATCTTGACCTTTCTTGATATGGTTTATGTAAAAATGAGGTGAAATCATTGATGGAGGCTTCTACCCTTATGTGCTTCTGTAGATCTTTTCTATTGCTCTTCTCTGGCAACTTTTTTTTTCAGTTGTGGGTTTTACTGATGAAGAAGGTAGTGTAGAAAAATGCAGTTGTCCGACCTGGTGGGTCTCGGTTACGTTCTTAGAATGAATCTGATGTAAACTGTCTGTATAGTTGGCTAATCTGCAACAGACATCTGGGTTTTTTTTCCCCTCAGTTTAAGCATAGCGCACTTAATTTCAGTAACTGAAGTGCTAACCCCCCCCTGAGTCATCTGTGTTGGAAATCCCTGTGAGCAGGGAGTCAGGAGCAAAAAATTCAAATAACTTGGCTTTGCAGAGTGCCGGCAGCAGAACTGAGCGCGGAGCTGAGGAGCCTCTGGTTCCCAGGCCAAGCGCACAGGAAAATTCATAAGAGTGATGTTAGCTCCCTGGCCATGTTTGCTCCTTTTTTTTTTTTGCCTGCTTGAGAACTGTCCCTTACTTCAAAGATGGCTGAACTTTGTTCCAGCATATTTGGAATTCTGGTTTTGTTTTAACGAAGTTTGCTGGAAGCCTTTGGAAACGTGTGGTATTGTTAGGCTGATATTCTTGCAGTGGAAACATAGACAGATGCCTAGGAGCATCTCCAAGTTAATTTGGGTCTTTTCACTGGTGAAGTGGGATTTGCAAAACAAGGCAGTAGTTCAGCACGGTCTGCCTACGCTCTGAAAGGGATGCGTGCCGTGTGCCTGAAGTACGGGGCGTTTCAGGAAGCAGAAGCAAAGACTAAAATTTCATGCTGTCTGCACAATTCACATCATTGCTCTTCTTTCACCTGTGCTTTCATAGACAGGCTGGGAAATGACATGGAATTGATTTTACTCAGATTCAGCTCTGAGTAAAATTGGAATGAGGAAAGACTCTAGGTGGACACTAGGCCAGAATTTAAGCCCTTGTTAGTACTTCAGTGGTTATATTAAACTGTTAGGCTGCGCGTTTAATGCAGGCTCAGCCTACAGCTTCTTAAGTTGGAGTCTGGGCGTTCAGAGCAGAGATTTTGGGCCGGAGTAATTTGTAAAATTCAGATTTCGTACTTTTCTTTTGTTCTAGTTTCAAACAGGGACAGAGTTTGTAATCGGAGTCACTTGGGCTTGTTCATGAGATTAGTGTGAAGTTTTCAAAGTTGTTGTGCGATTGACAGAGGTTTGGTTATCCAGTACAGCTCAGTGCTTGCATTTACAGCATTTATCATAGTAGCTTGCTTTTCTTGCATCCTACTTTGTGACGTTTTCAGCCTGTCACTTAGAGTCAAATATGTTTATCTTCCCAGCCTGTGCATTTACTGAAGTGTTAACACACTTACAGAAGTCAAGAGCTGAGGTGTGAACAACAATAAGGGTTGGCTTGCCACAGAGGCTTACAGCTAAAACACCAGTGTCAGCCCCTTTTTTGTGGGCTTCCTTGCAATAAAGCGGTGCCTTCATGAAAAAAAAGAAGTTACCTTTAGGATGCAAATTCAGTTACAGCTCTGTGAATAATGGGTAGAAGTTTTTTTTTGTTTGATGGCTGTTTTATATGTATTTTGAGATGTTATTTGACTTCTAGCAGACCTGCATCCTCATCAGGGTATCCATCACATTTGACACCAATTTACTCCCTGCTGCCAAGCTTTGAGCTTTCAGTTAACATCCCACAAAATCTATGTTCTCCTCTTCTTACCAGGTTTATGGCAATGCTATTCTTGTAGGGAACAATCGCTGCTGCTACCTAAACTGCTTATTCTTTAATCTAATAGGTTTTGGTGTCCTGGTCTGTTGAATATCAGCTTTACAAGAAGCGAATCCACTGGTTCCCCCCTGAAGTGTCATGCCACTTGCACAAGCCCTGGAGTTTTGTTTCTTCTCCTGCCTAAAGGCAGGCTTGTGAGCTTCAGCTAGTAGGAGTGTTTTGTGATACGCAAGATGGGCTGTCATAACAGAACAACAGGACTTGCGTTATTTTGTTTTTCATTAGGCTGGGCAAGAAGATCCTTTGTTAATCTAAATCGGTGAAATCTCCATAGCTTGGTATCTCCCTCCTGCCAAGTGCTTCTGCTGGCCTGGTGGGCAGGATTCAAGGACAGCTGGCTCAAGAGCCTATTAACTATGACTCTACAGATCACAGTCTGCTCTCATCTATTTATTTGTTTTCAGTGGTCAAGTCCATGAGGAGCTTTAATGTTGACACTGGCAAGACGTGGATCACACCACACACAGCCTCTTTGTTGTGGCCCACGGTTCTTCAGCACTCGGATGGGAACACAACCATGTAAGGAACAGAAGAAAGAAAAATGTACTCAGACTTCCCAGGTCTTTATTAATGCACGTGGCCCGAGGTCAGATAGCTTCTTGCTTTCTACAACTGTTAGCACAGGGTCCTCTGCCTGGGACCCAGAATCGTTCCTCAGTTCTCAGAGGTAATGAGGAATGCTAGAGCTTCGTTGGTGTGAGGTGTACATTGTCAGCCCGTGAGTCTTCACGATGCTTCTCACTTCACCCACAGCTAAGTCGTGGCACTGTGCAGAAAGGATGTCTGCTCATTTGACCAAATGGCAGAAACAAGCAGTGGGTTTTTTGCAGTACTTCCTGGCATACCACACTGTTTCTGGGGCTGCAGGAGTCACAGCACCCACCAGCTGTCAAGAGTTATGTTACTGGCTTGGTCTGAAGACCATAAAGAGCTGGAAACTGCTGTATTTTGACTACTGGGTCTGTAGGGGAAGAGCAATGAATGGCTAGGCTGGTGATTAGGAGACAACCACAAGTGGTTGCTATAGAGATAACCTATATTATGCTGAGCAGATTGCTCAGGCTGTGTAGCAGACACCATATTTTACGTTTTGGAGTAAAGAAACTTTTCTACCCCCTGAGCAGAAATTGGCTGACTCGGAGAACAATCTCCATTTCATAGAGCAGTGCTGCCCTTTCCCAGTATGGTGGTTGGACTTTCTCGCTGCACCTCAGGCCTCCCTTTACCTCCAGTATTTTATAGGCAGGTCGCTTCCAGACCTCTTCTTTGGTCTGGGATAACTCTCTTGATTTCATAGCTCAGAAAATGGGAAGGATGATGATTTTCAGGAGAAAATAAGCATTTTCCTTTTAGTGGCTGATTGAGCTCAAACCCACACTGGAGTCCAGTTAATTAAGAGATGTTGTCAGAATAACGGGTGGCCACCCAGGCACACAGATGATTGTTTTGCACTGTGCTGCCCAAGGACTCTGCCTGATTGTGTCACCTTCCCTATTTTCGACCTTTTTTCTCATTCTACAGGATTTTGGCTACTTCCTCAGCAGACAAGGGGCTGGGCAGGCTGAGGAAGTGCACTGTTTTGCAGGAGGAGATCCAATGCCAGGAGATACCTCTGCGAGGTACAGTCCCGCATCCCCTTCCCAGTGCTTGCTTTGCCGTGGACACGAGGGTGTGCAGAGGCTGGGTGTTTCAGAAAGAACCGGGCATGCTGCTGGGTCCCACAGATCAGCACTTCATGGAGAAAAATGCAAACCCACGGTCCCAGTGGTTGGGAGTGATGTGTCTGGAGGCTGCCAGACCTCTTCTGCCACAGATTAAATCTTCACCTAAACTTTGCTGAAATACAAGGCAAAGTTTTTTGTTTCAAATATGTTCACTACTGCTACAGTTGCTGATAACATTAACTTGGAGTCCTCCTAGAAGAGCAGGTACAGCTGACCTTAGTAGTAGTAGCCTTTCTCTATATTTATTCTGTCTGCCCAAGGCTGACAAGCACCATATCCATTTCAGTTTTGTTCTCCTTCATTCATGCAATTGCTCGTTCAATTTCAGGAAAGATTAAAAGCTCCAAAAACATCCAGGATGGTGGCATAGCTATTGGCAGGAATTCAGACTGGATTCTGGTAAGGGACTGAAAATATCTGTGGTTGGGAATGACTGTATTTTTCTAAAATGCTGTATATACATTTTTGCTGGAAATTGCAAATGCACAGACATAACAGAAGGACAAAGGCTGAAAGCTGCTGGCTGGACCCTGGCTGGTTGGAAAGCCAGCTGGTGCATTGCCAGCCAGGAGGGAAAACTGAGAAGGGCCCTTCTCATCAGCTGAGGACTGCAGTGGACCTTGCGCCTCCCTGCAGTCACCCCCACTCATAGGGAAAGGGAGAACTGGCAGAGGAGGCTTAGGAGAGCCATCAATGTGGAGGCTAACCCCTCAGGATGGTGAGCCCTCCAGCCGCACTCTGCTTCAGCGCAGGGCTGAAGTCCTGGGTAACCTGCTGCAGCAGCGGTCACATCAGGGAAGGTCCTGTTTTACTCTCACTAGGAGGTTTTCAGTGCTGTACAGGGGATGCTGAATGCTCATCAGATGGCATCTTCAGTCACCCTCTGTCTACGGCTTTGCTCATCATTCATTGGCCTTCCCCGCCCTCCCCACAGGCTTGCCTGCAGAAGAAGCACCGTCGAGCCTTCACCACTACTGAGGACATGAATGGAGTCTGTACTCTGCTCACCCCCGACTTGCGCAGCACAGTGTTCCTCAACCTCACCAAGATGGGTATAGGAGCAAAGCCAATACTGTGCGTTTGCGGAGGGACAGAAATAACAGCACAATGCTCTGCTCTAGCAGCAAGGGCCTTCTGAGTTCCTAACCAGCAAGGTCTATGGCCCACTGTGAGAGACTAAAAACAGTTTTGACAAGTATTATACTGACTTCAACAGGGTTACAAGTTTCAGTCTTGAAGACTAGCACACAGCAGCAGGGGTTTTCTGTTGTGGTGTCCTGTGCATCCAAAAGATCCAGCTCTTAAGCCAGAATTTAGAAAAGCATCAACATTGTTAGTGGACACGTGACAAAATCCACTGGGATTTTTAAAATGCCTGGGCATTCAAAGCTGTTGCTTCCCACTTAAACTGGGCTATTGGGCATTTAATCAGGGGAGCAGAGAGCTGGTCTGATTGTCTAGCCTTGCTCTGCTGCTTGCAGTCACTGCAAAGAAGCAAAGTTTAAATTTGACACCTAGATGGTCTCATTCCATCTTCAGTTGTCTAACTGCTGTTAACAGCCTGATCCTCAGGTCTTCTGTGAGTTGGGGAAGCTGGGTGGAAACAGATCCTGAGTTTCAGGTGCGTTAATAAGAGTATTTTCAAAAAGTAAAGTGTATTTTTTTCTTACTTTTAAAATTCTCTAGTTGAGACCAAATTAAACAGCATTCCAAGTGAAAACAGCAGAGGCAAGATTACTGACACCAGCAGCTCTGTCGGCACAGGCAGCACCAGCAGTGCTTGCGGTGAGCTCTTCAGCAGCGCGGGGAGCAACCACATGTGCAAAGGTAGGTACAGGACATGAACAAGCATTGCTTCCTTCTGCATTAGCTGAGTTTGAAGCAGCTTGCATTCATCTGATGAGAGCGAGCTTGGGAGGGAGAAGGTTGAGGTTTTGAAGGTTATTCGTAATGGCAAATTTCAGTCATTATTGCAGTCTTCATTCACTGAGATTTTTAAAAAATAAAACCTGTCACTACAGCGAAGACCACATCGTCAGCTAGACCTGCTTTCAGAATGGCTGGATGGTGCTGGTGCTGTAGTCAAATTTTTGGTTGTTTAATAATATGTCAATGTTCTTGAACCTTTGCTAAATGTCAGGTTGTTTAGGTGTCCCTTCAGTTGTCCTCTTAAATTTAACTGTATTGACAGAACTGGGAGCAGAGGTTGCTGTCATCCTGGGTGGATCAGAGAACACCAAGCCAGATGATTTCCAAAATGCCAAGACATCTATCCTCAATATGATGAAGTCAATGTGGCAGAAATGCTCGAAGGTGTGTGAACCTCCTCAGAGTCTCATCATCTGACAGGCAGGATGGATCAGAGCTCTAATGAAGAATGGAAAGTCTCCTGGTTCACATAATTATTGCTTTTTAAACTTTACAGTGATGCTGGTAATAATACTACATAGTCTAGTGCAAGAGTTAAATGTTAGTGAGCCAAGGAGGAGGCACAGCTGAAGAGGGAAGTGGAAGAGCTGGGAGTGGGTTTTCGTGCCAGAAGCACACAAATCTCTCGGAGCACCTTGAAACAGTACGCACAAAAATAACGACTGAGGTTTATAAGCCATTACTTTAAATGATTTAAATAAATCTGGGGACAAAGTGAGGCTGAGCCATGTTGTCACAAAAGGTCTAGCAAGATACAGGAAACTCAGGCAGAGAAATCATTGTCATGAGCCAAACAAAATGAAGTCAGTTCCTGGAGCTGATCCAGAAGGGATCACCAGAATACAAATGGGTGATGGAGACAGAGGGATAAAGACAGTTGATCTACCTGTTACTTGCAATATATGCTTTCTGTGTTTGTGCAGTAAATTTTTTGACTAAAGTTGATACTCTGAGGGACTTAGGGATCCTGCCCTAGATCTTGTCTAACCAGCTCTAGCTTTTCCACCTGCTTTCTCCAGATCAGGTTTGCTGTGGTGCAGCATGGAGCACAGATCCAAACAGAACTGAGTCTGCAAGAAAGCTGCGACAGACTATCTGCTTTCTTCAAAGTCCTAAACATCAAGCAGCAGAGCTCACAGACTGACATTGCAGGAACACTACAGCACGTGTTGTGAGTTCACGTGTCTCAAGAAGCTCTGGAACATTCAAGTGATTGCTTGTGTTTTTTGTGCATCAATCCAGCCCCCTGCGCCTCCTCTCTTCTTTATCTCATACTCTTGAAGCTCTCATCTTTCCAATATTCCTCTTAGTGACAGGCTCTGCCAGCTGAGGCCTGTGAATGGGTCTGTCTTGGGGACCATCAGGTCAACAAGGAGAAATATCCGAAAGGCAAAGTGTGAAATCCTTCCTGGCTGACACAGGGGCTTCAGAATGAATATTTAGTCACTTAGGTCTTGCTTTAAGCATGTGTTCTTTTGTAGACCCAAGGCCTTTCCCATGTTTTTTCACTGATATCTGATTCTGCTGCATCTCTGGGAGTCATGCTTTCCCTCTTGACTCCATTTCCTTCTCAGTAACATGAGTCTAACAATATTGACCCGCACTGTAAAAATGCCCTGTATGCTACTTGTGAAAGTGCTTGTGAAGTCAGAGCTACCAGTTGTGGACACCCAATATCCCTGGAAAGCATAAATCCTTGTGCATGTTTGCCTTGCACATCTGTACTCTTGTGGGCTGAGAGCTCAATGAACGTCAGCACCCTGCTACTAACTCTGGCATTTCTAGCTTTGCAGATGTGGATTGTCCCGTGAAATATCTCTCAACTTCTGTTTCCACAGGGATAAAGTCTTTGATACAAGCCGTGGCTCCAGCCAGACTGATGACAAGATAATCATTGTCATGGCATCTGGGCAAGTGTTTTTGGAAAACCAAAGATTGAGAAGCGTGATGAACTCTCTGGAAATGGCTATGGTCAAACTCTATGCTCCTAGGGTGAGTGGGAAGCACCGTCAAAGCCACACTTTTTTGCATCAGAACACATACCTCAAGGAGTGATATTTCTGTCCATCCCATGTGTCTGCTCTTATGCTTTAGCAGTGGGTGGAAGAAAAAGTAGTCATGCATTAGACATGCAGGATGTCCAATCTGAGATGCCCTGACTCCCTGCATTGACTCAGGCCTCCATCTTCTTGATCCCAGAGAGCTGATTTTGGATGAGGTTAAGGAATACATCCTACAAACAAAGATGCTTAAGTTGTGTATGTCTTGTGACTCTAGAGGTTTTATTAGTTTGTTGGGTTTTTTTGCAAATAAGGGATTTCTGTGGAATCTAGGATCAGGGTTGCTTTACCAGGATTTCAGAAAACTCTATCCCTTTTCAGGGCTTTCAAGTTTTTACTGGCAGTTTGGGAATTTGTTGGTTTTTTTGTCTGTGTATGAAACATCTTCAATCTCTTCACCTGATGGCTTTTCTGTCTAGATTGGAGAGTTCATTAGCAACCAGTGGGTCCCAGAAGAGTTGCAGAAAGTTGGAAGTGACTGGTTTGTGCTGTCCACATATGAAGATTTTGACAGTTTCCTTTCAGAGTTGGAGAGAGAGACTCTGAGTGATGCAGGTAGAAGAAATCTGACACCTGGCACATATGTCTTCTCTGTAACTTATAGAGTGGATCTGTGATGGTGGGTAGTTTCATTGTTCAAGGAATGTAGATACATCTCCAGATCTTAGCCTGTTCTTCTAGTCACTTGCACAGCAACATCAAAACAAATAAAAGTGATTCCTGTTACATTAGTTAGGACTCCTCCTCAGCCAACCCACTGGGAGGACAAGAGATCATATTCTGTATCTGTGACCTGCAGCCGTAACATCAGTACAACAAGACAGATGGGCTGCAACTGGGCCTTTACAATACGCACAATCACCACATGTTCAGTGTTTCTGTTGTGATATGCTTCTGGGTGTGCTCAGAGCAGTTTGTTTCTGTTCAACTGTAGCTCTATTTTTAAGATGGAGTCCTGATTCCCACAGCCTTCAAAACTCACAAATATTTCCATAGCACCTGTAGTCTTGTGCCTGAAAGCAATATTGACTGCAGGAACGAGGAAGAGTTCAGCTGTCAGGCAGCAAGGCGCAGGAAGACTGCGTAGGCAATAACGCAAGGTTTTTGTTCACCTTTTGCTTTCTCTCCTACTGCCCTGTCATCTGTGCTCAAACTTGTTTCCTGTTGCAGCTGCAAATATTCCAACTGAAGCACCAGAGCACAGAAACGCTGATGACAGCGGTGACAGCAAGCTCCCTTCCTGGGTGGAGGAGGACAAAGAGGAGGAGGAGGAAAATGACTTGCGTACGTGGTGAAGTTTTTTTTGGCAGAATTGTGCCATGGACTGTCATGGACTGACAAAGTCTGGGGGATTGCTGTACCGTGAGCTGTCAGACCTGAGCTGTAGCTTACGCTGAAATGACAGCTGAGCAGTCTTGGTGCAGTTCAGTTGCTTGTTTGAGTGAGATTACTTGTGCATTGATCGATAACACTGGATAAAGAACTTGGTCCTGACAAAGACTGCTGATTGCCTTCTCCTCATTCCTTTACTTTTCATATCCTGGGCAGCTTCTGGGAGAGAGATTGCTTTTATTCTGGATGGATCGGGGAGCATTGAGCCAGAGGATTTTGAAAGAGCAAAAGCATTCATCCACAAGATGATGAAAACACTGTATGAGAAGTGCTTTGAGGTACTCTCTACTCTCTTTCTTTAGCAGGCTAAAGAATGTGCTGTGCTTTATTTAAGCTGCCTCTTCACCAGAATTTGGGACTATGCAGGTTTGTTTCCATTAGGATGGAAAAGCATTTCCACAACTTGCATGTATTCTCGACATAATTTTGCTTACGTCTTAGCAGTACGTTCCCAGTCTTGATCCCAAGAACACTGTAGATATAAAAAGTTGGATTTGTATGCTCAGAAATCCCTAGCTCTGCTACGCTGCCATGCTTGGAGCCCAGGGAGCACCATGTCTGCTTTCTTGTAAGGTGACAGTCATGACTTTCTTCTGGTTTCCTGTCCCTATTCCTGTATTGTAATCGGTACCTGCAATCACAGAAGTGCCAGTCAGACTGGCTCTTCAGCCATGCATCTTACCAGTCTCCAGTCACGTATTCTGCATGAAGGAACTCTACTGCTTTCTCCGCTGAGGCTGAGAAGTGTGATCCACATACCAGCTTTAGAAAAGCTTCTAACTCTCAAATGCTCCAAGCATCAGCATATTTCAACTTGTTCTTTGCATAGCAGAAGGAAGAAACGTTATGTTATGTGTAGTGCAAATACAAAATGCAGAAATGGTCCCATTATCCAGACTGTCTTTGATAATCAGATCATCATGGAACGGGAGTATTCTAAGTAAAGATAATGGGAAGCAGGGAGCAATGAAGGAACAATTCAGTAATGTCACAGATATTACCGTGTGCAACCTGCACGTGAGCCAAACACAGCAGGAAAATGCAAGGACTTAAAAACAAATCACTGTTTCCCAAAACAATTTTTCTTTTGGTACTGGTAGTGGTTTCATTTTCCTCAGCTATAATATACTTACAACGATCTCTTGTGTCTGCACTAGACATATTTAAAAGCCACTTTCTCCTGAAAAAATTTTCCTTTCTGCGTAGTCTGGCTAATGTTTCTGTTTGGATTTTTGAGCTAATTGTTGCAGAGAACCCTTTTTCTCTGAATCCACAGTTGTCACAAGCCAAGTGCTTATCTATTCTTTCCTTCCAGTGCAATTTTGCAGTGGTACAGTACGGATTTGAAATCAGAACTGAGTTCGACCTGCGAGAAAACTGGGATCCTCGTGCCACCCTCCAGAAAGTACTTGATATCGTGCAGGTTTGCAACGTGACAAAAACAGCATCTGCCATGCAGCATGTGCTGTAAGTAACAAAGAAAAGAGCACAAGACATTAAGGAGATGAATTTCTGGGGCGTTTCAGGAGTAAGGAAGAGGGACTTCTATGGACATTCAGGTCATGAAAGCAGTCATTTATCTGGCAATGGTTGAATGGCAGGCTGCACTACCGGTGGCATGGTTCAGAGCGTTATAAAAGCTAGCTGTCAGTGCCTAATTCTTGGTGTGGGGGTGCTCAGGAAGCAATATAAAGGCAGGCAGCACTTGGTATTTTTAATATGTGTGAATATGAAAGAAACTGTCTTGCCTCTTTGCTGTGACTGTTAGCTGCAAGCGCATAGTTCAACAAGTCTCTTCCTTCTATCCCAAAGAGGGAAGCTTAAACTCAAGACTCTTCCCTCTATCCCATGGAGGGAAGCTTCAGCTTTCATCCAAGTTCTTTGTTTTAATGTTTTACCAGGGATTCTGTCTTCACTGAAAGTCACGGGTCCCGCAAGGATGCAGCCAAGGTCATGATTGTGCTCACAGATGGGGAAATACTCCTGGATGAAATGAACTTGACAACAGTGATAAATTCACCCAAAATGGCAGGAATTGAGCGTTATGCCATTGGGGTAAGTTGGGAATGTACTTGCATTGTATCTTCCTTCCATTTCTTGGCAGCACTGGGGACAGAGAAAAGGAGAAACTGATCCATGCGTGGTTCCAGTAAATAAGGGAAGAGACATGTATAAAACAAGGAGGTGAAAGAGAAAGTTATGTTATGAACTGGTACTATAATCTGTGTAGCATCTATTACATGCCCTAGTTTGTTCCTTCTGCCACCGACCACATTCAGTGCCCTGTATCCACTTACTCTCAGACTTTTCAGAACAGAGTAGTGCTTTCAGTAGATCAGACCGTCTCGTTCTTCCTTGTACAAGGTTTAGAAAAATCTTTCTAGAATACTGAATCTAGCAAAGTACTTAACCTTAGTCAAGTCTAGCTCCACAAAGTGTGATTTATGTTTCCTTATCCAGGCTATTCTGGAAAATTTCAACGTGATAAATATAAATGAAAAGGTTTTCTGACCTACCCACCCAAGGACAAAATAGCAGAACCGAGGAATCATTGGTCAGTGCTTGCTAGCGATCGCAGTCCTCCTGACTGAGGACGAGGCCAAGAATTTAAAGCTACCTTCTAGATGAAGTGCATGCTTAAAATTTTAAGTTTTTCAGAACAAAACTTCTGATATATTCTTAACTTGGCTAGCAAGTTAGCCTCTTTGTGTGTTTTTCAACAAGGCTTTGTCCTGAAGTCTGAATTTTGGTTTCAGACATGCTATATATGTCCTCAGATAATCTTTCTGCTATCTCTTTTTATTCTTTCAGAACAGGAAAACATTCAATTTTATGATGTCTTGTAACTTGTTGATTTCCAAAATTAATTCTTGGGTGCAACAATGGTATATACACAGAACACGGCGCCAGCCAGTTACGTGAAGAGGTTTTGTGAAGGTTTGGCTCCAGGAGACACTGAGCCTGTCCAATTAATTGACTGCCAAACCAATTGCTATTTCTGAGTTTACACATAGTGGCTGAAGCTGAGGTTTTTACCACAAACTGTTGAATGAAGTAGGTGGGGTAAGGAGACTCTAAAGGCTGCTTCTTTTGATTGATTTGCGTCCCTTCTGCAGGTGGGAGATGCCTTCAAAAAACCAAAGGCCCTAAATGAATTGCGGCTAATTGCTTCTGGTCCAGATGACACTAATGTATTTCAGGTGACCAATTATTCAGCATTAGATGGGCTGCTTTCAACCCTGCAGCAAAGTATTATTGGTATAGAAGGTAAACAGCAACCTTTCTATTTCTTTAGTACCTTTTGAGAGATAAGGAGAAAGTGGCTTACCCTGTTTCTGTTGCATCCTCAGGTACACAGGGTGATGCTCTGGAATATGAGCTTGCACAAGCTGGTTTCAGTGTGCAGATCCTGGATAAGGTAAATGTTCTGCATTTAACCCTGCTAAACGGTTGTATGCTGTGCTGCTGCTTCAATACTTGTAAGGATTCAGGAGGTGTCCCACAAGAAAAGATGGTGGTACCCAAGTGTGAGGCCCAACTAGTCAAATCTCCTTTGCAAGCCACTGCTTGCTTTGAATGTGTCAGATAAGCAAAAATACCACTTCTATATAGTCAGACAGTAGTGAATTTTATTTTAAGATGGTATTTATCTCGTGTGACTCCTGTTCTACTACTGGATCCTTTTTATTCCACTGGGCAAAAGAGCTGTCTCCAGTTGACAGCTTTGATTTTGCTGGCATCCACGTTTCTAATGCACAAGTCAGGGGTTCCATCATGTTGCAGATAAAATAATTCTGCTCTTTCAGAATCCTCTGGCTTAAAACCTTGGTCCATCCAGACAAGAATGATCTCTGTCCTTGTCGGGAGTGGGAAATAGTGGATGCTGAGGAAGCTAATGAACATTCGGCAGCCTTGGCTGCAAGGACAACACTGATCCAGTTTTGCGAAGTGCCTCATGTAGTGAGTGGGGAGATGGGCAGCTGTTCTCTGATGCTGAGCAGTCACCTTGTCTGTCCTCAATATCTGGCAGGAGCTGGTAGAACTGCCCAAGCTATGGGGTCCAGGAAAGAGTAGCAGGACTCATAAGCCAGAAAACATTGCTCCTTACTAAACTGCTCTGCAGAGTGCTAGAGGCAATTGTGCCGTGTTCATCTCTTCTAATTTGCAGTATGTTACTTCTGCAGCAAGTCTTAATGTTTGGTGCGGTGGGGGCCTTTGACTGGTCTGGTGGAATTCTGCTGTATGATCTGGCAACCAAGACGGCTGTTTTTCTGAATGAATCTAAAGAAGCAGCTGAAAAAGCAAAATACAGCTACCTAGGTAATCAGTTTACCCTTCTCTCTCAAATGACAGCCTGACAGCAGTTTTGCTTAGTTTGTGTTTAGTGCAGCATGATGACACTGACAGGATTTACCTGAAGAAGGCCACCCCCTGCAGCGTCTTACTGGATTTTTAATATTTTCTCTAGCAAGGAAAGAGATTCTCATGAAAACACTCTCTGTCTCCTTTTTTGGGGGAATATACGACTTGTTTTCTCTGATGAGTTATGATGCCTTGTGGTATTATTAACACATACAATTTGGTTTCACTGTGTAAGAATACTTGCAATGAAGGGCATTTTTGAGAGCTGATAAAGAAAATATTTCCCTTTTTGTGAGTGTCTAGAGAAGAAATAGCTTGTGAATCATTATTGTTCTTGGCTTGCTGACAAATAAAGCCTTGCTTATTCACCCCAGTGCTTTGTAGCCTCATGAGCCCTGTATCTGCCGACTCTAGCCTTGGCTACAAAGACTTACCAGGTAATGTGAGGTGCTGTGGACTGCTTGTGCTAGCATAATCCTTCTCCCATTACCTCCCTCTTACAGAAGCTCCATAACAGATCTCTTTTTGCTTTCTATAGAGTATAGTTTTTCCTTCACTTCTCTGAAGGGTCATAAACCTTCCAGCTTGCAGATATAATAATTAAAAAAAAAAAAGTGTGTATGTTGGATAATCACTCAGGAAGTATGGCAAATGCTGAGAAAAGTCATAAAGAGTTCAAGCATATTTTTTCAGAGCAGTAATTTATTCAATTACTCTACAGGCTGCTAAGAGATGAAAACCTCAGCTTTGCTGGCTTTTCTCTCAGAACAGTTACCTGCTATTTCCTAATCAATATTTTTATGATATGTTCTGTAATCAAAACCGTGGGCCACAACAACTAGACATGGTGGGAACTCTTGGATCTCATCGAATACGTAGGTCTATGTCTCAGACCAAACTTTGAGGGCTTTTTCCTTCAGGCATAGAGTATGGCAGTGATAATGTATGCTATTTTTGCTTCTTATGCGAATGCACCAGGGTACAGTGTGGCAGTGGTACGCACAGAATATGGACCCTTGTACGTGGCTGGAGCTCCACGGCACAGCATGAGAGGGAAGGTGTTGGTGTTTCAGGACGGCCGCTTAAAACAAACCCTGCAAGGAGAACAGGTACAGTGCCTCGCTCACCTGGGCCAGTCAGATCGGGGGGGGGGGGGGGGGGGTGGGTGTGTGGGGGGGGGGGCCACCCCTTCCTCTTCCCAAAAACAGCGTGTGTTGTTCTCCCACACACACTTTCTCACTCCACTCACACGACGTTTTTATCTACTAGAGTGTACGC
>Ga0181612_148524_pt1 | contig 19933 bp, 10 predicted proteins | sample HoacroProtozoa21_FD_119630 | JGI IMG/M metagenome (GOLD analysis project Ga0181612, IMG submission 119630) | Hoatzin crop microbial communities from Cojedes, Venezuel. Combined Assembly of Gp0051906, Gp0051904, Gp0051908 | reverse complement strand
TTTTTTTTTTTTTTTTTTTTTATATACACAGGTAGCTACATTTTGATATACAGCTACCTTTGATATACAGCTGCTTGGTACCCATCTTCTTCATAAACCTTTCGCAGCTCTGCAAATATCATGCAGTTCTTGTTCTCAGCTCTTGAGGATAAGAGGACTGATAAGGTGGGCTGTTCACAAAAAAAGCTGCCCATTTTCTTTTAAAACAGGGAGTAAGTGCTGATTATTTAATTCCTCCCCCATCTATGCAGGGGGAAGTAGGCTGATTACCACCCTGTCTGCAGGAATTCAAGCCCACTTCTCCCGGGGGAGGGCGAGCTTAGGCCTGTAACATAGAACTGTGGGTACTACTGCTGGCAACATGTAGTTTACCAGTTACGTGTGACAACAAAGCTTTGCTACATGCCATCTCCTTCACAGACTGGGTTTTAGGTCATACTACAGCAAAATACTTTAGCAGAAACTTAGCTCTCAACAGCCGCTTAAAGTACCATAGGCATCAACATGACTCTACAGAGAGAAGTTAAATCAACACCATCATCCCTGTGTGCATATTCTTCCACAGTGTGATCCTGCTCTATTGCTATATACATCTTGTATTTACCAGTTTACTCTACTTTCAAAACCATGCGGAGATGCTTAGCAATTCTATCAGCTATGTATTAACAATTCAAATATCTTGATTTCTCATTCTCTCCACACAAGAGCTTTTATGCTTAAGCAGAAGCTATTTTCACAGCAGAAAATATTAACATAAGTAACTGCGTTGGAAGTAGATTCTAAAATATTCACATCTCCAAATCTGAAAAAAAAAAGACAAAGACTGCACTAATAAAAAACCAAACAACACTGAGGACAAGAAATTAAACCTTCTCATAGCCATTCCAGATGAATTTATAGTTCAGCTTACGGTTGAACCAGTTTTCCAGTTATGGATACCTTAAAAAGCCCATCGACTTCAGCCTCAGACCTTCAGCCAGGACTGATGACTGCAGCAGTAGTGCTTGACTCTGCAAAATGAATGTCAGTTATGATGAAGGTAATGACAGAGACGTGACACCAAATCAGACTCTGGCAAATAATTAATTCCTCTATATTTGCTCTGGGCTTTATTTTCCATCCTAACTGCTCAGAGCAACACAGCATTACCTCCTTTCTACAGCACACAAAAAAACCCATGCTCCCTCTCCTTAAAGTTATCATGTACTTCCCTAGCTGAACAACACAACCATGCAAGATGCACTGACCACACACAGCACGCGAATTTTAAAGCATCATAAGTCAGTCAAGTCAAAACCAAAATTTCACTGAGTGACATTTTATACATTCATACAGCTTAATTTTAAGATCATTCAGAAGGCAGACATTTTCTTGTGTTATTAAAGGAAATGCTGTCCTTTCTTTTTTTCTCTCCCCAACCCCCCTTCACTGCAAAGGTAGCTGAAGTGGTTTTGTTTAAACAGTATCTCTAGGGCTACCCACTGCTTGGTGGAACTGGCAGAATTAGGTCTCGAATTGAGTTGCAAAATATACTCCATTACAATTTCCTTTTAAAGATGGCCACAGCAATGATTTTTTTATGTTGTCACCTTGCAACAAAAGCTACTTGTGATTTTTAGTATATTGTATTTTCCACAAATTGCTTACAAATTATTAATTATTGCAAGACTTTTGCTTAATTTCCTTTTAATGAATACATGGAAAACTCTTTTTTCCCCCTTAAGCAGTGACTGTTTAAACTTGTAGATACAGAAGGCACTTGTCACTTGTTCTCCATGCAGCCCAGATGGTCAGGGAAAAAGGAGTGGGAGAAAGATGGCTGCCGTTTCGTTAGGGGTTTTTTGTTGTTCGGATTTTTTTTGTTTGTTTTGTTTTTCATTTGTCTTTTCCCTTTTCACATCCCACCCCCCAATCAAAAGCAAATAAACCCTCTAGCTCCAATCTTATCATCTAGCAAGATGATTCAGAAATAGAAGATTAGTCATTTACTGCTAGAATGCATCAGCAGAAGAGGTAGTCAGAGGAACATCAATAGACCCAAGTTTTCCATCAGAAAACATGACAATATCCAAGTCTGTCTGAGCTAAACTTATTAAGTGTCTACACTATTATTTAATTTAGGAAAAGACCAAAAAATTAATTTCCTTTTCTGAATAAGCCATATGGAAACTTCTGTATAGTACAAAAAAAGATTTTAAGAAATTCCTTTCATTAAATTTCCTTCCAAGAATGCTATATGAAAGGCTATTACCACTCTTCACTCCGCTCTATATCAAACAGGTATCCTTTAAAGGGAGGGGAAGGCAAACAGAATTTTGGCTTAATAAGCCATCCTTTCTTTCCATTGCTTTGCCTTCGGCAACTCCCAGGCACCCTCTCTTGCAGTGTGTTGCAAACTTGTACAGGTTATGTTGCAATAACAGCAAAGTTACTACTATTCTAAAGTTAATCTGCATTCACTTGAAAATGCACATCAGTACTTGAATCTTCTTTTTAATTACTCCACTACCTGAGTTTTCATGTTTTGTGTCTGATCCAGGCCTGAACGCTGCCAAAGTGTAATCTTCTTAAGTATGTTACTGAGAAGCAAAAATCAATTCATAATTTTTGGAACTGACAAAGGATAAGGAAAATTACGTCTCTAAAATCACATGTGCAACCCTTTTAGAACAGCGCTACTTAACTGATAGGGCCAAACAGAATTTCACATGGAAATAACTTTTCTGAAAATAAATGCAGTTTTCACTGGATTGAACTATGGCTCTTGAGAATTACATTAGCCAGATGTGTATTGGAGCTTCTTAGAAATTACTAAGTGTTAAGTCCGATCAATGACTTTACACACAATAAAAAATTAATTTCTATGTCAAGGATTCAAACCATGTAGATGTAGTTTTAGTTTAAAAATGTATGACCAATCACCACTATGGCAGCTTTACAAAGAAGAGGAAGTAGAAAGGTTGTAATGGTGATTTAACTGAGTCTCAAGTTATCTCACTCAAGGTAGCAGTTTTTTATCCTCTGGTATGCCTTTGTGTGTCCCTCTCAATTTGCTGTGCAACTGGGATTTAAATAATGCTGGTGTCTTCCTGCGCTTCCTTTTCTGGCTACTTGAATCTTGCAAAATGTTAACAACTAACACCCTGACCTAAACTAGTTACTGGGGCTACATGCAGCTCTGCTGGGTGGAGGGCAAGAAGTTCAAACAAATATAACTCCTTGTTTTACTTTCACATTAAACAAAGCAAGAATTACTTCTGCAACAGACTATATACTCCATCACATAAAGTGTAAATAAATTAACCCTTTTTTAAGCTATTTTTCAGAATTATAAACATACAGTCCATTAGATACAGAATTGCAGAAATACTAATAACTGTTGTATGAATGAATCATGAAGCAGGCAGATCAGCAAAGCTTTAATTTGGCTTTAGCATAGTCTGATTTGTTGGATTAAACAAATGCATTTTAAAATAATGGCTCATTATATTTCTTCATGTCAAGAAACCAACACGAGGCTAACCAACTTCTCTTTAAGTACTTATCCCCATGAGATCCTCCTCCTATCTTCAGGATTGTCTGCTTCACTGTTGGTGAATACACTACTGCTAGCATGGTTGTTTCCTCCCTGGGCACAGTAATAGAAACATGAGCAATAGAAAATAGAGTAATAGAGAAATGTGTTAATACCAAATCATTCATGACAAATTATATCCTCTTCTAGCTTCAAATCATACACATCTTCTTCAGTTTAACAACTCCGGTCAGTGCCCTTGTATTTAATAGAGACAGCATCTTTACTGACAGGTCTCAGAAAAGGATTTGGCAAGCCAACAACTGTTTGAGACTTTTGATTTATTTTGTTTGATTGCTTTTAAATCATGTTATTTAAGAGCAGACATTGGGCTTTTTGAGACAGGTACACAGGAGAAATGGGAGACCCTCTTAAAATGCTACTCACAGGAACAGCTTTCAAAACACAGCAGCAGTGTTTTAGTTGTGATAGTTGAGCTCATAATGTAAAAGAATAGGCTTCAAGTTTAAAAGCATGTCTCTCTTAACCAGAAGCTATAAGTTTTCCAATAGAAGATGCTACCTCTCCCTGAAAAGTTTGTTTCACTTACCTTCATAACTTAAAGGCTTCCTAACCTGCGAAATGCTAAAAATATTGGAAGATCTGTTAAACTCAAAAGTTAACTTGTTTATCATGGAATCAAAATTGGCAAATAAGTAAAGAAGTGATCGAGAAAAGAAGCCAGAAAAAAGAAATACGTCACAGGAGCAATTCCACTTCTGAGTAATGAACTAAGATGACCTTTTCACATGGCAAATACAGTTATTACCAGTTAAAGAGGAACATGTAGATAGGTAAGCACCATGCATGGGTGCCTATACATTATGAAGAGCTATATAAACCTTTGCTAGTTTATCATTAAAAAAAGCCTACGTAAGTTAACTCATTTTTGGGTGACAAATACCCGAGACTTCATTAAGGTGCATGACTGCCAGTTGGCATCCTTGGAACAAAAAAATAGTGAATTGAAAAACATACCCATTGCTTTGTGGCCTTTCCTCTTCTGAAAAGCATGAGGAAGGCACTTTTCCAGGCTGTAAAAGGCCATGGTTCAGATCTCAGGTTAACACCCCGGTCACATGCTGTGGGATATTCTGCTAAGAGTTATTGCATCTCTGTTACTAATGTTGGTAGAATTTTGCATTAAATATTAAAAAAAATAATTAAGCAGAACCATATCAGAAGGAGACATTGAGGAGAATGCACTTAAAAATACCTGCCAACACTAAGATATGCTCCCAAAGCAGCAATTCAACTCCTGCTCCAAAATGCACAAAATCTGGTTTTTGAACCAACTTCCCTCATTCCAAGTAGACATCCTAATTGGAGGATGGAACAGAAAGCACAACTCCTTACTCTGGTACACCTGTTAAGGAAATGCAGCAAAAAATAACAATATCACAACTGTTGTTCTCAGGAAAACACAGTCACCACAAAAGCCTGCCCAGTTATTGTCAAGATCCTGTCACACAGGTGAACCGAGATGAGAGGTACCAAAAAACCCTCCTTACTTCTGAAAATATAGAACATAAGCAGTGGTTTTTAACAGATGAAACTCACTGCAGGAGCATGGCAATGCAATAGAAAGAGTATGGTTAGCAGAAAACACTTTGACAGCTTTTTCCTACAGATTTTTCTTTCTGTGAGCATGATACAGAAAGGTAAAACTGTTTAGTGTTTGGGGGGGGGTGGGGCGTGTGTGTGTTTGTTTAACAGTTAAGAGCCTTGCTGGATCTAGAGCATGAATCCCATCCTAGATTTTGTTTATTTTAAAATCAAATTGGAAATAATTATGTATTGCCAAGTTAATTGTAGGCCGTTGTCTAGAAATAACATAAGGATTCACAGCAATTTTTTTCAGACCCACTGCCAAAGCTCACTTAAAAGTTACATAGCATATCAAATGAGTATTAATAGTGCATTAGATGAGGAGAAAACAAAATCTAGTATGCTGGTCAGAAATTTCTAGACTGCTTTGTGGAGAAAACAAAATCTAGTATGCTGGTCAGAAATTTCTAGACTGCTCAGTTGCTGATATGCCTGAAGTGAATTCAGTTTTAACTGAATTTAGTTCAAGCAGTGATACAGAGAACATTTATATTCACTTATACTGCATCTACTCCCTTAAGTATTTATTATTTTAGATATTCAATTGAACTTTTTCAAGGAAAAAGAGTAAAAGCATGAGAAGCTGAAGTTTTCAACTTCAGAACAGGCGAAATAGCAACGCTGTCAATATGTTGCCTTGCTCACGATCTCTAGAAAAGCAATGGCATAAATTAATTTAATCTATATCCAGAAACTTAAATTTTTTTAAAAAAAATTCCCCCCCCCTCCTTTTTAACCAAGGCTACTGAAAGAGTACAAATTTCTGTAAATACAAGTGAAATTATTCCTTTTAATACAGTGTCAGGTGGATGATAGTACTCACCTGTAAAGCTAGACAAGAAACATCTGAAGCATGTAATTCTCCAGGAAAATATTAGCCATCCCTTAATCCAGTCACCAATCTTATTCAGCATACTTTCAGAATAGTGTTCTAACTTCAGGGAGACAGTAATTTTTAACATCAGATGCACACGTAAATATTCATTCCATTTATTGTGGAAACACTGAAGACACAATATAGTTTTAACATACTCCCACTGAACAACTACTAATTTAATCTGAACTTCACATTGTTTATTGTGGAAATGTTGCAGACACAAAGACACATTTAAACACAGCTCCACCATCAGAGAACATGACACTTCAAGGAAGGTCAAAACAAAATGGCTCTTAAAGCTAAAAAGAAGAGGCAGATGCCATTTCCTAGAAATGAAGGAAGGTAGGCTCCACTGGAGCAGCTTTATTACTGGGCTTTTCTTTTGTATTGGTGACAAGTGAGAAACCCAGAGCCCAGTGATTTTTCTTTTTTACCCAATTGCTCCAGTCCAGGAATCTTTGGCACAGGAATTTTCCTTTGCTTTCTGACTACGAGATTATTCAGCCATTTGTTCTTAACAAGGCCACTGTTTTCATAGACTTCATTTAATCCTACTGTGTGGCATTTAATTGCATGTCGTGCAAAGGATGCTCTTGAGTGTCAAATTCTGTGTTGACAGGAGACTAACAGCATCATGTTACTGCACTGGTGGTTTTTTTTTTTTTTCACTCTACTTTTATCTGACTAACAAACAAGGCTGTTGGAGAACTGATTTTCTCATTATCCCCTACACTGGCCTTATTTAATTGCATTTACACTGACCAGCTGACAAATCTGTCTACATGCAAGAGGAAAGAAATCCACTTGCAATGATTTAAAGAGAAAAAAATGAACTGCCAAACTGAAAGTTATTTTAAGATAAGCATGCAGATATTCTATTTCTAGTTCACTTTTGCGCACTGCCTAGATTTAAACCACAGAGTTGCACTGCTTCTTCTTTGCACAAATGAATAAAAATAAGGCCTATTTAAAAAACCTGCACTGCAGAGAACAGTAACACATGGCTTGTTCTGTCAGTCACAACAGTACATTTTACTTCCTCATTGCTCTGTATCAATTGTGCAGCTGTATTCACGAAACGGAATGTTTATATATTGAAAACTTGTGCGTAAAATAGAATAAAACCCTGTGTGCACTTCCTCAACATCAATTAAAACACTGACAAAATAAAAGCATTATAAAAGATTGTAGAAAACTACAGCTTTTCTAGACTTTGAAACAGCAAAAAACCTACCAATCTCCTTGTGGAAATCAAAACACTCTTTCAGGTACAAATCTTTGCGTGCCATTCCTCATCTTACAGTGCTACATAATTACTTTGCTTTTTCCTCTCATTTCAGTATCAACAAACATCTGCCTACACATTAATTCAGAAAATATTAATTAAAAACTGGAAAAAATTGGAGCCTAGCACAGAGATTTAAAATGCTGTCTCTGATCATATATTTGACATCAAGTCCCATTTAATCCAAGTAGTTTCTTGCTAGGAAATAGCACACATATGCTGTCAAATGATTTTCAGTACAAAAGATACACAGATAAAATAGTTGAACTGAGAAGGTCTGAAGACTCCTAGGCATCAGCAGGGAAGGCACTTTTCCGGTCATATAATTCTAGCACATTCGGATTCAGCGCAGCTTTGGTATTTCAACATCTCCTTCAGTTCCTATGCAAGTGATATCCACTGACTGCCCAGTCCTGAACTTCTCCACTTGCAAATAACGCAAAGAAAATTGCTCCAAATAGATTAATAGAAGCAGCAATATAGAAAACAGTCTGCCATTCTCCCACAGTATTCTGCCAAAAGTATGAAAGAAAAAAAAAAATGCAGTCAATTTGCAGCTACACACTCAAGAAAAAGTAACTTTAAAACCAATGCTACATGCGTTACTTATTTAAATGTAATTGCTATTCAGCATGATTTCATAGCAACATAAAAGCATTATAAACATAAAAGATCAAAGCATAAGTATAGTCAACTTCAGTTTAATAATACAGCTTACACCAATAGTCCTATCGGATAGCATCAGACTATCTGGATCAGTTTATCATCTGAGATGCAGAACCTTCATATCAAAATTCCCAGTAGCACGAAGGCTACACAAACTCGCAGAGAATTTTACTGTAATAGGAAACAGTTCCACCTCTGGTGAGGTGATCCAAGAGCTGAAGTGCTCTGCACTATGCAGTAAGCTATTCTTAATGACTACTCTGTGGATATTCCAGAATCACAAGCCTTTTAACCCAAACAAGGTAGCTATCTTTACTTAGATTCCAAGAGGAATCCTCTAAACTCTGGTGTTTAAGAAAGGTCTTAAGACATGTGTAACAAAGAACAGTTGTTTGTTTGGTTTTGGGGTTTTTTTTTCTTCTTTTATTTTAAATAAAGAAGTAATATATGTAGCTGTCTTGAGGCTTTTTTTTTTCTCTTTTCTTTTTTTAGTTTCAGATGACTACTGTAACAAACCTGTAAACTATCTTGCTACAAAAAAAGAATAATACGAGAACAGTGCACTGGTATAGGGAAAATAAACCAAACCCAATAAAAACAATCTGACCTGTTAAGACATCTGGAAGAACTAATTTGTTTGGACTCATGTATTAATGAATATTTTCATATTATTTTTAAGGAGATCATTGGAGTGATCACCAACTCAAAAAATTCAACTGCATCAATAAACTTACTCTTCCCATATTTCTTTCTTAAAAGAATTTAGAATAATTCATATAGTTGATTATAAAAAAAAAATCAAACAAATCCTCACTTCCTTTTTCTACTGCAAATCAACCTTTGACTAAACCATCTTGTAAGTCAAATCTAACACTGTTCAAGTTAGGTGTCTTGTGAAACTAACAAGGCTTACAGTGTGCTAATCCTGTAATGTACATACAAAGGGATGCATTATAAAAACCACACATCTGAATCCAGTTTCTCACTCATCTGACAAATGCTGACCTTACAACTCAACACCTCGTGTGAGAGACTGATTTAAAAAACAAAACAAAAATAACCAAACAAGTAAGAACTTGTCTTAATTTGCTAAAATAATATCACAACTATCTCATCTAGTTGGCATTTTAATAGAGTTTTACTGTGACAAACACATATTATTACTCCTAGAGAATAAGAGGGGTGGGTGACTAAAACTTTTAAGTCCTACACAGGTCTTCAATTTTACCTTTATTTTCCTGATCAGAATAATAAAGGCTATATATTAAGTCATTCACAGAAATGGAACAGTACGATTTACATGTATAACCGAGATTTCATTTAATGACTGCAGACTTGAGAAAACAGAATTTCCATTCAATGGAGATAAAAATATAACAACTGAAAAAACAGTAAGCAGACTTACGTTATGAGTGAGGTTCTTTGCAATAACTGGCCCCACCATTCCTGGGATAGTAGCAAAAGAATTTGTGATCCCAAGGAGAATTCCAGCATACCTGCAATAGAAATTGTTAATGTTGCTTATTAACTTATCATGATTGTCAGTCATGGAAACAATTTTGCCTAACCTGATCCCATAGGTCTCATCTTGATCACATAGACAAATTCAAACACAAACATTCCAGTAGGAATGGCTTGCTTTTATTCCAGTAACAACTCACTGACAACTTGGTAAATATGTCTCTATTTTCCAGAAGCTAGTTATGGAATCGAGCTGAAATTGCTCATGGATCCATAATCCATACCCATATCCCCTTTGCTAAGCCACAACCAAACTGTCTGGAATGGATCCATCGGGTAAGTTAGAAAAGAACCACTGCATGCCTTGAAGTGGAAAGATGACCAGGAGTATGACAGTGCTGCTTGGCAACAGTAAGAGTTGGTTCAGGTATCATTGCTAAACAGTGTCTGCCAAGAAGGCAGTATCACCAGCGTGGATGGATCTCCCCACTTACACTACAGAGTGGATGTTCCAGAGGCCTGAGTTCAGAGCGCTGCAGCAGTCCTCCCCTGCAGCTTTCTGTGGGTCAAGGCCAAGGGGAAATGTGTCTGACTTAACCAGTTTCACTGGTTGCCATTCCTGCAGCTCACTTCTGAGGCTTCCTGTTCCATGAACATGTTACTCTATCACATGCGTACGCACCAGCGGCCATAAAAAGTTGCTGGGAAAAGCTGGTAACTTGCTTAATATCTGAGCCTCAGTACCTCATCTCTAGACAAGTAAAGATCTCTCTCACAGGAGTTTCACAATGCTGAAAAATCATGTTTGAAACTGTACCACAAGCGCAATCTTGTGCGAGAGACTGAAGAGAAATAAGAGCTAGACATTCTACAGTGGTGCTGGAGCTTCCAGCCACCAGAGCATGGATCCCTGCAGCTCAGAGTTTCAAGGTGGATTTGCTGGCTGAAAAATCGTACAAAATACTAACAGAGTTGCAGTTTAGCACAGGAGAAGAGCGTTGTCTCCCAGTGCTCATTTTAGGCTGTTTTGCAGAGTGAAATTATGTCCTCACCGATTTTAACGGAACAGAAATATAATTTCATCTCAAAAGAGAGATGCATAGCTTTGACATTTTATTTACCAAAACAGGAGAATTCAACCATACAGCATTGTTACAAAAGGTTTCAATATGTGTATCCAGTCCAACGATATTAGAGAAACGAGTTTTTTCCTGAGAGAGAGAATTAATTATCTAGCCTACTAATTGATTTTTTTCTTGAAAGTCAACGCTACATATCAGTTTAAAGCATGGCAATGTATTTTAGACTGAGCTCCAATGCCTCAATTAAATCGATCCTTATTTCTTATAAAAGTGGCACATAGTCTTATAATCTCAGAAGGTGTTTAAGAATTAATAGGCCTTTCTGAAGCTGAATGTGAAAGTGTAAAACTTTCCCTTAGCCAGATAAGTACATAGAGCAAAACTCCATTTAAAGCCTTGAAGTAGAACCAAATGCATTTTGTCTTCAACATGTTTAAACGCTACAATACTGCTAGCACACACTTTCAAAATTAAACACAGCTTAATAGTTTCCCTGGTTGCCAAAGGTCTGTGGCAATAAATAGCTGGCTAAATATCTCCAGTTATGCCCAGTGTTTCTGACATAAGTTGCATTCTTGATAACGCTCACTGTTTGATGCAGATAACTGCTATGCCACTCCCTCAGCACAGTAGACACTCCCATACGCAATGGGAAAGCAAAGAGCGACATGTTTGTAGAGCAAGACTAATAGTAAGCTGTTGGTCAGGTTCTTGTGGCATAGTGGGGATAACCAAATACAAATCAACTTGCAGAGCAGTTAAGTAGTAAAATTAAGAGTGAAAAAAACAGATGTGTGAAGTGTTTAGCGTATAGCAGAGCCATAGAATATTATGAGGGCTCATGGTAACAGCAATACTAAAAATGGTAGACGTTGCAACATATTGATGTAGATTTAAAGAGCTAGAACAGAATACATTTTCCCCACAAGAACAATCTTGTCTCCCTCCCATCCCCAAACCCCCCTAATTCAATACACTGATGGCATAATAAACACATGCTAGAAAACACATAGTAAATACTGTTTTTTCATTCAGTATCAGTATTTTCATTCACTTTTTCCTGTGAATTTAATCATTATTTCTTTGCTATAATGGAAGTTTTAGTAGCAACAAGGGACCCTTTGCTATGCTAGTCAGCATACTTTTAACCAATTAAAATGGGCATTTAAGTGCACTCTGAATCTGCTTTGAATCACTTCTGGTTACTCTAATATCTTTCAGTAAAATTAAAAAAAAAAAAAAAAACGAGCCCTGGGGAAACCCTTAAAAAGGGGTTCCTTTCCAGTTTTACGCAGACCCCATTTTCAGATTTCTACAGTTACGTCAAGCATTTCCTTGAAATTGTGAATGTCTGTCTTGGCCATTTCATCCAACAAAGTTAAGTAGAAAGAAGCCTTTTTCCCCCCTGTCTTAGATGTATTTGTATTTCTGTATTAGAAGAACTTTTTTGTTTTTTGTATATGACCTTTGTTACATGGATGTGCCCTTTTCCTTCTCCGTCTCCATTTGGACAGATTTACCCTGAATTACAGCATGCATGTGCTGAATAGAGAATCACCGATTTCAACAAAACAGCATCCACCCTGACCACGTTCCCATCCAGGAAACTTTTCCCGCATATGCAACCATTCGTCTCTAGAGACAACGCCGGGCCAAAGTTCCTGAACTATCAGCAAGATAGCTGCCTCTCCTGCACTTACAACCAGTATGCTCCCTTCAGCCTGTCTGAGGGAAAAGAACGGCTGGAGGAACCTTCACAGCTTAAATGCAAAAGGAATAAAAGCAGGACTTAGTCGAGGGCAGGAAGAATAGAGCGGGATTTGGTCAGAGGGATCAGCAGCAGTTCATGTGGTGAATCTAATCATGCCTGCTGACATGTATCAGCGTTGTGCCACATGATCTTTTTCTTGCGGCTCTTTTCCACACCTAAAATACTCTGTATACTGTCATGTACAAATTCACCCTTTAAATAAACACATTAGAAATGCAAAGTGAAGCATCTCTCAAATTTGAAAATACACTCAAGATCCTAGTTCTGGAAACCTCAGCCGTCACCTGCATACGCAGGTTCCTTGCGCATGTACCTCACACAGGCATACACTGCAGTTGCGCAATTTCCTTTTTCCTGTGACAGCTCTGTTGCACTCACTGGACAGGATGAAGTGTTCCATTTAATGCTTAATGAGCACTATTTAATATTTTGTTTCACTTTACTTGCTCAATGCATGGACCCAAGACTTACTTTCTGCATACAATTCGGCTGTTGCAAGTAGAATTTTAATAATCCCAAACAGTAGAACTTTACACAATAATAGTTTACTTTCACAACACTCTTGAGAGCTGGAGATGATACTTTTAAATCTATCTTATAGATAGGAAACAAAAACATAGGCCAAGAATGTATGCGTCTACTGGATGCTTGATTTGAGATCCTCAGGATCTCATCTTTAGAGTATTTAACTGTGTTCATATATTCAAAGCACAGCTCCAGTGACTTCTGTCTGCATTCCAAGTAACACCATTTTCGCAAACCAGAACTTAACAGTTTGAAGAGGCATACAAGAACAGGCAATAAATCAGCTAGGCCTCAATTAATCTCACTCGATCCAACTTTAGCTTCTCAGTCGAGTTGTTTAAGGTTGGACTCCAGCTGCTGCACACTCCCTTTACATATTATGGTAGTCTGACCCAGCCTCAAGAAGTCCCTGTCTCTCTTTGTAACTAAAGAATTCTTAAAGAGTTCAGATTCCTAAAGCCAGAGGGTGTGAACCTGGTCCTCACAGATGACTGCACTAGACTCTGATCCAACCTGACTTAACACATGCAAACTCTATGACAGAACACTGAAAGAACTGAATTCCCAAGAGCGATATTCATCTACTTTAAACATCACCCTTCTTTTCTCTTGCAATGCCCTGCCTCAGCCATTATGTGCTCTCCAGCTACCACAGCTACAAGGTACAGGGTTTAGGAATGAATGCCAGTCTCCCTTTCTATACAACGCTCAGTCATTTCTAGAGCATGGTATTTCCTGTGCACCGAGTGAAGAAAAGGTCCTGTGTGCAGGGCGATATTACAACAATGACAGAAAGACTAATTTGTGATGCACAGAGAAAAGGAGGTAAATAGAAACTGCACAGATATCCAAGTTCTGCCACTAAGTAACTTACAGGAGTAATGTCTTTTGACATTACTGCTTATGTTTTGTATTATTCAACACAGAAATCTAAAATAAATAACTCCAACTCCTAGCCAATGTTTTACATTTTTAGAAAACTAACTATTGTAGTTCTGCAAAGCTAAGCTTGAAACAGTAGTTGTATAACAGCCCCATAATACCCGAAATGCACTGCTTCAACTACAGCTTCTAAATTTGTAATTCTACTCGATTTAAAACAGGGTACATCACAGAAGCTATTATTCTTAGTTTCATATTCAATTCATAGTACAAGCTGTTTATAGCTGGCCACTGACTCCTTCCCTCTTGCTTGCTAACTAATCTCTATTTGCAAATACAGTGCTTAAAATCAGAAACCTGAGTCACTGTCAGTGCTTATATTCCAGGTCTGTACAGCATGTGGTCCACAGCTAACTCTCCTAGGCATTCCAGCAACACAATAAAAAAAAAAAAAGTGCTCACAAATGTATCATGTACACTAACAATAGCTTCAGCAATACTTACGAAGGTGCTATGTCCAAATGGTTGATGCTGTAGCCAGAGGTACAAAACCCTCCTAGTGTTGTTGATATGGTCACAAATGCAACAGCCAGTGCATAATTGCAGCCTATGAATCCAGCTGCTACTAAGAACACCGCAGGTCCAATCATTCCTTGAAGACAGAAATCTTAGAATGAATAGAGTTTTGACATGAGAGACATTAAGAGGCTCTAAGCTATGTATACATTTTCTACACAACTTCGACCACCACCTGGTGTACAGAATCCAGCACTGCACTACATGCATTACAGTGGGCCTGCAAGGAAGAGCAAATTGGTTGCAAACCTGTTGCTGTCTCATGAAATGGTAGTCAGAACAGAAAAATGTCACTCTAGCTGCAAAGAACAAACTTCAACTAGATAAAAGAATTAACGAAAGGCAACAGATACTGAAAGTGACTTCACAAATTAATTTTATTTATTGTTATACAAGTTATAGGAGCCGCACTGACATCGGCATGTGTACAGTGCGCTACAAAGAAATTATCCCCATTTAACTCTCCAGGTTTCAGGAACAAACACTAACTTCTGCAGATCATAATAAAGTAGACCTGGAAGCGTTCACACAAATACATACATACATATATGCACATACTTTTCCTGCAGGCACCTTCTAGAATGAGTTTTATTCCACATTTACAAGATCTGAACATCTGGCATATCTATACTGGAGCTTGCTGTACAATTTAGAGAATGCAAACTACGTCAGGTACTGGAAACAGCTTAGTAGCCATCGTGAGCTAGTTAGTGTCTGCAGCCAACTTCGGTACCCATTTCCCAGTACCAGAGCCCATTTACATGACCCCATCACGATCTCTCTGAACAGCTCCAGGCAATGCTTTTGTTGATGAAGCCAACCTAACAGTCCTGCTTTTCCTAACACAGTTGTACACACTTGGGTGCAAGGCCCTGCAGTAAACTGGATCACCAAAATGATATAGGCTTAAAAAAAAAATAAAAAAACCTGACAGTTTATTATAAGAGCTGGTTTAAGGAAAGCGACTGAATCAGCAGAATTGAGAAGGCAGCAAGGATGGGCATACATTCAGCAGGCTGCAACTTGTATGGATCCTGTGCCTAATCTCTTTTTCTTTTCCTTCTTTCCCCTGCCCCTTCTTTTAATCAGCAATCAACTTCTTCCTAAACACAGCCTTTTACCTGTATTGGTTAAAAACACAATCTTGTTGATCTCTTTGTGATTGCAGATCATCTCTCCTCCCAGTTAGTCAAGTTCATTTTGGATTCTGTTTGGTCTTCCTACCCTGGTAGCAACTATAAATTTGTAAAAAGTGTATTCCTATTCAGTTACTTAAGTCTTAAATAAAGGAAACACTGAACAACAGAAGGCTGGGAATAGGCTCACCGCCACATCTCAATTAGAAAGCCATTCACAAGGTATCATTTCGTCAATCAGTTATCACAGTTATCACCACTTTAATGGTGATTCTACCTAGCCATTTATTTAATCAGTTTGCCTGAAGGAATGATGTATGTTGACCTAAACAAAGCTTTTGGCAATCTCTTATTGTTCTCTTATCCAATAGGCCTACTTTTTTTATGGAAGAAGATAGGATGTACTTTTAACAAATTAATGTACAAATAAAGCTTCTCCTCTCCAGCCATGCACAATCCTGCCTGATCTCACAGCAGAATGTCACACTACTCTCCAAAACTCTTTATTTTTCCCAGACTGATACTACTATGTTCCAAACAGAGATGATACTTGCACTTACCTATTACGGTAAAACACTTGCGAACACAAACAGTGGAAAATTTCTGTTTTTCCCGTAAATAATCAGCAATTTGCCCAGATAGAATTATACATAACCAGCAGCCAAAATAAGGTAGGGCAGATAAAAACCCATTCTGTTAAGGAGATAAAAAAAAAAGACAGTTAAAACACTGAAATGACTATTCTATATGCTGAAAAATCACTCGTGCTGAAGCATTAACAGACTGAACCAGAGGTGTCAAAACCATCCATCCAGATAACTATTGTTGGTATAAGAGAGAAACCTAGAGATAGAAAAAGCAAAGCATTTTAAAGTTACCAATGTGTAAACTCTCCATTGTATCACTTAATCTGTAACTACTAATGCAGCCAGACAAAAAACTCAAAGGTTTAAACCAGCAACTGGGTTTAGGAAAAAGAAAAATATATATGAAGGTATCTTGCAGACATTAACCTGATTATGCAAGTTTCCAGAAACACCAATTTCGAGTAAGACAGGATACCAAGTGAGTTACTAAGGTAAGCGGAGGCCGTAAAAATCCTTCAGAATTTTGAAAGCTATATGGAATTTCAGGGGTTTGTACTACTATAACTCTTCAACATCACATTATCCTGTATCTATCTGCTGAAACATCTGATGCTGGCTGTAATCACAGACAAGATACAGAACTGGGAGTTTCATCAAATCCAGGCTGGACATCTTACGATCCCAAAGCAAAATTAGTATTCAGGACCTGACATTACTTACACTGAAGTCACTTGTTAACTCCCACTACTTTAAACAAGAGCTGTTTAGCAACTGCTGCCTGGTTCTGCATGTTTTTTTGATGAGGGGATACTAAAGGTACTACTAAGCTGCATAAGTTTACAGCCTTTGCATACAGCTATGGGTAATTGTTGATAACAGAGCTATAATTTGACCTAATCTGAGGTTAAAAAGAGGTATCTGCATAGCTATTGGATAGAAATACTCTAACTTTTATATATTACTATAAAATGAATATTTGTCAATGAAGAAGCGAAAGCTTCCCTAGGAAACTTAATTTGAAATGAGACTAGAAACACATCACCAGCCAAAATCCGCTCTATCAGCACTCAAACATGCTGTCTGTTGGGTTTCAACACTCAGATCTCAAAAGCAGCTAGTAAAACTTTGAAAAATAGAAAATAGTATCGGTAACAAAAAGAACAACTTCTTTTGAAGGCCTGTTCAAAGTGCTTCAACTTAATCAATCCCTTTATTATATGATGGAAACTGGTGGACTATACTGTAGCTACTGTATAATATTTTAAACAGTAATGCAATTTCCACCTAAATGTGTGGCAACAAAGTTAGTCCAACACCATTATGCAAGCTTTTATTTATTTATTTATTTATATATTTTTAAAAAGTGTTCACAACAGTCAGTACTCTAAGTCACTCCGAAAAGAAGAAACACAACCCAGAGACACAGGAAACCCCCTCACAGCAGAACCTGTTAGCATTTAATGCAATTGTGTTTTACAAAACACGTGCAATTGAGGGCTGTGGTAGCAAATGACTTTCATAGGTGTTTACTGAGGTATTCCCTCAAGACGCATAATGAGGAACCCAACCAGCAACTTAGCTAGCTTTTTTCCAGCCATTTTGCAGCTCGCCCTACTGCAACCTTCTCTTCTAATGCTGAGATTGCCCATTTTTTCCTCCTAAGATTGCTGGCACCACCGTTTTCTCGCATGACGTGCATCTTCAGCTCACTCTAAAGCAGTCTCTTGTGTTAAACCCCGAAAAGACTGCACTAAACTTCTGGAAATTTCCGAGCACCTTTTCACTTGAGCTGTACCAGTTTCTCCAGGTAAGCTATCCTATCACCAAAGCTTTCTCATTAAAGAAAGACCAGTACAGTCATGTAATTGCTATAAATAAGAATGTTCCATCCCCATAATGTTTCCCTGATAAATAATTTCATTTTTTAAAATTTCCTTGAAAAAGCACTATTTCTGTACCTTAAGTCGATGGTTTTGCTCACCCTGTTTACCTTACCTAAAAAAGGTATTTTACCTCTGCTGCTCACTGAGGAAAGGAAAGAAAGGGACAATTTAGAAAGGGATCCAATCAGACTGATGCTTCCCAAATAATTTCAAAAATGACACTTGTCCAATGATTTCCTTAGTTTTATCTTTCTTTTTTAACTGGAAAAGTTCTATTTTATGAGTGAGCAAAGAAGAAGTAGATAGTATTTCAGAAGCCATAAAACAAACTATATGGCTTGTATGATTGCTTCAGATTTTATAACAGAAAAATATTTTTATAGCTACTGTTTTAAATCAGAGCAATAGGTAAGATGCCTCTCCAACCGGAAAAATAAGCTTGAAAGCTAGTATTAAGATAAATGTCAAGTAAGGCCTGAAAAAAAAGTGGAAATTACGAGGCAGGTAACATTTTTGATGCACCTGCTTAATTATAGAGATTTATTTAGCCATTTCCTAGCTATACATTTACATTCCAAGGTTCTTAAACAGCTTACTCCATTCTAAACAGCAGGGAAGAGCTCTGTTATTTCATTTCTTTAACTCAGAAGAAAGTGACTATACTTTTGTTTATCTCACCTCCTGTGCATCAAACCGCAGGATCTCCTTCATGTATGTGGGCAAGAGTGTAAGAAGTGTATAGAAAGTCCAATTATAAGAGAAGTGTGCCACAACAATAGCCCAGAGTGGAAGGGACTCCAGCATAGGTCTCCAGGGAACAGATTTCTGTGTAGAAAGCTAGAAAGCAGGAGGCAGAGAAAAAGGGAAGAGAAAGAGTGATCAGGACATCAACACACACATTTACTAAATATAGTATTTTGATCCTACCCAAGTCTATTGCTGACCATTCTGAAGAGCACAAAATAAGTCTCAGTAGATAGATGCAAGTCATCAGCAATAAATGAAACATTATGTTCAGTTCTCACTGAAGGTACACTCACATATGTTACTGCTCGGTTTTTGTACTACTGCAAAGTAAATGAATCACTATTATGTTTTGTAACCAGAATTTCAAAAAGTATGCCTTCCCTTGTTGAGGTTTGTTGCCTCCTGCTTTCACTATAAATGATTAAATATTTAAAGTCACCCCTCATGTTTATTTAGCTGAATACTTCCTACTCAATCCTAGATATTAACTCTGGTCTCTCAGCCAGCTTCACAGGTTGCAAATATATATGTCCAGTCACAGGAATAAACTCCTAAGCACGCTTTAGGAACTGTCCCATTAGCACTTTCAGAATGTTTTTTCCACTAACTGTAATCTCTTACTCTAGAAGACATATTGAAAAAAAGTTGCGAAATGCTGTATTGCAGAGTTTAAAGATGTTATACAGGTCTGGATATAGTGTAAAGAGAACTGACAGACTTGAGGTTTTTATTTAAAAAGCACCGCAACAACATCTGTGACAAAATGCATTACTATAAATGCTTTGTTTGCTTACTGATTGTTTCTCACTTATGCAATTGAACTATATTTTTATTTTTTTGTCTGACAAATTCTACCTCTATCTCAGATTACGAACGTTTTTCTAGACATCAGCAGAGCATGACACTAATGATAATATTTACGGTTTATGTTCTTACTTAAGCAAGTATGACTACATCAAAGCGCTGTACCTGATCTTTTAGAGAAGAGAGTATATATTCTTTTTCAGCATGTGAAATGCTTCTGTGAGTTTCTGGTGTATCACTAACCAACCACATCCAGAAGAAGAACCATAATACACCAAGTGCACCTATTGGTGGGAAAAGGTGAGTGAAGAGACAGAAATAATAACATAAGCAGCTATATCGAGTGAATAACACTCTCAGACAATTTAATTAGAAGGGTTTTTTCCAAATCACAGAATCACAGAATCACAGAATCACAGAATAGTAGGGGTTGGAAGGGACCTCTGTGGGTCATCTAGTCCAACCCCCC
>Ga0181612_118228_pt1 | contig 19940 bp, 19 predicted proteins | sample HoacroProtozoa21_FD_119630 | JGI IMG/M metagenome (GOLD analysis project Ga0181612, IMG submission 119630) | Hoatzin crop microbial communities from Cojedes, Venezuel. Combined Assembly of Gp0051906, Gp0051904, Gp0051908 | reverse complement strand
TTTCACAATTCTGCTTCTTTTTTACTTTTTTCTTAATTTTGTAGAGAGTAAATTACGAGTGAGATCAATCCCTTATAATCCAAAGCAAAATTTTTGCTTTTTTCTTCTGATTTTTGGTCTCACATCATTGACTAATGTACATAGCGCTTAAAGGGAAAACGAACGTCAAAAAGTTCAATATATTGAGCCTTTTCCTTTTTCCGATTGGCCTTTTCCATCATTTACGAAAAAAGAAGGCGATTGACAATCGTTTGATTATTCCATGAGGAAAAATCGGTTTCTTTCTTTTCTTCTTCCCCGAAATGTCGAATATAACAATCGGCCATCTTCATCAATAATTGTTCCGCATCCATCCCTTTTGAACGACACAATGCGACCGTTAAAAACAAGAGTCGTCCGAGATGTTCATCTTCGTTCTCCGTCGTTTCTTTGCTTTTTTCATTTGTGGCGATGGCTTGTATTTCTTCAGTTAACAATGTAGTAAGAGATTTTCCCGTTTCATTCATCGATGAATGAATATTGACAGCGTCATCGGAGCCTTCATCCGAAAACCGACAACCCACTCGGGAGCCTCGATCAATCACTTTATCCGCTCTCATCAAAGCCGGTAACGTTTTGGGAACACTGTCCATGACTTCGCTCTGTGTTTTCATATGATGACCGACTTTTTTTATGGAATCCCAATTTTTAAGAAGTTTATCGGGATCTGTCTCCTGCAAATCACCGAAAACATGCGGATGTCGAATCAGCATTTTTCGGCATATTCCGTCGACCACATCGGAAAAATCAAATGATTCTTTTTCCGCTTCGATTTGCGAATGAAAAACAACTTGAAATAAGACGTCTCCCAATTCTTCTCGAAGGTGATCGGTATCCTGTTCACGGATAGCCTCCAACGCTTCATGGGTTTCCTCCAAAAAACTGGATTGGATTGAATCATGTGTTTGTACTTTATCCCATGGGCAACCATTTTCCGGATCTCGAAGTTTTTTCATTATATCCAGTAAATCTTCAATATCATATTTTTCTTTTACCGGAAATTCATAGGGCATATTATCGACTTCCTTTTCATAGAATATATTATTTAATAGTTAAATTAATCGATTTCTTGTCAATTGGTCTTAATTTGATTGGAACGGAACCATTGGACGAAATCCACATCGGAAAGTTGAAACTCACGGCCATTCAGATAATCCAATTCTCCTGCCGATTCATTAAATCGAAAAACCAATCGATAGGAACAGAGCGCTTGATGCGTCATGCCGGTCGGTCGGTTTTGTCGATTGGTTCCATATTTCCCGTCACCGACAATCGGATGACCGATAGTGGCAAGATGGGCACGAATTTGATGCGTTCTTCCTGTCAATAAATGGATTTCCAATAAAGAAATTCCGTTTTTTTCTTCCAGTACACGATAATCTGTCAAAATGGTTCGACTTTGATTGGAAGTCCGTTCTGAGGAGATATAGACACGATTTTGCGATTCATTTTTTTCCAGGTATCCGATTAAATGGTCCTCTTTCTTAGCCATATGGCCAAAAACCAAGGCATAGTAATATTTTTGAATTTCGTGTTTTTTTAATTTTTCGTTCAAAATACGAAGAGATTCGGCATCCTTGGCTGCCATCACCAAACCTTGTGTATTTCTGTCGATTCGGTTTATCAAGGCGGGGGCAAATTGATTTTCCGCTTCCGGATGATATTCGCCTTTTTCATAAAGATATCGTTGAATGCGAAAAAGTAAGGTGTCTCCGTATTCGTTTTTATCGGGGTGGACCAAAAGTCCGGTCGGTTTATTGAGTATCAAAAGATGGGGATCTTCATAAATAATATCTAATGATTTGGAAGCGTTGAGAAAATCATATTTTACCGGTTGGAATTCGAGAACATCATCCGGAAGATAAATCGTAAGAACATCTCCTTCGGACAATTTGTCATCCGGAGCACAACGTTTTCCGTTTCGTTTAATATCTTTCTTTCGAATGGCTTTGTACATCAAGGAAGAAGGTAAAGCCGAAAAAGACTTGGATAAAAACTTATCCAGCCGTTGATTTTCATCATTTTTCCGAACGGTAATCTTCTTCAAGACTTTTCCTTTTCCTTTCTGTCTCTATATTATTTTATATCCATTATATCCCATTCCCTGCCTCACCGCAATATTTCACTCTTATCTGAATTTCGTTTTGTTAAATCTCTTTCAGCCGTATGGAGACCTCAATTCGTTGATTTTCAAAGGTTGATATGATAGAATAAAAAAGATAAAACATTTGTTTCAAAAGAGGGATTAATCTTGGATAAATTTAACTTGGTCAGTGATTTTCAACCGACCGGAGATCAGCCGCAAGCCATTGATCTTCTGGTCAGCGGATTGGAAAACGGTATCCGTGAACAAACGCTGCTCGGTGTCACCGGTTCGGGAAAAACCTTCACGATGGCGAATATCATCAATCGCGTCAATCGTCCGACCTTGATTCTTGAACCGAACAAAACGCTGGCCGCACAGCTTTGCTCGGAAATGAGGGCTTTTTTTCCGGAAAATGCCGTTGAATATTTTGTCTCTTATTACGATTATTATCAACCGGAAGCCTATATCCCATCCACCGATACCTACATTGAAAAAGACTCCTCCATCAATGATGAAATCGACAAACTCCGACACTCGGCTACCGCTTCTCTTTCCGAAAGAAGAGATGTCATTATCGTAGCCAGTGTCTCTTGCATTTATAATCTCGGTGATCCGATTGATTACAGAAACATGGTTTTGTCTCTCCGTCCGGGTATGATAAAAAAGCCGGAGGAAATCATGCTAAAACTGGCTCAACTTCAGTATGAAAGAAACGATATCGGATTTGCAAGAAATAAATACCGGGTTCGTGGCGATGTCATGGACATTTTTCCTTCTTATTCGAATGAACAAGCCATTCGTCTGGAATTTTTCGGAGATGAAATCGATCGAATCTGTGAAATCAATCCTTTAACCGGTGAAATCAAAAAAGTATTAAATCACGTTGCCATCTATCCGGCTTCCCATTATATTGTTCCTCCCGAAAAAATGAGCCGTTCTCTTCAAAACATTCAAAAAGAATTAGACGAGCGAATTGCTTATTTTCAAAAGGAAGGAAAACTAATTGAAGCGCAACGAATCGAACAACGAACCCATTATGATATGGAAATGCTTCGAGAAATCGGAATGTGTAAAGGGATTGAAAATTACTCTGCCGTCCTATCTGGACGAAAGCCGGGAACCCCTCCTTTTACTCTTCTCGATTATTTTCCGGAAGATTATCTTTTATTTATTGATGAATCTCATGTGACCATCCCGCAGGTGCGCGGAATGTTTAACGGAGACCACGGTCGAAAACAAGCCCTTGTCGACTATGGTTTTCGTCTGCCGAGTGCGTTTGATAATCGACCGCTTAATTTTGATGAATTCAATCAACATATTCATCAAGCTATCTTTGTCAGTGCCACCCCCGGACCCTATGAATTAAGTCACAGTCCTCTTCCCGCCGAGCAAATCATTCGTCCGACCGGGTTACTGGATCCGAAAATCACCGTCAAACCGACCGAAGGCCAAATTGACGATTTGATTGACGAGATACATCTTCGAGAACAGAAAAAGGAACGCGTACTCGTTACCACTTTAACCAAAAAAATGGCGGAGGATTTAACATCTTATCTTTCCGATTTCGGCATTCGTGTGCAATACATGCATCATGATATTACCACCATTGAACGAATGAAAATTATTCGAAATTTACGTCTCGGCGAATTTGATGTTCTGGTGGGAATCAACCTTCTGCGAGAAGGTCTGGATATTCCGGAAGTCTCCCTCATTGCCATTCTCGATGCCGATAAAGAAGGATTTCTCCGAAGTGAAACCTCTTTGATTCAAACTATCGGTCGAGCCGCCAGGAATGCCAACGGACAAGTCATTATGTATGCCGACTCTGTCACTCCGTCGATGGAACGGGCCATCCGAGAAACGGAACGAAGGCGAAAAATTCAAGAAATGTATAATGAAGAACATCATATTATACCGACGACGATACAAAAAGATGTCCGCGATATCATTGAAATTTCCACCACTCCGGATTCGGAAAAACATCCCGCGAAAGGGGTAAAATCAAAAGCCGAACGCGATCAATTGATTAAACAACTGGAAAAAGAAATGAAAGCCGCCGCTCAATTATTGGAATTTGAACATGCCGCTTACTTAAGAGACCGTATTCAATCTCTTCGAGAAGAGAGTCAACCATAACTTTCCGCATCAATCATGAAGGTGAAACAAGAATGGATAAAAAAATCGTGGTCCGAGGGGCCCGTATGCACAATTTAAAAAACGTCAATTTGGAAATTCCCCGAGAAAAAATGATTGTCTTCACCGGGTTATCCGGTTCCGGAAAATCCTCTCTGGCCTTCGATACCATTTACGCCGAAGGCCAACGACGTTATGTGGAGAGTTTATCTTCCTATGCTCGAATGTTCCTAGGACAGGTCGATAAACCGGATGTCGATTCCATCGACGGTTTGTCGCCGGCCATCTCCATCGATCAAAAAACCACTTCTCAGAATCCTCGTTCCACAGTGGGAACGGTAACGGAAATATACGATTATCTCCGCTTGTTGTATGCTCGTATCGGAGTTCCGCACTGTCCTATTTGCGGACGAGAAATTCGTCATCAATCGGTGGATGAAATCGTTTCCCGTATTCTTGAAATCCCGGAGGGCAGTCGAATTCAACTTCTCTCTCCCATTGCTCGCGGACGAAAAGGAGAATTTGCAAAAGAACTGGAATCGGCCAGACGAAACGGCTACGTTCGAGCTCGCATTGACGGAGAAATCCATGACTTATCCGAAGATATCAAATTAAAAAAGAATATCAAACATACCGTGGAAATTGTCATCGATCGTCTGGTCATTCAAGACGATATTCGCCGACGTTTGACCGATTCCGTAGAAACCGCCACTCAGCTGTCCGGCGGTCTACTCGCGGTGGACGTAATCGGTGGCGAAGAATTATATTTTTCTCAAAACTATTCGTGTCCCGAACACGGTTCCACCATCGAAGAACTCAGTCCGCGTATGTTTTCTTTTAACAGTCCCTTCGGCGCGTGTCCGAAATGTACCGGTTTAGGTGTCTTTAAATCCCTTGATCCGGAGTTAATCTTCAAGGATAAATCTCTATCGATCAATCAAGGCGGGATTCGAACCGCCGGTTGGGAATATATGGGCGGCGGTGCCATTCAACAGATGTATTTCGAAGCCGTTGCCGATTATTGCGGCTTTTCTCTCGACACCCCTATCTGTGATTTACCGGAAGAAGCGATTCATGTTTTATTATGGGGAACCGATGGCGTCAAGATTCCCATGCACTTTGAAAGCACAACCGGACGGGGAGATTACAACTCTGCCTTTGAAGGACTCGCCAACAATCTGACCAGGCGCTATAAAGAAACTAAAAGTAACTGGATGCGAGATTCAATGGAAGTTTATATGAGAGAAGTGCCCTGCCCGGTTTGTCACGGAACTCGTTTAAAACCGGAAGTGTTGGCCGTTACGGTCGGCGGAAAAAACATCCAAGAACTTTGTGATTTATCCATTGTGGAAATCGTCGATTTCTTTGACCATTTGGAAGCCGAACTTTCTTCAAAAGAACAATTAATCGGCAAACAAGTCATCAAAGAAATTCGTACACGTCTGAATTTTCTTCATAGCGTCGGATTGGATTATTTAACTTTAAATCGTTCGGCCGGTACCTTGTCTGGCGGTGAAAGCCAACGAATTCGATTGGCCACTCAAATCGGTTCCTACTTAACCGGTGTCTTATACATTCTGGATGAACCGAGTATCGGTTTACATCAAAGAGATAATGATAAACTCCTTGACACTTTAAAACAACTTCGCGACCTGGGAAACACCTTAATTGTCGTCGAACATGACGAAGACACCATCCGGCAAGCGGATTGGGTTGTCGACGTTGGGCCAAAAGCCGGTGTACATGGCGGAGAAATCGTCTATTCCGGCACCTATAAAGGCTTATTAAAAAATAAGAATTCCATTACGGCTCAATATATGAACGGAACCCTATCCATTCCCACCCCGAAGAAAAGACGACCGGGGAACGGTCATCTTTTAACCGTCTACGGGGCTTCCGAAAATAATTTGAAATCGATTGACGTATCTTTCCGACTCGGCGCCTTAAATTTGGTGACCGGGGTGTCCGGTTCGGGAAAATCGACGTTAGTCAATGAAATTCTCTATAAAGCCTTGGCCTCTTCTCTTAATCACGCTCGCACATATCCGGGAAAACACAATCGAATTGAAGGCATTGAGTTCTTAGACAAAGTCATTAATATCGACCAATCACCGATCGGACGAACCCCTCGATCCAATCCGGCCACCTATACCAACGTTTTTACCGACATTCGAAATTTATTTGCTCAAACGCAAGATGCCAAACAACGAGGATATAATGCCGGACGATTTTCTTTTAATGTACGAGGCGGCCGATGTGAAGCCTGTCAAGGAGACGGTATTATTCACATTGAAATGAACTTTCTTCCGGATGTTTACGTGCCATGCGAAGTTTGTAACGGAAAACGTTATAATCGTGAAACATTGGAAGTTCGATTCAAAGGAAAAAATATTTATGATGTTTTGGAAATGACCGTAGAAGAAGCTTTGGAGTTTTTCGGCAACCAACCGAAAATTAAGAAAAAATTGCAAACTCTCTATGATGTCGGCCTTGGTTATATTAAAGTCGGTCAACCGTCTACGACCCTATCTGGCGGAGAAGCACAGCGAATTAAATTAGCCACGGAATTATCCAAACAAGCAACCGGAAAGACCATTTATATTCTTGATGAACCGACCACCGGTCTACACACGGACGATGTCAAGCGACTCATTAATGTCCTTCAAAAATTGGTCGATAACGGAAATACCGTCATCATTATCGAGCATAATCTTCACGTCATCAAAACAGCCGACTACATTGTCGATCTCGGTCCGGAAGGCGGCAATCGAGGCGGAACCGTCTTGTGTTGCGGAACACCGGAAGAAATTGCCAAGGTACCGGAATCGTTTACCGGTCAATATCTGAAAAAGATTCTGCCTGACTGATTTGATTAGTGGCGAAGGATACAATTCATCGATTTTTACATTAGTCTTGCGGAGGAAATCTCTCAATGGAAAAATCCATCACCTACCAAACAATCGCGATTATTCATTCCGATTATGATGAAAAATTTGGCATTCCGAGACAAAGCGGACTATGCACCGAACAAATTGCTTATCTCGTTTTCGAGCCGGAATATCGTGACGAAAACGCCCTTCGCGGTCTCCAAAATTTTTCTCATCTCTGGCTCATATGGCGGTTTTCCGAATCAGAAAAGCCCCCTTTGTCGACTAACCGAATGAATCCTCATTCCGAATCTTCAAATAATAAAAACAATCAACCGACAGTCAATTGGTCGCCGATGGTGCGACCGCCTCGCCTCGGAGGAAACAAACGATTAGGGGTGTTTTCCACTCGTTCTCCCTTTCGCCCCAATCCAATCGGTTTATCCTGCGTTCAACTTGTCTCCATCGATAAAAACAAATCCTGGGGAACGTTTCTGACTATCCGTGGGGCCGATTTAATGAATGGAACACCTATTCTCGATATCAAACCGTATCTTCCTTATGCCGATTCCCATCCGGAAGCAATCGGAGGAGATTTTGAGGAGGCCCCTTCCCCCACACTCGACGTTTCTTTTCCCACCAATTTCTTTGATGTCTTCCCGATAGATAAAAAAGAGGCGCTCTTACAAACCCTCAGCTATGACCCCCGTCCCTCCTATCAATCAAGCGAGTCAAAAGAATACGGAATACATTACGCCGGATATAATATCCGTTTCAAAATAGAAGACACTCATTTAACTGTAATATCAGCCGAAAAAGCTTAACCATCATAAACGGAGGCACATTATTTTGAATGAAACTTTTGTCAGAACGGAAAAATTAATCGGTCAAGAAGGTTTGGAAAAACTTCAAAAATCACACGTTGCTGTCTTCGGTCTTGGCGGGGTTGGCGGTCAGGCAGCCGAAGCACTGGTTCGATCCGGAATCGGTCAAATGGATTTAATTGATTTTGATGTTATCTCCGAATCCAATCTCAATCGTCAAATTTTAGCCACAAGAGAAGTCATCGGAAAACGGAAAGTCATCACGGCCTATGACCGTTTCACGAGCATTAATCCGAATTGTCAAATCACTCCCTTTGACATTCGTATCGATTCAGAGACTATCAAACGATTTGATTTTACAATCTACGATTATGTGTTAGATGCCATCGATATGATGTCCGCCAAATTGTTATTAATCAAAACCGCCTATACCGCTCACACTCCCATCATTTCTTCCATGGGTACCGGAAATAAAACCGATCCTTCCCGCTTTCAAGTCATTGACATATATCAAACTACCTTCGATCCCATGGCCAGAATCCTTCGACGGGAACTAAGGAAATGTAATATCAACTCATTAAAAGTCATTTACTCGGATGAAAAGCCATTACCTACCAACGAAATACCCTCTGCCTCTGAAGATGAGAGTATAAACAATCAAGGAAAGCCGGGTCGTCCTCTGATTGGGAGCCTTTCCTTTGTTCCTCCCGCTGCCGGACTTTTAATGGCCTCTGCCGTCGTTCACGATCTTCTTAATAATTAATCAGGTGATATTGTTATGCCCACTGCAACTTCTGACTGGTCTTCCATCTCTCGAAGTCTTTCAAAAACATACCGCGATCGAATTTGGAATCCTTTCATCGGATCGATAAAACGATATAAACTGATCAATGAAAATGATACAATCGCGGTTTGTCTTTCCGGGGGAAAAGATTCTTTTTTATTGGCTGCGTGTATGAAAAAATTACAATTATACAGTGACTTTCCTTTTCGGGTGGAATACATCGCCATGGATCCGGGATATTCATCGGATAATTTAGAGTCACTAAAAGAAAATGCCGAAAAAATAGAAATTCCTCTTCATGTATTCGAAAGTCCGATTTTTAAAATAGCAACAAAGCAAGACCAATCTCCTTGCTATCTTTGTGCTCGAATGAGACGCGGTTATTTATATGCGGAAGCACAAAAAATCGGTTGTAACAAAATCGCCCTTGGACATCATTTAAATGATGCAATCGAAACATTACTCTTATCGATGATGTATGGTTCAACCATCCAAGCTATGGCACCTATTTTAAACAGCCAAAACTTTGACCATATGCAATTAATCAGACCTTTATACGCTGTCAAAGAAGACGCGATTCTGGCTTGGAAAAATTACCATCATTTCACTTTTCTTCATTGTTCTTGTCCGCTTTCCGATAATAATCATTCAAATGATTCTTTTCTTTCTAAAAGAGCCGAAATAAAAGATCTTATCGCAAAAATCAAAAAAAACAATCCTCAAATTGAGACCAACCTATTTAATAGTTTACATGCCATTCATCCGGCCACTTTTCCCCCGGATAGCCTTATCTACTAAATCAAAGCCCATTAAAAAATCAAAAACGAGGCTAGTTTGTCATATTTTATAAAGAACATATGTTCTTTATAAAATATTGCTTGCTTTTTTTAAAAGAGTGTTGTATACTTCATAAAGCGATGCCGGTGTGTTGGAATTGGCAGACGAGGTGGATTCAAAATCCATTGCCAGCGATGGCGTGTGGGTTCAAGTCCCACCACCGGTACCAAAAAGAAACCCTAGATTTCATTCTAGGGTTTCTTTTTTTGTAAAAATGCTCCGATAAGGAATTAATGATTTTTCACAATCTGCTCATATTCCGTTCTTTTTGCAAACTGCATATGCAAGCGTCATTCTTGCTTTTTCCGTTTCGAATATTTCAACATTCCAGCCGTTTTCTTCCAAAAATTCCTTATATTCGCTGGCTATCCATGTATGCTCAAAACTGACTCCCGCTTTTTCGAGAAACCTTGTCCAAACCGTGCTTTCTTTACTGGAATTATGTTCAACGAAATTCGGAGCGATAAGCGTTCCATCATTCTTAAGCACTCTTTTTGCTTCATTTAATGCTTTATTCGCATCAGGCATAATATGCAAAGCGTTTGCTATGATAACGACATCGAAGCTTTTATCTTCATATGGAAGTTTTTTCGCGTCCGCTACCTCAAAATTGAGATTATCCGGATTGTTCCCTTTCTTTGCTTTTCGAATCATTCCCTCGGCAAAATCCGTCGCCGTGATGTTTTTCGCATACGGTGCTATTTTTTTAGCTATAAGGCCGGGGCCTGTCGCAACCTCCAAAACTTCCTTTCCGTTAACCAAAGGAGGAATTTTCTCATAAAGCATTTCATATAGCTTTTTGTCAGGTTTCATGACAAGCTTATATATCGGAGCATACAAATTCCAAAATTTCTTGCCCATTACTGTTTTTCGTCTCCATTATATTCTCTTGCTTTTTTAAGTACGGCGCAAACGGCCTTTTCCTTTGTATCATCGGATTCGTCGTATCCGTCGTAGGGAGCTTCCGCATCATGCGGCTTTTGCTTCTTAAATGCATTGCAAACCTTGTCCTTGTGCTTAAACGCAAATTCCATATTGTCCGTCCAGCCGGTATGACCCGTTATTATAATCGGATTTATATTTCTTTCTTTAAGTAAATTTTCAAGCTTTTCCAAGGATTTTTTGGCAAGTTTGTTGTCTTCCGCCAAAGCATGAATAAAGCTGTAACCTCCATCATATCCGAGCCAAATGGTATCACCCGTAAACAGGTATTTGTCGTCAATAAGGTAGTCGATATGTCCCCAGGTATGCCCCGGTACGAGTATCGCTTCCACCTTTATGTCTCCAATATAAAAAACGTCTCCGTCCTTCAAAAGCTTCTTTTCGTTGTTTATCGTCACCTGCGGAAGCTTATAAAATCCGAAATATACCTTTCTGCGAACTTTTCCGGTTAAATATTGGTTTTCAATTTCTCCGATATACAGCTTTGCGTTTGTGAAAAGGCCGTCCGAATCTTCTTCGACCGCGCCGACGTGATCCGTATCCTGGTGAGTAATGAGGATATCCTTTATGTCACTCGGATTAAGTCCGAGCCATGCCATTTTTTCTTCGAGTCTCGGATAATTGTATCCCGCATCAATCATTATCGTTTGGTTATTTTTCGTATAGAAAAATATATTTGCGATATATTCTCTTACACACAATACATGTTCGTCTATTCTTCCCGTATTTAACGCCTTGAATATTTCTTTTCCCCTATATGCCTTTGACATTATTTTCCATTGAAACTTGGAAGCCTTCTTAGACATTCTATTTACCTTCTTTTGTTGTTTTTATGTTAGCGAACGCTAACCTAAATATACTCTTTTATATAAATAATGTCAAAAAAGCTTTGCAGATGAAAAAACTAATGAGGCCGCCTGTGAAATCTCACCGAATCAGTCGCCAGTCTTTTCTCGTCAATCCACCTGATTTACGTCTATGGGTTACGGTTGCCTTTTGGACTTCACTACCTATGACCGGCTTGCCCGCCATAATCACCTCATATCAGCTTTCTGTTCGTCAGGCTACGATTTCGATATCCCTTCTTCTTGACTGCACACCTCATGATGCAAACCCTGGGAGTCCCCTTTGTGATTCGTCGGCAACGACACCCCTTGTGGACTTTTACCACAGACTGACGGCATGCCCGTCATACCATAAAAAATAGGAGCCGAAGCTCCTATTTTTATTTTAATCAAGTATATCTTCACTCGCTATTCTTCGTTTTCTGAGCAGACGATGAATGATTCGTGTTTCGTAATATTCGTACCTCTCTCAGATATTGTTTCATATTGGGAATTCCCCTTGATAATATTCGCTTAGTTACCCAAGCCGGATATTTTATTTTGTGTTCATAAACATCCGGCGACAAAGCCTTTAAATATTCACCTCTTGGAAATAAACGATTGGTGATATAGTCTGTTTTGGTCGTCCCGCCGCCATTTTCTTGTATAATCGATCGAACATTCTCAATGGCGCTTGCCCCGTCTCCATACGTTCCCGACTTCGTCATCTGATGGAAAAATTGTTTTTCCGAATCTGAAAAAGCTTGATATTCGGCTATAAGATTATCATACGATGGAGCAACCAACAGCTGCGTCATTCGACGAACCTTTTGTTCAAATTCGACCATATCGGTCTCTTCCAAACCCTTTTGAACAATCGTCTCATCCAAACTTTCTCCTTTGGCACGAAGAAAAACTTCGATATCCATCACGATTCGAAATCCGACACCGCCCTTTTGATCAAAGGCATGTCCGAGTAAATAGAGATAAAAATCTTCATCGGTCATCCGATATTGATATTTTTTCGAATTGTCCGGAACGGAACGGTCCCATAATTTTTCCGGTTCAAAATAAGCCGCCAACTTTTTATTAAAAAATGATAAAAACAGGGCTCGATGCATTTCGATATTATAAATCGGTTTCTTTTTGTAGACATCATCCTTGCTTTCATTCACATGTTCCGTATGATAGCCCCGTTGTTTAAACCAAGCATGAATGCGCTCCATCGCCTTATCCTTGTTTTCATAGAGAATATCGTTGTCGGACATTTCTCTCATGACCGGATTCGGATAAAGATCTTTTATGACCGAACCCTTCAACGGCATATAACGAATTTGATTTTGTTCTAAAAAATCCAAAATAGCCGATCGCTCAACATCAAACAAAACTTGTCGCCGAGTCGAACGTAACATGACATCTCGCCATTTTGAAAAAAGAGTTGTTTGGTCCTCCCCTGTCAAATCCCCTTCTTTTCCTGTGAATTGTTCGGCATACGAAGCTATTCCAAAATAAGTCAATGATCCAAGGCTCTGTTCTTCAGCCAATTGAAAAATACGTGACATGGGAAAATCAGCCAGACAATTGGTATCGGCTTCTTTTTCATTTAAGGCACAATTAGCCAAATATAACATATCAAGTGCTTCTTGATCATTTGTCACCTTTGATTGCATCGCTTTTTATCACCTCATCACATTATTTTTCCTTATCTACACAAAAAGAGGACGTCGTTTGCCTTATCCTTCTAGATCGACATATCCGGTCGTGATTGTTTTATCAATCTTTGTATTTTCTTCTTCGAAAACTCCCTGACCTTTTGTTTCCACATTTTCAAGATACAGTCGTTGAATCGCACCTTGATTCATCAAATGTAATAAATTCCCTTTACCGATGGATTCTTTCGGACGTTCAATCAGGCAATCCTTAAGATACAAACGATCAATCGGGGCATACACGCGAACATAATCCATTTCAGCCGAATCGACCGTATTTTCCCTGGAAAACAGATTTTCGATTCGGATGGAACGAATTTTCGGAAGATTATCTTCCGGATACGTCCAATGAATATCATAAAAAGCCCGACCGATTTCTATCAAAGGACGATTGTCAATGGGATAGCGAAGATAAATATCCCGAAGAATCAATTCTTCCACATTGCCGCCGATACAGAATAAAAACGGATCACGATAAGTATATACCGGCGCTTCCGGTTGCAAATCGATATTTTCAAAAAGTACGTGACGAATATCCCCATATGTTTTATCCGGGAACCACGGATTGATATAAAAACCGAAACTACGATAGGTTCCCGTCACATTTCGAATGGTCACTCGGTCCAATATTCCGGTTCCTCTGGAAAGAAGACGAATTCCCTGATCCGCATGATGGAGCATGACACCGTCAATTAAAACATCCGTAATGGATGAACAGGAGTCGCGCTCATCCGGCCCGATATTCATAAAGTCATCCCCGACGTCTCCGCCGACATTCCGTACGGTCAAGAACTGACCGGGACCCCAAAAGTGAAAACCATCTTGATTCTGAGCAAACATCTTATCCGGTAAATCCAGCCAAACATTATCGATATTCACACGGAAAAAGTTTCCGATTGTCACAGCAAACGTCCGGAAATTTCGAACTTTCAAATCTCGAATAGTCAGATTTTCCACCCCGTAGAATTCTAAACCGAAAATCCAGTGAGGGACGGCTTTTTTGTCTTCCGATTCGACATTCTGGCTTTCAAGCACTTCCGAATACGTACCAAGATAATCCGTTGTCATCACATCATGTTCCTGGTTATGACAATCTTGATTATAGGTTCCTCCGACTAACGTCACATCATGAATCAGGCGTTTGTCAAAACTTCCCTTATAATTCGTTATCACAGCACGATTGGAATGAGCTTTTTGGAAAAAGCCGCACATCTCCGACAAACATTCAATGGTTGTATTTGAGTATACATTCAATCCGCTGACTAAGGCGGCACCATCCATAATCAGATGAATGCCTACATTTTCATCGGCGGCTTCGTCCAAAACTTTCTGTAAAGCTAAGGTATCATCGGTTCCTCCGCCATACCAAACATGACTGTCTAATTTTGCCACGGTTGATGCATAAATCGTTTTCACTCGCATAGTGATGACCTCCCTGATTGACTCAGAAGATTGTTGTTTTCTGAATGTTAATGTCCATTTTGATTCATAAAACGGTGGGCCTATGTGAAAAAATCCAGAATTACCATTTCAAATAGCAATTCTGGATTTTTGGTGCGGATAAGAGGACTTGAACCTCCACGAGCGCAGTGCTCATTAGAACCTGAATCTAACGCGTCTGCCAGTTCCGCCATATCCGCAAATCATTGACAAGAAAAGGAATCACTTCTTCTCGACAAACCAAATTATAGAGTTTCACCGAATAAAAGTCAATAGGCATTTTTGGTGTTTTCGCTTATTTTAAACAGGTAAATTTTTGACTTTTTCTTTTTTTTGATTCTCTCAGACTGCTCTCCAAAATCAACCATTTTGATTGGAGACCGCCTTTGTTTCACAATAGATACAGCGATAGACTCTGTTTTCTCGGTCTGTCAAGCGAAAAATATGCGGCAATTCTTGTTCTGTCATTGTAATACAACGAGGATTTTTACACCGAATGACATCGGTAACGGTTTCCGGTAAATCCGGTTGTCTTTTTTCCATACGAATACCGTTCCGAATGATATTCACTGTTGAATCGGGAGCCATGTATCCGAGCACATCCAGATTAATATTAATTTTTTCATCAATTTTGATAATATCTTTTCGTCCCATTTTTTGACTCGTCGCATTGATAATCATAGCCACCGAACAAGATAATTGATCCAGATTTAAAGCGTGATATAAGGCCATGCTCTCACCGGCCGGGATATGATCAATAACAATTCCGTTTTTGATTCCATCAATATTCACCGATTTTTCCCTCCTCTTTTAATAACATCAATATTAAAGCCATGCGCATATATTTTCCATAAAGAACCTGCTTAAAATAACAGGCTCGAGGATCATCGTCCACCGAAACGGATATTTCATTTACCCTCGGCAAGGGATGAAGAACAATCATCTTTTCGTCGGCCAACTTCATTTTTTCTTTATCAAGAATGTAATGGTCTTTCAGTCGAATATAATCGGTTTCATTGAAGAAACGTTCTTTTTGCACACGGGTCATATACAAAATGTCCAAGTCTCCTATAACTTCCGTCAAACTTTCCGTCTGTGTGTAAGGAATCTCGTTTTTGGCTAAGATATCTTTCTTGACATAAGAAGGCAATTTCAATTCATCCGGTGAAATAAAATAATAATAATTATTTTGATAACGGGACATCGCGGTAATTAAGGAGTGAACGGTACGCCCAAATTTCAAATCACCGCAAAATCCGATTTTCAAGCCTTCAAATGTCTTTTTTTCCCGTTGAATCGTCATCAAGTCCGCCAATGTTTGGGTCGGATGATTGTGCCCCCCGTCACCGGCGTTGATAATGGGAACCGTAGAATGCATAGAAGCGACCAAGGGAGCGCCTTCTTTCGGATGGCGCATAGCAATAATATCCGCATAACAGCCGACAACCCGAATGGTATCGGCCACACTTTCCCCTTTCGCAGCCGAGGAAGATTGAGCCTCCGAAAAACCGAGGACATGTCCACCGAGTTCATACATAGCCGCTTCGAAACTGAGACGTGTTCGAGTCGAGGGTTCAAAAAATAAAGTAGCCAACTTTAAGCCGTCACAAAGATGAGCATAATGAGACGGTTGATTGATAATATCTTCCGCCGTCGAAATCAGTTGTTCAATTTCACTGGGAGATAAATCCGAAATATTGATGATACTTCTCATTTCGTCACCTCTCCATGAATCCAGCTTTCATCCGATGGATGATCACGAAATTGAATCAATCGATTCACACTGTCGTTTGAAATATATCCTTCTTCGGCTGCTACATCGACAACCGTATCAAAGTCCGTCAAACTCACCCATGAGACTCCGGCCTCATTTAGTCGTTCGATTCCCTTTTTCATCCGATAAGTGAAAATACATACAATTCCCAGAACGTCTGCTCCGTTTTCCCGTAATGTCTCAACGACGTCAAGCACGCTGCCACCGGTAGAAATTAAGTCTTCTACCACCACCACTTTATCACCGACCTCGAGTTTTCCTTCGATTTTATTTTGTCGTCCGTGATCCTTTTGTCCGGAGCGAACATATCCCATGGGCAGGCCCATTAAATGACCGACAATAGCAGCATGAGCAATGCCGGCCGTGGATGTTCCCATTAATTTTTCACAGTCCGGATAGTTTTCTTGTACCAATTGAGCCAATGATGCTTCGATATGGTTGCGAACCTCTACATCAGTCAAGGTTAAGCGGTTATCACAATAAATGGGGCTTTTGATTCCGCTGGCCCAGGTAAAGGGTTCCTCCGGTCGAAGAAAAACCGCTCCGATGGACAATAAATCATGTGCGATTGATTGTTTCATGATGCTCATTCCTTTTATTTAGTCTGGTATCCTTTTTCAAAATCTTCTTTACACTGCAGATAAGCCTGAACCGGTTGGGCACTACCGGTAATGGAGCGTCCCACCACAATAAAATCAGAACCGAGTTGACCGGCCATTTCCGGCGTTGTTACCCGTTTTTGGTCATCCTTTGAATCCGAACCGAATCGAATGCCCGGTGTCACCGTCAAAAAATTCGGCCCGCAAATTTGTTTGACTCGACTCACTTCAAGCGGGGAACAAACCACTCCGTCAAGTCCGGAAGATTTGGCATTTTCGGCCAAATGAGAAACCATTTCTTCCACGGAAGCGGTTGTCATCCATTCGTTCTTTAACTTTGATTGATCGATGGATGTCAAGACAGTGACACCGATAACCAACGGCTGAGTCTCTCCGATTTGACCTTCGTGTATCCCCTCGACAGCCGCTTTCATCATATCGGTTGTGCCGGAAGCATGAACATTGACCATATCAACGCCTAATCGAGCCAGAGCTTTCATCGATTTTCTGACGGTATTCGGAATATCATGTAATTTCAAATCGAGAAAAATTTTGCATCCCTCGTCTTTTAAATATCGAATGATGTCAGGCCCCGTCGAATAATAAAGTTCCATACCAACTTTGACATACGGATGAATTCCGCGAAAATCGGAAATAAAGTCCTTTGTTTTTTCATAAGAAGAAAAATCACAGGCAATGATAACATCTTTACTCACCGTGGGCACCTCCAATGCATTCTTTTAACGATCGAATTCCGTATTGATTCATCACCGATGGAAGTTGGTTGATAATATCGGGGCAGGCATAAGGAGAAAGAAGGTTGGCGGCTCCTATTTCGACAGCCGTCGCACCCGCCAACATCATTTCAATCACATCTTCCGCTGTCGAGACTCCTCCCATTCCGACAATGGGAATCGATACCGCTTCATAGACTTGCCATACACAACGAAGAGCCACAGGGAAAATGGCCGGACCGGACAAACCTCCGGTTTTGTTTTTTAAAATCGGCTTTTTCGTTTTCAAATTAATTCTCATTGCCATCAATGTGTTAATCAGACTGATTCCGTCCGACCCTTCGTTTTCGCAGGCTTTGGCCATTTCGGCAATATCCGTAACATTCGGCGACAGTTTCGTAATGAGCGGTTTCTTCGTGGCCCGTCGTGCCGCTCGGACCACTTCAGCGGCTGCTTTCGGACTCGTTCCGAAGGCCATTCCGCCATGCTTGACATTGGGACAACTGATATTTAACTCAATCCAACCGACCGATTCCACGGAATCAAAAGCCGAGCAAACTTCTTCATAATCATGAACCGAAAAACCGCTGACATTGACCATAATCGGTTTATGAAAACAGGCCGTCAATTTCGGCCATTCTTCTTCAATCACGGCATGGACACCGGGATTTTGCAAACCGACGGAATTAATGACTCCGGAAGGGGCTTCCGCAATTCTCGGTAAATCGTTTCCGTATCTGGCCTCCGGCGTGGTTCCTTTTACCGAAATAGACCCAAGACAATCCAAATCAAAATAATCGGCAAATTCATATCCATATCCGAACGTCCCCGAAGCCGGAATCACCGGATTGTCCAATGGGACGCCACATAATGTTACTGAAAGCTTGTCCATTCAATTTCTCCTTTTTCAAACACCGGACCATCTTTGCAGATTCGTTTCGGTCCATTGACCGTCCTTAGGCTACATCCCATACAAGCCCCATAGCCACATCCCATCCGGCTTTCCAAACTGAATTGTCCGTCACAGTCACTTTGTAAGGCAATCGCCTTTAACATCACCGGGGGGCCACAGACATATAGATAACTTAAATCTTTTAATTTTTTCAATCCATCGGTTACCATGCCTGACAAACCGACCGATCCGTCGACCGTTGTGATAAATACCTCACATCCCAGTTTTTCGAAATCATCTTTTAAAAAAATTTCTTCTTTCCGATTAAATCCGAGGATGACATGAGGAATCTGTCCGCGGTCGACTAATTCTTTCGCCAACCAATAGAGTGGCGGAATCCCGGCACCGCCACCGATTAAACCCGGATTGGCTCCCGCTTTGGTCAAGTTATATCCGTTTCCGAGACCTTTTAATACATTGAGATTAGCGGAAACTTTCATTTTCGACAGAAATTCCGTTCCATGACCGACCACTTTATAAATAATCGTCAACCGATCATCCTCTTTATAAGAAACGGAAAACGGACGTCTCAGAAAAAAGCCGGGAATCGTCAAATTAACAAATTGACCGGGTCGATCGATTCCGTCGGTGTCTCCGACCAAAACCAACCGATAAGTTTTCGTCGCTATTTCCTGATTGTCGATTAAAATAAAATTCGACAATTTCAAATTTTTTTCTGTTTCTGTCTTCACGAAGCTTCAAACCCCTTATCTTGATTCATCCAAATCAATTTTCCATCGCAAAATGTCGCCATGCATTGTCCGTACACCTGTTCTCCCTCAAAGGGCGTTGCTTTTCCCTTTGAAAGAAAGTCATCCGAAGAAATGACATAATCATGATTCAATTGATAAACTGTCAGGTCGGCCGCTTGTCCCGGAAAGATTCCCGATGAAAAACCGAAACGTTTAGCCGGTTCAAGGGTCATTTTTGAAATCAGTAAATCAAGTGATATCAGACCGGTTTTAACCAGTTTTGTGTACAAAATCGGAAAAGCTGTTTCCAAACCAACGATTCCGAACGCACTCCCCTCCAATCCTTTCTTTTTCTCCTCCGAAAGTGAATGGAAAATCATCGATCGAGATTTGAAAGTGGCGGAAAAGACAGGCTGTCCTTATCATGTTTGCCATGTCTCAACGGCGGAAAGTGTAGAAGTTATTAGGCAAGCTAAGGCACGAGGAGTCGATGTGACTTGTGAAACGGCTCCTCATTATTTGGTTTTAACGGACGAAGATCTTCAGGAAGACGGCCGTTTTAAAATGAATCCGCCGCTTCGTTCTGCGGCAGACCGTCAGGCCTTGCTGGAAGGATTAACGGATGGAACCATTGACATGATTGCCACCGACCATGCGCCCCATTCATCGGAGGAGAAAAAGAAAGGATTGGAGGGGAGTGCGTT
>Ga0181612_170197_pt1 | contig 19941 bp, 22 predicted proteins | sample HoacroProtozoa21_FD_119630 | JGI IMG/M metagenome (GOLD analysis project Ga0181612, IMG submission 119630) | Hoatzin crop microbial communities from Cojedes, Venezuel. Combined Assembly of Gp0051906, Gp0051904, Gp0051908 | reverse complement strand
GCACGACGCTGACCGTGCTGTGGCCGGACGAGGAGAAGATGCTGATCGGGCATGTGGGCGACAGCCGCGCGTACCTGCCTCGCGACGGGAAGATCCGGCAGGTGACGCGGGATCACTCCATGGTGGCGGACATGGTGCGCAAGGGGCTTCTGACCGAGGAGCAGGCGGCGACGCACCCCATGCGGAACTATATTACCCGCGCCGTGGGCACGGAGCCGACGGTGCAGGCGGATTTGTTTGCCCTGGAGCGGCAGGCGGGCGACCGGTGGCTGGTGTGCTCGGACGGGCTGCACGGGCTGGTGGACCGCGGAACCCTGGAAAACCTCATGCGCATGGACGACCTGGACGAGGCCGCGGATGAAATGATCCGGCAGGCTTTGGATCACGGCGGACGGGATAATGTGTCCCTCGTGCTGGCAGAGGACGGCGGGGAGGTGGAAGCGTGAGCGAGAAGATTCTTGCGGACCGCTACCGCCTGATGCCCGACCCCATCGGCATGGGCGGCATGGCCATCGTGTACAAGGCGGTGGACATGCGGACCGGACACAACGTGGCCGTGAAGGTGCTGCGCCCCGAGTTCAACGAGGACGCGGAATTCGTGTCCCGCTTCCAGAGAGAGGCCGAGGCCGCGAGCAAGATGACGCACCACAATATCGTCAACCTGCTGGACGTCGGCATGGACGGGGAGAACCGGTACCTGGTGATGGAATACGTTCAGGGCAAGACCCTGAAGGAAGTGATTCAGGAGCGGGGAAAGCTGAGCGCGCCGCTGGCGTGCCAGATTACCATCCGCATTCTGAGCGCCCTGGAGCACGCGCACCGGAACGGCATCGTGCACCGGGACATTAAGCCGCAGAACATTCTGGTGCATGCCGACGGGCATATCAAGGTGTCCGACTTTGGCATCGCGCGGATCGCGGACTCCTCCACGCTGACCCGCGGGGACATGGTGATGGGATCCGTGCACTACTTTTCGCCCGAGCAGGCGCGGGGCGAGAACGCGACCGCGGCGAGCGATATTTACTCGACCGGGGTGGTATTGTACGAAATGCTGACCGGGCGCGTGCCGTTTGACGGGGAGAGCCCCGTGGCCGTGGCTATGCAGCATATCCACGCCGCGCCGCCCGCCATCCAGAGCCTGGCGCCGGATGTGCCGCCGGCGGTGGTGCGCGTGTGCATGAAGGCGATGGAGAAGAACCCGCAGATGCGCTACCAGAGCGCGCGGGAAATGGCGGCGGACCTGCGCGCGGCCATGGACAGCCGGGACGAGCGGCCGCAGGAGACGCCGAACCCCGAGGAACTGAAGCAGCCGAAGCCGCATGTGCGCGACGAGAAGGGCGTGACGGAGAGCGGACGGCTGAAGAAGATTGAAGAAAAGCATCAGAAGATGCGCGTGGTGTGGGGCATCGCGAGCGCGGTGATCGCCGTGCTGGTCGCGGCGGGACTGTTCTTCGGCATCCGCGCGCTGCTGGACCACTACGCGACGACGGCGGTGACGCCGGATGTGACCGGGCTGGACCAATATACCGCGGGACAGAAGATCAACGACGCGGGGCTGAATTATACGGTCAAGGAGGTTTCCAGCGACGAATACGCCGCGGGGATCGTGATCATGCAGGTGCCGGAGGGCGGCGAGGCCGCCCAGAAGGACGGGGACGCGGTGCAGTTGCTTGTGTCCACCGGCGCGAAAAAGCTGAGCATGCCGAACCTGATCGGGAACACCTATTCCGACGCCGCGGCGACGCTGAAGGCCATGGGCGTGACGCAGATTACCATGGAGCGCGCGGTGTCGAGCGAGAACGCGCAGGATATCGTGATGAGCGTGAGCCCGGAGGCGGGCGAGAGCGTGGACAAGGACACCGAGGTGACGCTGACCGTGTCCGGCGGCGAGGCGATTGTGCCGGACCTGGCCGGGCAGACGCTGGCGAATGCCGAGACCATGGTGCTTGACGCGCAGCTGACCGTGAACGGGACGCTGAACTTTGTGGACACGGATGACACGAGCCTGCACGGGCTGGTGGCGTCCCAGAGCCCGGAGAGCGGCAGCCATGTGGTGCTGCAGACGCCGGTGACGATCAGCCTGTACCGCGTGGCGGATCTCGTGCGCAAGTACGAGATTGATGTGAACGTGCCGGAGAGCGAGACGGACGTGACCGTGCGCGTGACGCTGCAGGCGGAAGGATCGACGACCGAGTGGAATTATGTGACCTATGTGTGCGCCTCGGACATGGGGCGGATGCAGGTCGTGACCATCGATATCACGGACGCGAGGAAGTATGTCTGCACCGTGTACTGTGACGGGGTCATGAACCAGAGAATTGAACTGGAAGACGAATGACGCAGGGTGAAGAGATGAGCGAAATTCGTGAAGGAACGGTGATCCGGGGGGTCGGGAGCTTTTACACCGTGAGGGATGAGGAAGGCACCGACCACACCCTGAGAGCCAAGAAGAAATTCCGCCGGGAGCATGTGTCGCCCCTGGCCGGGGACCGGGTGAAGTTCAGGCCGGGGGAAGGGGAGGGGGACGGGTGGATTGGGGAAATCCTGCCCCGGAGAAGCCTGTGCCTGAGGCCGCCGGTGGCGAACGTGGAGACCCTGGTGATCGTGCTCGCGCCCGTGCCGGAGGCGGACCTCGTGCTGGCGGACAGGCAGATGGCCAGAGCCTTCGCGCAGAACATGCGCGTGGTGATCGTGGTGAACAAGAGCGACATTGACGCGGAGCTGGCCGGAAAGCTGAAAAGCCAGTACGCGGCGGCCGGGGTGCCGGTGTACGCGGTGAGCGCGAAAAACCGGACGGGGCTCGGGCCCCTGAAGGAGACCCTGAGCGGGAGCCTGTGCTGCCTGACGGGACAGAGCGGGGCCGGGAAGAGCACGCTGCTGAACGCGATGCTGGGGCTGGACCTGGAGACCGGCGAGATCAGCCGGAAGATTTCCCGCGGGAAGAACACAACGAGGCATGTGGAACTGCTGGAGAAGGACGGGCTGAGGATCATGGACACGGCGGGGTTCTCCCTGCTGGAGCCGGAAAAGGACCTGCCGCCGGAAAAGCTGAGGGAGAGATGGCCGGAGTTTGCCCCGTACGAGGGAAAGTGCCGGTTCAACGAGTGCGTGCACGACCGGGAGCCGGGGTGCGCCGTGGCGGAGGCCGCGAAGGACGGATCGATTTCCATGGAAAGATGGGAACGGTACCGGCTGATTCTGGAAGAAGTCCGGGAGACATGGAGGAACCGATATGATTAAGATCGCGCCGAGCATACTGGCGGCGGACCCGCTGAACCTGGAGCGGGACGCCCTGAGAATGGTGGAGGCCGGGTGTGACTGGCTGCATGTGGACGTGATGGACGCGCATTTTGTGCCGAACATGGCGTTCACGCCCTCCGTGGTCGCGGGGCTGAGGAAGATTACGGATGTGCCGCTGGATGTGCACCTGATGATGGACAACCCGGAAAAGTATCTGGATGTTTTTCTGGACGCCGGGGCGAGCGGTATTACGATTCACGCGGAGATCCCGGGGAATGTGCGCGGGATGCTTTCGCATATCCGGGAGCGCGGGGCCCTCGCGGGGATCGCGATCAAGCCCGGGACGCCGGCGGAGGACATTCTGGATCTGCTGGAGAGCGCAGACATGGTGCTGACGATGACCGTGGAGCCCGGATTCGGCGGGCAGAAGCTGAACGAGAATGTGCCGGAGAAGATGAAATTTCTGCGGCAGCAGGGATATACCGGCGAGATTGAGGCCGACGGCGGCTTGAATGAGGAAAACCTGCCATGGCTGATTGAAAGCGGCTTGAGCGTCGCGGTGATGGGTTCGGCGATGTACCACGCGGCGGACCCGCGCGCGGTGATGGAACGAATGCACCGGATGGGGTGAAAGCATGCAGAACGACACGATTGCAGCGATTGCCACGCCGCCGGGCGAGGGCGGGATCAGCGTGATCCGTCTGAGCGGGCCGGAAGCGGAGCAGATTCTCCGGAAGGTGTTCCGGCGGGCCGGGAAGCCGGGCGAGTGGGAAAGCCACCGGATGTACTACGGCTGGGTCATGGACGGCGAAGAGAAGCTGGACGAGGGCATGGGCGTGATGATGCGCGCGCCGAGGAGCTACACCCGGGAGGATGTGGCGGAAATCCAGATTCACGGCGGCGCGTGGGGACCGCGGAAGGCGGTCGAAATCTGCCTGAGGAACGGCGCGCGGCTGGCGGAAGCCGGGGAATTCACCCGGAGGGCATTTTTGAACGGACGAATCGACCTGAGCCGGGCGGAGGCCGTGATGAGCGTGATTGCCGCGCGGGGCGAGCAGGAGCACCGGGCCGCGGAGCGCGAGATGAACGGCGGGGTGACCGCGTTTGTGCGCGGCGCGGCGGACGAGCTGTATGCCATTCAGGCCGGGGTGGCCGCGTGCGTGGACTATCCGGAGGAAATTTCCGACGAGGAAGGCGCGGCGGAGATGATTCCGCGGCTGGAAAAATTGATCGAAAGCCTGAAGGCGGGCGTGAGCGAGCGGAGCGCGAGGCTGATCCGGGACGGGCTGAGGGTCGCGCTGATCGGGCGGCCGAATGTCGGGAAGAGCAGTTTACTCAACGCCCTGCTGGGCGAGGAGCGCGCGATTGTGACCGCGATTCCGGGCACGACGCGGGACCTCGTCGAGGGCGAGATGATGATTGAGGGCACGCGGGTGCACCTGACCGACACCGCGGGCGTGCGCGAGGCGGAGGATCCCGTGGAGCGCATGGGCGTGGAGCGGTCCCGGCGGGCCATGGCGGACGCGGACGTGACGCTGATGGTGCTTGACGACAGCGAAGAGATGACGGACGAGGACCGGAAGTTGATGGACAGCCTGAGGGAGCCTGCGGCGCTGGTAGTGAACAAGACGGACCTGGGCCGGAAACTGGTTTTGCCGGAAAGCAACGCGTTCGAGGTGATTGAGGTCAGCGCGAAGCGGCCGGAGAGCGTGCGGGCGATCAAGGAATATCTGGCGGGGCTGGCAAGGGTGACGGACCGGACCGTGATGACGCAGCCGCGGCAGCTGGACGCCCTGGGACGGGCAATTTCGCACCTGGAGGACGCGCTGGAGACGGCAAGGAACCTGACGCCGGACATGACCGCGACGGATTTGCAGGCCGCGCAGGCGGCGCTGGGCGAGATTACCGGGGATCAGGTGGACGAGAAACTGCTGGACGAGGTGTTCAGCCGGTTCTGCGTCGGGAAATAAGGAGGATGGACCGTGGTACAGAAGGTTTTGCGGGGCAGGGACAGTTTGAAAAAGACCCCGGAGATGATGGAAAAGCTGGAGATGAAAAAACCGCTGATCGTGGGCGGGAAGCATCTGGCTCCGAAGCTGAAGAGTATTCCGGAGCTGGCGGACGCGCCGGTGTTTGACGGATATCACCCGAACCCGGATCTCGCGGACGCGGAGGCGGGCGCGAAGATGATCGAAGAATACGGGTGCGACGGGATCATTTCCATCGGCGGCGGAAGCGCGATTGACACCGCGAAGGCCGTGAAGGGATGGGCACTCGCAGGCAGCGTGGAGAAGCTGAAGCAGAATGAGTACGGGGACGGGAAACTGCCGCATATCGCGATTCCCGGGACGGCCGGGAGCGGCGCGGAGGCGACGGCGAACGCGGTGCTGTATGAGAACGATCAGAAGAGTGGGCTGAGCGACGAGCGGCTGTTGCCGGAGGGCGTGGTGCTGGACGCGGGATTGCTGGAAAGCCTGCCGGAGTACCACAAAAAGTCCTGTGCGCTGGACGCGCTGTGCCAGGGGATTGAAAGCTTCTGGGCGAAGGCGGCGACGCCGGACAGCCGGGTGCACGCATATCTGGCCTTCCGCGGGGTGATGGACAATTTGAAGGCGTACCTTGAGGGCGACAGCCACGCGGCGGAGCAGATGCTGGACGCGAGCTACCAGAGCGGGAAGGCGATCTACTATACCCGGACCACCGCGGCGCACGCGATGAGCTATCAGCTGACGAAGCTGCTCGGCGTGGCGCACGGGCACGCGTGCATGATGACCCTGCCGGCGCTGTGGGACATGCTGGCGGACAACGAAGAGAAGAAGCCGATGATGGCGGAGCTGGCCGCGCAGATGGGTCTGGGCGACGCAAGGATGGGGTCGAGGCTGCTGCGGGGAATTCTGCTGGAGCTGGACATGCCGACGCCGGAGATGCCGGATAAGGAGACGATTGAGAAGCTGGTTCACAGCGTGAACATGGAGCGGCTGAGCAATCACCCGATGGAACTGACCGAGGACGACATCCGGCGGGTGTACCGGATGGCATTCGCGAAGGTGCCGGAGAATGAGGCGCAGGCGTGCCGGGACATTTGGCGGTATTACGGGAGGTAAGGATGGACGAGATCTGGTACGTAGAGCCGGATGCTGTGATGAAGGAAGCCGCGCGGAGCCCGTATGAGAAGACGGAGATGACGGAGCACCCCGGCACCGGACACCGGCAGCGCGTGCGCGACCGGTTTGTGAAGGAGAACGGGCTGGACAGCTTCCAGGAGCACGAGGTGCTGGAGATGCTTCTGTTTTACGCCAAGCCCCGCGGGGACACCAAGGGGATCGCGAAGGATCTGCTGGAGAACTTCGGGAACCTGAAGGGCGTGCTGGAGGCGCGACCGGAGCAATTGCAGACCGTGAAGGGCGTCGGGGAGAGCCAGGCGGTGTTCATTTCCATGATGCTGCCGCTGACCCGGTACTGCCAGAAGATGGAAATGACGAACCCGAAGCAGATCGCGAACCGGCATGATCTGGAGGCATACTGCAAGAGCATGCTGATGGGCCGCAGGGTGGAGGAATTCCATGTGATCTGCGTGGACGCGCAGTGCCGGGTGCTCGGGACGAGGCGCGTGAGCGAGGGATCGCTGAGCGAGGTGAACGCGTACCCGCGGCTGGTGATGGAAAGTGCGCTGGCGTACAACGCGCACAGCGTGTTCTTCTGCCACAACCATCCGGGCGGAACCTGCGGGCCGAGCCCGGAGGACATTACGACGACGCTGCAGCTGCAGCGGGCGCTGAAGGCGGTCGGCATCGCGGTGCTGGACCATATGATTATCGCCGGGGACCGGGGATACAGCATGGCCGCGCACGGGGATGTGGACTTCGGACTGAGGGGCGGACGATGATGAAGAAGAAACACCGGCTTTTGAAAGCGATTCTCGTGCTGATTGTGCTCGGGATTGTATGCTACGCCGGGCTGATCGGATTTGTGTGGATACAGGAGGTCAGGGTGGCGGACAGTGCAAGTGAGCTGAACGGGGACTATGACGCGATCATCGTGCTGGGCGCACAGGTGCTGCCGGACGGAACGCCGAACGTGCAGCTGGAGTGGCGCCTGGACGCCGCGTATGAGGCGTGGGAAGCGCACAATGTGCCCGTGGTCGTTTGCGGCGCGCAGGGGAAGAACGAGCCCCTGCCCGAGGCGGACGCGATGAAGAATTACCTGACGGAAAAGGGCGTGCCGGCGGACATGATTCTGACCGACCCGGATAGTTTCAACACGAATCAGAATTTGAAAAACGCGGCGGCGCTGCTGTCGGACAGGCCGGAGGTCAGGAAGGTGCTGATCGTGACAAGCGACTATCATGTGCCGCGGAGTATGGCGCTGGCGAGGGATCTCGGGTTTGACGCGTGCGGGCTCGGATCGCCGTGCAAGAAGGAATACTGGCTGAAGAACCACGGGCGGGAAGCGCTGGCGTGGGTCAAGTACTGGCTGGTGAAATACGCCGGACTGAACCTGGATTGAGGGAAAGATGAAGAAAGAGGAGATCGCGCGGAGGCTGGAGGAAAACAGGATTCCGTTTGACAGCGACCTGCCGGGGAAACTGGAAATTTATCTGAAACTGCTGCTGGAGTGGAATCAGAAGATGGACCTCATCGCCGGGACCGACGAGGAGGAAACTTTTGACCGGCATTTTACGGACAGCCTGACCGTGCTGAAAACAGACCTGCTGGATGGCGCGGAGAGCCTGATTGACGTCGGGACGGGCGCGGGGTTTCCCGGGCTTGTGATCGCGATGGCGAGGCCGGAGATCAAAGTGACGCTGATGGACGCGCAGCAGAAGAGACTGAACTTTCTGCAGGTCGTGACGGAAGCCGCCGGCATCGGGAACTGCGAGATCGTCCACGCGCGCGCCGAGGACGGCGGGAAGGACAAAAGATTCCGCGAGCGTTTTGACATCGCCTGCGCGCGGGCGGTCGCGCCGATGAACGTGCTGAGCGAATATCTGCTGCCGTTTGTGAAGACGGGCGGAAAGATGATCTGCTGGAAGGGCCCGGCGCTGGACGAGGAGATGGAAAGCGGACGGAAGGCGATTTTCCTGCTGGGCGGGGAGATCCGGGACGTGATCGCCTGCCCGGTGGCCGGACGGGACTGGGATCACCGTCTGATGGTGGCCGGGAAGATCAAAAAGACGCCCGGGATTTATCCGCGCAAGGCGGGGACGCCGAAGGCGAAACCGCTGGGAGAATAAAAAAAGCCGGAGCGAAACGCTCCGGTTTGTGCGGATGGCGGGACTCGAACCCGCACGCTTTTGAGGGCAGGGGATTTTAAGTCCCCGGTGTCTGCCATTCCACCACATCCGCATCAAAAGAAATTATATCATTATTTGAGTCAGGGGGTCAACCCCGGAAAAGCGAAGAAATGGAAGAGAAATGCACGCTGTGCCCGCGGGAGTGCGGGGCGGACCGGAATGTCCGGCCCGGATTTTGCGGGATGGGCACGGAAATGCGCATCGCGCGGATCGCGCCGCACCTGTGGGAGGAGCCGCCGGTATCCGGGAAGAACGGGACCGGCGCGGTGTTTTTCAGCGGGTGCACGCTGAGGTGCGCGTACTGCCAGAATTACGCGATTTCCCACCTCGGACAGGGGCGGGAGATGAGCCCGGCGGAGCTCGCGGAGAGCATTCGGCGTCTGGAGGACATGGGGATGGAGAGCATCTCCCTGATCACCGGGACACAGTTCATTCCGAGGATTCTGGAGACATTTGAAATCTACCGGCCGAAGGTGCCGGTGGTGTGGAACACGGGCGGGTACGAGAAGGTTGAAAGCTTGAAAATGCTGGAAGGGATTGTGGACGTGTATCTGCCCGATCTCAAGCACTGGAGCGCGCGGATGGGGAAGGTGTGCGCCGGGGCACCGGATTATTTTGAGAAGACGAGCGCGGCGATCAAAGAGATGTGCCGGCAGACGGGGACGCCGGAGTACAGCGAACGCGGAATCATGACGCGCGGGACGCTGGTGCGGCATCTGATTCTGCCGAACCTGACGGGAGAGAGCATGAGGCTTCTGACCTGGGTGAAGGACGAACTGCCGGAGGGCACGCCGGTGAGCCTGATGCGCCAGTATGTGCCGATGAACCATATTCAGATCCCCGGGCTGGACCGGCGGGTGACGGACGCGGAATACGAGCGCGTGCGGGATCACATGATTGCCCTCGGGATTCCCGGATTTTTGCAGGAGCCGGAGGCCGCGGACACGGACTTCGTGCCGGTGTTCAATCAGCCGGAGAGCTTTGTGTGAAAGGAAATTTTGACAAGCGCGGGAATGATGGTGTAGAATCAAAGAAAAAAACCGGGAGGGATCCATATGGCTACGAAGAAGACCACGACCGCCGCGAAGAAGACAACCACGGCCAAGAAGACGACGGCCGCGAAGAAGACGACGGCCGCGAAGAAGACGACCGCCGCGAAGAAGACGACGACTGCCGCCAAGAAGACGACCGCGAAGAAGACCACCACGGCCGCGAAGAAGACGACAACCGCCGCGAAGAAGACCACCACGGCGAAGAAGACCACGACGCCCGCGAACGCGAACACCAGCATGAAGGTGACCGCGACCGAGAAGAAGGTCATTGAAGCCTATCGCGAAGCGCCCTCCGACCTGAAGAAGGCCGCGCTGAAGGTGCTCAAGGGTGAGTACGGCGACACGATCAACAAGCTGCTGTCGGCGTCCTCCGGGTCGGGATCGACCGCGGCGGACGGCATCGGCGAGATGCTGGGGGAATTCCTCGGCGGACTGCTGGGCGGGAACAACTGAGATTTCCGGGCAGAAGAAAAGGGACCATCCGTGAAGGATGGTCCCTTTTAAAGACCCGTCAGTCGCCGGAGAGGGGATCGGAATTGGTTTCCAGACCCTTCTGGGCTTCCATGGTGATGGTTGTGTCGCCGTCGATGACGAGCTGGAAGGTGGTTTCATTCTGATGGGTAGCTTCCGCGCCGTTGATGCTGTAACCTTCGGCGATGAGACCGCCGGAGGCCGCGACCGTGATGGTCGTGCCCGCGGGCACGGAGCCGGACGCCGCGTAAGAGGACTTATAGCCCGTGAAGCGGCAGTTTTCGCAGGTGACCTTGCAGAGGGTGGCGGCTTCGGCTTCCGCCTCGGCCTGCGTCTGCGTGCGGACCTTTACCTTGACGGTGCAGCTGTCCGTCCAACCCTTGATGGCCATGCCGCGAATGTCGCCGGCGGGCGTCAGGCGGATGGAACCGAGGGACAGGTATTCAATATAGCCTTCGGTTTCCTCGGGCAGGGAGACATAGAAACTGGCCGCCTTGCCATCCTCAAAGGTCAGCTTTTCGACCGCGCTGCCCTGGGGCTCCATGCCGTCATTGACGGCGAAGAGCTGGACTTTGGAAGCCTTGATCGTGATGTCCTTGGGTTCAGGCACAGGGGTGGCGGTGGGCTCGGCCGCGGTTTCGTCCGAATCCTTATCGGAATCCTTGTCGGAATCATCCGAAGAGGAAGTTTTTTTGGTGGTTGTTTTGGCGGTTTCCGGCACTTCCTTGCCGGCGATGAGGATCATGACCTCGTCGGAATTGACACCGCTGTTTTTCGGCCCGATATGGCAGTACAGCGTCCAGCCGTGCATTTCCTCCGGCACCTTTTTCAGGGTGATGGAGAGGCTGTTCGGATGAACAACCTTGACGCCTTTGACCACGGAGGACAGCTTGCGCCCGGTGGTCGTCTCGCCCGTTTCGGGGTTGGTGAAGTACCAGGTGATGCTTTCGGCATTCTTTGCCTTGACGGTGAAGGTGACCTTGCCGCCGGCCTTGACAGTCTGCGTGACCGGCTGCTGAGTAATTTTGGGCGACGCCGCGAGGGCAACGCCGGCACAGGTTAGCACCAAAGTGAGTACGAGCATGAAAGAGATCAAGCGTTTCATGGAATCTTCCCCCCAAATCCTCATAATGAGTCGATTGCAATATATCACAAAATTGTAATAATTGCAATAGAAATTTAAAAATTTATCGCAGCGTCTTCTTTTTGCTTTCCTGCAGGAGCTTCAGCATGACCGTTTCCACGGCGCCTTCGGCATTGAGCTTGCCGGACTTGATTTCATACTCCGTGGTCAGGCAGAGGTCTACAGCGCGCTTGACCTGACCGCCGGTGTAGAGCGCGGCCTGGCGCATGTACTGGTCCGCCGCGAAGCGCGGGACGCCCAGGGCGGAGTAAATGAAGGATTTGTCCTTCTTCTCATACTGCATGATTTTGATGTGCTGGAGGAGACGGTACTGACGCAGGAGCATGGCGAGGACGAAGACGCGGTCCTCCCCGGAGCGCAGGAGACGATTGAACAGAGCGAAGGCGCGATTGGCATCGCCCGCGACCACGGCATCGACCATGCCGAAGACGGTGGACTCACCGGAGGGGGTCGCAAGGGCGCGGACATCCTCCGGGTCGACCTTTTCCTGCTCCGGATGCCAGGCCGCGATTTTCGCGATTTCCGTCAGGAGGGTTGCGGTGTCATTGCCACAGGTGAAAATGAGGAAATCCGCCGTGCGGGCATCACATTCGCGGCCCTGGGCTTTGAAGGCTTTGGCGACGAAGGTCGTGAGCTCCAGATCCTTCAGGCGGTCGAACTTCACGACACCGCCGAGCTTATTGATCGCCGAGTACAGCTTTTTGCGCCCGTCCGGCTTCGGGGTGCAGTAAAAAAGCAGGATGGTCGTGGCCGGGACATTCGGCAGATACTGCACGAGGCGGTCGTCCGCCTCGGCACGGCCGATGAGGGCCGGATAATCCCGGACGATGACGAGCCGGCGATCCGCCATGAAGGGCAGGGTTTCGGCCGCGGCAATCAGGGCATCCGTTTCCGGTGAGGCGAGGACGGATTCATTCAGATCTTCCATGCCCTCCGGCAGAACGGCTTTGCGCAGGTCGCGCAGGGCGGACTGCTTGAGATATTCCTCCTCGCCCTCAAAGAGCAGGACGGACGGAAGATGACCGTCCCTCAGGAGACGGAAAAACTCATCTCGATTCATCTTGGGAATCCTCCAAAAAAGTCTGTACGATATAGCCGGACGGCAGGAAACGGATGGTCACGGCACCGCGCGTCGCGGTGGCGTAAACCGGGATGCCTTCGAGGCGGGTGGCGATTTCCGCTGCCCGGGTCTCCGAGGCACAGCTGACCACGGCGACGGAGGGGGAAACCAGATCCGTGAACTCCGGGGTGGTCGAGGTCCGGGACCCGTGGTGAGCGACCTTCAGGATATCCGCGCCTTCGGCGGCGTACATTTCATACTGCTTTTCCAGGTCGCCGGTGGTCAGCATCCGGGTGCCGGACAGATTGAGCAGCATGGTGAGGGAATACAGATTCGCGTCCTGACCGGCGCGGACCGTACCTTTGACCGGCCAGAGGACGGAGGCGGTGCCCGAGGGCAGGGTCAGGGTATCGCCGGCGGACAGCTCACGGAACTCTGTGCCCGTGGCCCGGACTTTGTCGAGCAGCTCCAGCATTTCCGGATGAATGTCCGGAATCGTTGCATCAGCCGGAAGGTAAAGCACGGGGATCGGGATCTCGTTTTCCAGCATCGCGCGGAGACCGTAGATGTGGTCCGAGTGCAGATGCGTGAGGATCACGGCCGTCGGGGTCAGGCGGCGCCGGCGCAGGAAGGAGGCCACGGTGCTGTCCTCATAGCCGGTGTCGATGACATAGACTTCGTCCCGGTCCCAGAGGATGGCCGCGTCCGCGTTGCCGACGCTGAACTGATAATACTCCGTGGTGGTATGGGACACCGGGAGCATCGAGAAAACAAAGACCGCGGCGCCGGAGAGGCAGAGTGCGAGGCGCGTTTTGCCCTTCAGGCGCGGGAGAATGCAGAGCCCCGCGGCAATGAGCAGCACGCCGATGACTGTGAGCCATGTCGGCGCGGGCAGCCAGAGCGTGATGCCGGGCAGATGACCGAGCAGGCGCACGGCGCGGAGCAGAAGATCCGTGCCCCGGACAGCGAGCTTGCAGAGCAGAGGCGAAAGAACCGGCACCGGCAGGGTCAGGAGGACCAGCCAGTACAGGGAGATGAGCGCGGAGGCATACGCGATGACCGGGATATTCGCCAGAAGCCCCAGAAGCGGCAGGGACTGGAAGGCGGACAGCTCCGGAAGGAGGATGCCCAGCTGTGCGCTGATGCCGGCGGCGAGTCCGTCCCGGAGCTTCCGGAAGGCGGAACGCCGGGGGCGCCAGAGGCGGCGGAGGTACGGGGCGATCAGGGCAAGGCCGAAGACCGCGCCGAAGGAGAGTCGGAAGGAAAGACCCGTGAGCTGGACCGGAGAGAACAAAAGCATGACGATCATCGTCGCACAGAGCATGTGCAGGAACGGGCGGGGCCGGTTCAGGATTTTCCCCCGGAGGGAAATGAGCAGGAGCACCGCCGCGCGGATGACCGGCTGATTGAACCCGCAGAGGGCCGCGTAAAAGCTGAGAGCCAGCGCGTAGAGCCACCAGCGGAGGCGCTGGGGCAGGCGCAGGAGGCGGAAAAGCAGGGCCAGAAAGCTGATCAGGATGCTGACATGGAAGCCGGAGACGGAGAGGATGTGCGCGATGCCGAGATTTGAGAAGGCGGCACGGTCCTCCTCCGCGAGCATGGAGCGGCTGCCGAAGAGCATGGTGGCGGCGTAGCCGCCGGTTTCCTCGCCGAGGGCGGCGGTCAGGCGCGCGGTCAGCGCGTGACGGAGCTTCGCCGTGAAGCCGTAAAATGAAAAGAAGGACGGATCGGAAATGACCAGGTCCGACTTTCCGTAGACGCCGATGGTCATGCCCCGGCGGAGCAGATCCTTGCGGAAATCATAGCCGTCCGGGTTCGAGGCGCCGGAGGGATGATAGACCGTGCCGGTGAAGGTGATCTGCCTGCCGGGCAGGAGATCCGCCGGGACGGACTCGGTTTCGGTATCGATATAAAAAGTCCAATAGGCGCCGCCGGAGACCGGGACGCCGTCCAGAGTGACATTGCGGAGGGAGGTGCGGACCTGACCGGAGGAGTGGGATTGCACTTCCTCCGAGACCACGCCCGAGATGACGCAATCCTCCCGCGCGTCTGGCAGGGCGGGATGGAATCCCTGATATCCCCGCAGGGTGCCGAGGGCGAGCGCAAGGGTCATCAGCGCACAAAAGCGCCCCCGCCCCTGCAGAAGAAAGCAGGCGCACAGGGACGCAAGCACCGCGGCCGCGGGCAGAAGAAGCCCGCGCGCGTTCTGGCCGAGCAGAATGCCCAGCGCGAGAAAAACCGCCATGGGCGGGATGACCCAGCCCCACTGACGGGAGGTCATACGGTGAGTACCTTGCCGGGCACGGCGAGCGTGACGGCGGGGTAGATTTCCCGCGCCTCGGACAGAAGCTGAGACTGCGGGAAGAGGGGATTGAAATGCGTGAGAACCAGCGCTTTCGCGCCGGCGTCCTTCGCCAACCGGGCCGCGAGAGCCGCGGAAAGATGGGGCTTGCCTTCCGCCCAGGAGGCGGAGGGGAAGAGCCCGTCGGCGAGGAGCAGATCACAATCCCGGTAAAAATCAGTCAGCGAGGGCAGGGTATTCGTATCCCCGGTGAAACCGAGGGAATGCCCTTCGTATTCCACGCGCCAGCCGACCGCGGGCACGGGATGCCGCGCTTCTCCGGCTTTCACGACCAAATTTCCGAGGGTAAACTCTTCCCCGGGAGAAACGGTGTGAAGGTCGAAGCAGGAAGCGGCGGCGACGATTTTCCGGATCGCGCTCGCGTCGTCCGCGGGGCCGTACACTGGGACCGGCGACTTGCCACAGGCTTCCAGGCGGTAGATGAGGGGCAGCAGGTCCGACGTATGGTCGAAGTGCCAGTGGGAGATCAGGATCGCGCGCAGGTCTTCCGGCGGGCAGAGGGCCGTGAGCCGGGCGAGCGTGCCGCACCCGAAATCCAGCGAGACCAAAGCATCCCCCGCCTCCAGCAGGTAGCCGGAGGTTGCCCCGTCCGGGGAGGGGAAGGGCCCTTCAACGCCGAGCAGATGAAGCTTCATACTCACAGCTCGGTGACGGCGGCGCCGTTGTCCCGGAAGACACGGATGACGCGGGAAAGCGCCTCGGCGGTTTCGCCTTCGCCATGATCCCCGACCCACAGCGCGGGCACGGCGGGCAGCTCGCCCAGACAATCGTTCAGGGCGTCCGCGTTCATGCCGTAATAAGACGGGAGGGCGAGCATGTCGCGCAGGGCGGCGTGCAGGTCCTTCGCCGTGGCGTAATCAGAGCCGAAAAGACAGATCGTATTCATCGTGAATCCTCCTTAGCGTGGGGTCAGTATGCGCGACCGGTGCGCACGGAAAAGGTAATCATATACGCCGCGAACGCGCTTTCTACCGTGATGACACGGGTGTCGTCCGTGGCGAAGAGAGACAGGAGCGGGACGCTCGTGCCGAGGGAAGAAATGTACTGGCCGAGCAGGATGACAAGCACCAGCGCCGCCGGCACCCAGAGCAGGTACGCAAGCGGTTCGCGCAGGCGGGTCGCTCCCGCGAGCGGCAAAAGCAGTCCCAGCGCGACGCCGAGCAGGGCGCCGAGCAGGAGGTTGCCGAAGAACGGCCCCATGCCAGAGAAGAGGGGCATGAACAGGCAGAGCGCGAGCAGCAGCCCCAGCGGCACGGCGATGACCGTCAGTTTTCTGAGGAACATTCTTCCTTCAACTCCTTGAGCGTTTTGAGATCGGCGGGGGAAAGCGGCGCGTTTTCCAGCAGATCCGGCCGGAAGCGCAATGTGGCGCGAAGACTTTCCCTGCGCCGCCAGGCGGCGATTTTTGCGTGGTCGCCGTTCAGAAGAACCTCCGGGACTTCCAGCCCCTCCCAGACTCTGGGACGGGTGTACTGCGGATATTCCAAGAGACCATCCGAGAAGGACTCATCCTCCGGGCTGTCCGCGGAGCCGAGGACGCCGGGAATGAACCGGGCCACGCAGTCCGTGAGCACGAGGGCGGCGAGCTCGCCGCCGGTGAGGATATAGTCCCCGATGCTGATTTCCTCATCCACGCAGGTGTCCAGCGCGCGCTGGTCCACCCCCTCGTAATGCCCGCAGAGGAGGATCAGTTCCTCTTCCTGCGAGAGCTCCTTCGCGAGGGCGGTGGTGAGCTTTTTGCCGCGGGGGCCGAGGTAAATGCGCCGGCCGCGGAAGTTTTCGCCCATGGCGGAGGCCATGGCGTCGTGAATCGGCTGGGCGAGCATGACCATGCCGGCGCCGCCGCCGAAGGGATAATCGTCCGTGTTGTGGTGCTTGAGGGCCGAGAAGGGACGGATATCGACCGTCTCGACCTCGATGAGCCCCTGCTCCCGCGCGCGGCCGAGGATGCTCGTGCTCAGGGGGCTTTCGAACATCTCCGGAAAGATGGTGAGGATTTTAATCTTCAAAGACGGCCACCTCTTTAAGCTTTTCGGAGAGGACGGAGATCTTTTTGTTTTCCGCGTCCACCTCCGGGAAGACGGCGAGCAGCGCCGGGGCCATGAACGGGCGCTTGCCCGAGAAGACCCAGGTATCGACGGGACCATGCTGCAGGACATCCTTCAGGGTGCCGAGGACAGCGCCGTTTTCGTCCACCGCCTCGCAGCCGATGAGGTCTGCAATGTAGCAGGCGCCGTCCTCCAGGGGCGCGGCGTGGGCACGGTCGATATACAGCTCCCGCCCGCGCAGGCGCTCCGCTTCCTCCACGGAGGCGCAAGAACCCAGCACCGCGTAGACAAAGCCGTCGTGAATGCGGGAAAGGTCACAGGCGAGGGGAGAATAAGAGCCGTCCTTTTCAGCCAGATACAGCGTGTCCCACTTTTCAAAGAGGGAAACATCCGCGCAGTGCGGTTTGATTTTCACTTCCCCGCGGAGACCCTGGGGCTTGAGCACTTCGCCAATCAAGAGATATTCGGTCATGCGCACCTCAAACAAAACTATTTTACATGAAATACGGGAAAAAGAAAAGGCGGAATCCGTCCCGCGGATTCCGCTTTTGCGATCTTACTGAATTTCGACAAAAACGGGCTTGGCGTTTTTCGCCGTCGCCGCTTTGATGACGGAGCGGATCGCCTTGGCGATGCGGCCCTGCTTGCCGATCACTTTACCCATGTCATCCTCCGCGACGTGGAGCTCGAGGATAATGGCCTCGGGCCCTTCCGTCTCGGTGACGGAGACCTGGTCCGGATGCTCGACAAGGGACTTCGCCACAAAAGTAAGCAATTCTTGCATGAAGCCATCCTTTCTGCCGGACGGATGAACCGCGCCGGACCGGAGTTACTTTTCTTCGATCGCGCCGGTCTTCTTCAGCAGAATACGGACGGTGTCGGTCGGCTGCGCGCCAACGCCCAGCCAGTACTTGGCACGGTCGTTGTCCACCTTGATCTCGGCGGGGCTGGTCATGGGATTGTAGTAGCCGATTTCTTCGATGAAGCGACCATCACGGGGGCTGCGGATATCGGCAACAACCACGCGATAGAACGGCTTTTTCTTCATACCCATTCTCTTCAGACGAATTTTGACGGACATTGGAATTTCCTCCTCAAGATAAAAATAATAATTTATATGGAAATCATATACAGGGTATATGAAACCAATCGGTTTACATGCCGGGGAAGCGGAAGCGGCCGCCGCGGCGACCCTTCTTGCCCTGCGCGTTCATGAGCTGCTTGACCATCTGCTGGGACTGCTCGAACTGGCGGATGAGCTGGTTGACGTCCTGCACGGTTGTCCCGGAGCCGGCGGCGATGCGCTTGCGGCGGGAAGCGTTCAGGATGGAGGGGTTGCGGCGCTCTTCCGGCGTCATGGAGCGGATGATGGCCTCGGGCTTTTTGAGGGCGTTTTCGTCCACATCGATGTCCTTGCCGCTCATGCCGGGAAGCATGCTGATCATGGATTTCAGACCGACCTTTTTCATGGACTGCATCTGATCGAGAAAATCCTCCAGGGTCAGCTTGCCGGACGTGCCCTTGCGGGCGAACTTCTCTGTGTCGTGCTCGTCGAAGGCCTGTGAGGCTTGCTCGATCAGGGTCGCCATGTCACCCATGCCGAGGATGCGGCTGGCCATCCGGTCCGGATGGAAGGGTTCGATGTCGGTCAGCTTTTCACCTATGCCGCTGAACTTGATCGGCTTGCCGGTGACGGCCTTGATGCTCAGGGCCGCGCCGCCGCGGGTGTCGCCGTCGAGCTTGGTGAGGATGACGCCGGTAACGTCGAGCTTTTCATCGAAAGCCTTGGCAACGTTGACCGCGTCCTGACCGGTCATGGCGTCGACGGTGAGCAGAATTTCCTGCGGATGAACTGCCTCGCGGATGCGGAGAAGCTCGTCCATGAGGGCTTCGTCAATATGCAGGCGGCCGGCGGTATCGATGATCAGCACGTCGCGCCCGTAGTAGCGGGCGTATTCGATGGCTTCCTTCGCCGTCTGAACCGGGTCCTGCGTGCCCTTTTCGAACACCGGGACGCCGACCTGCTCACCCACGACCTGCAATTGCTTGATCGCGGCGGGACGGTAAATGTCGCACGCGGCGAGCATGGGCTTTTTGCCCTGCTTGGAAAGGTAACCGGCGAGCTTGGCGCACATCGTCGTCTTGCCGGCGCCCTGCAGACCGCAGAGCATGAAGATCGTCGGCACGGAGGAGGACCACGTGAGACGGGCGTTGGTGGAGCCCATCAGGTCGGTCATTTCCTCCTGCACGATGCGGATGACCTGCTGCGAGGGGGTGAGGGAAGAAAGCACTTCCTGACCGACGCAGCGATCGGACACCTTCCTGATGAAGTCCTTGGCGACGGCGTAGTTGACATCCGCCTCGAGAAGCGCCATGCGCACCTCGCGCATGCCTTCCTTGACGGCTTGCTCGGTCAGCTTGCCGCGGCCCGTCATCTTTTTCAGGGCGCCCTGCAGTTTCTCACTTAAGCCTTCAAAGGCCATCGCTGTCCTCCTGATCCTGAAGCAGGGCCCGAAGGACCTGCTCCGCCTGGTCATAATTCTTCGCTTCGACCGCGGCGAGCGCGTTTTCCAGCCCGGACTCCATCCGGCGGAACCGCGCGGCCACCCCGAGGGTGGACTCGAACTCCTCCAGCCTCACGGCGGCGCGGGAAAGCGTCTCGTGAACCGCCTGGCGGGAAATGCCGACCTCGCGGGCGATCTCCCCGAGGGAATAGTCTTCATCACAGTAGAGGGAAAGGACGCGGCGCTGATTCTCCGTCAGCAGCCCGCCGTAGAACGCGGCGAGAAACGCGAGATCGACTTTCCGATCCAGATCCGCCATCGCCACGCCTCCTCTGTCAAGGGTCAACCCCTGACCGACGTACATTATCATAAAAGAAAACCGTTGTCAAGGGGTTTCGCTTGACAACGGTCAAAAAGTTTTGAAAAATCAGTCGTCGATGGTTTCCCCGGTGAGGGATTTCCAGAAGGACCGGATGGTCTTCTGGTTCGAGACGCCGTATTTCGGGTCGTTCTGCTCCGCTTCGGACATGGTGCGCAGGAAGTGCACACAGAGATGCCCGTTGAAATTGTTGTCCTTGATGGAGCCGGACAGGTGGGGCATGTCATGCGTGGAGCCGATGGTCCAGGTGCCGCTGGGCAGACGGACATAGACGGCCTTCTGACTCCAGGTGTTCACGCCGCCGAAGGCTTCGAGCATGTTGGCAGTGTCTTCCGCGGTGAGCGGCTCGGCGTCGCAGTGGCGTCCGCAGGAGTAGACCCGCAGATTC
>Ga0181612_167926_pt1 | contig 19941 bp, 10 predicted proteins | sample HoacroProtozoa21_FD_119630 | JGI IMG/M metagenome (GOLD analysis project Ga0181612, IMG submission 119630) | Hoatzin crop microbial communities from Cojedes, Venezuel. Combined Assembly of Gp0051906, Gp0051904, Gp0051908 | reverse complement strand
GTGGAGTCTCCTTCTCTGGAGATATTCAAGACCCGCCTGGACGCAGTCCTGTGCAGCCTGCTGTAGGTGACCCTGCTTCGGCAGGAGGGTTGGACTAGATGACCCACAGAAGTCCCTTCCAACCCCTACTATTCTATTCTGTGATTCTGTGACTAACGCTAACCCAGAAAACACACATGCACTGCTGGATTTACCCTTAAAAAGAAAAAATACACTTTCTGCATGCATTCAGTCGACAGGATCCAGCCTTAACCCAGCATCACTTCAATTACCGCTGGTGGGAGGATGCAGCGGCTATTCAGCGGCACAGAGCAGCGCCGAGCGGTTTCTCCCCCACGAATTTGAAACTGCTCAGGGCATTTGGGTTGGCAGCACTCTGTAACCCAACGGGAACCGTGCCAGCAGGGTTAACATGCTACTCTTGAAAAGTGAGCCACTCAGTCTTTAATCACCGCGAGTGGCCAGGGCTTAATTTTTCATCTCATTTGAAATATGCCAGTCTCGACAGCAGACCAAGCGCGTTCTAAAATGCCATCTACTAATCAACACTATTTCCTGCTTCACTGGATTGCCTTGGACATCTCCCGTTACGAGCACTGCCGCAGCCCTGCTTGGCTCAGCCTCTGACCTAGCCAAATCATAGCCCGCTGCGGCAGGGCGCAGGACAGATGTCCCGCACACAGGGACCACCGACACTGCAGAATTCAAGCTCGGATTTTTTCTAACTCTCTTCACTTCCCATAGCAGTGGAAGCATTTTGTTTCTGAGCAGGCAGCAGGGTTGGTTTTTAAGCCTGCAGCTTCACACCGGCATCCCATCTGTATGGAATTACACGGGGGGTGTCTAGGAAACGTGTTGGGAGTTCGCCTCCCCCAGCTCTCTGCCTCTCCACGGGAGAGACGGACTGAAAACACATGCAAAGAGCTCAGCGTCGTGAGCTCACGTGAGAAGGAATGTTTGTGGGAAGGAAAAACTCCTTAAATTAATGGGCCATTTGTAAAACGGAGGTTTTACCCTGAGGTTTTGAAGAAATTCAATGTTTCAGCCTGAATCACCCTAAGTTTTCGACAGATGCTCCGCATAAGCCGTACTCTGTGAAAATCAGCTCATCTAGGAGAAGGTTGTTACCTACAACTTCTGCATTAAGACACATCATTTTTTAATTAGCATAAAGTTAAATTTCCCAAAGAGTCTTAACAAAATACTGAATTATTTCAATATAAGCAACATCGTGATAAACCCTTCACATGTCGCAATTTCTAAGTGTAAATGAACTATGTAGCAACACCGTAACAATAAAACTCCACCATGATTTTTCAGCTCATCACAACACAATGTGATTCTATATCATGTTTTTAAGGACTCTGAAAAAAAGTGAAGGCATGATGCTAAACGAGGATAAACAGATGGCTAAATCTCACCAAAAACTAAACAGATTTTCACTTTTAATTCTAAAATTTCTTGGAAAAAACATCCCAACTCCAGTTTCCTGAACAAGGATACGTGATTTTAATTGTAGCTTTTATCTTAGAAGAAAATAAATGAACATATGTGCATGTTTTGATCACATTGCAAATAATAGTTTGTAGAATATTTTATACACACACCCACCCAAAAAAGGTAACTGAATTACAGTAAGCCTTGCTGATCTGAACATGTAAAGCCTGTATTACAGAAAATTAAAACTGTTGCACATAAGAATGGTAAAAATCCATCAATTCTCTTCAAAATAGCAAAAGAAACTAGTTGTCTCTGAGAGATTACAGACGAGCTACCACCTTCACCAGCATTGTGATTTAAAATATCCAGAATAGAAAGAGAGCCTCTTCAACGAAGGTGTTAAAAGTTTCTCATGCAAAACCAAACGCATCCTTGTTTCATATTTAATTTGCAATAGGATACCCAGCAGCTGAGCTATGAGAGCTTTTCTGGCTGGTGACTGCCTGCCTGCTGAGCCGGGCTCCGCTCGTAGGTAGCACACGATTGAAGACCAAATCCTCAGAGCTGCATCTCAGCTCCCTTTAAAGTTAATCCGAACACACCGGACTCGAAAGGAAATGAAAAGTGAGTTTCTCTCCCTTCCTATGGCACTGGGACTTCCTGCGTTTTAGCGATTGGTCAAGAACTATTATTTCCTCCAGACTATTCCCAATTGTGACTGTCAGACGTAATTACCGTTGTCCACACACAAGCGCAAAACATTTGTTTGAATACGCCTGGAACTGAAGTCCCACATGCACAGAAACCTGGAGAAACTTGGAGAATATTAAGGTTCAAGTATGCTGTACCTGAACGAACATGCTGCTCCGAACATTTAGAAATGCAAAGTTCATTTGCTGAGATGAATATCCACAAAAATCTATTCAAGATAAGGGGTATTAAAATTATTCACTCTCCAATTCAGGACGGATTATTTGGCCAATCTGTTAAGCCATACCTCTCAGACGCACAGAATCAGTACCATCCTCCTCCCCTCAGGGAAAAGAGCTCATAACGTTTGAAGAAAAGTATGCTTCATCCCAAGCGTACAGATACACATGAAACACAGAGCCTTCCTTGAACACAGCTCCTTGGAATGGGAAAGCAGCAGACATCAACAGTGCGAATGCGGAGGGCAAACAAGTTCACCAAAGCAAATAAATTAAGCAGAATGCTGCAGGTTGTCAAGTGGCCAGAATAAAGGCCATTTAAGTTGTTATTGGAGTGTTTTAAACACACACACACACGCAGAGTTGAACTTCAGTTTATCTCTCCATGTAAAATACCACCTCTGGCAGCGTGGCGTCATCACTTATAACCATGATTGAAACATTAATCTCAAACCAAGTCAGAGAAATTTGTGACTTGCTGTGTTACCACCTGAAGACCCTGTGTTTTCCAGCCTTGGGCTAAATACAAGCCAGATCCAGCCCTGCTCAGGTTTGACGCTGCTTCTCAAAAACACAGGTATGCCTTGGTAGCTTTTGCTTAACCGATCCAAACAATATACATTTATACACAACATGCAAACAGAATTACATTTTACCTAGTCACGCAACGCACAGCTGTTCAAAGAAACAAATTCCAAACTAAAGAAATACATACAAATATCCTCTTGTCAAGTCATCAGAAAGCCATTAATGTTGCTAATGAGTGCAACTACAAAAATGAAAGATTCCAAAAAACCACTCGGTTACAGATGAACTTTAATTATCCAAGCGTCTTGCTACCTGAACCAGGGTCATGTCTCCAAATGCCCTCTAATTTGAAGTCTCCCTCTTCTCCATTCCAACTTTATATTTCTCAGGCTCTTGCAGAACGAAATGGAACTGCCTATGCAAAAATGAATTATCCCTTCCTAATGACTTACCCACTCTTTAATATTCCCTTTAGTTGAGAGTTGGAGAAAACAGGACCATGTACCAAAGGTGAAGACTGGAAAAAGACTCTGAAGTTAAGAGCTGTACGGTAAAGTTATAGTGCTTATCTGTGTGTGGCAAAAGACAAATAATTCAAATGAGCTTTCTTAGTCATAATTTTAAAAATCAGAAGGCAGAGTTCCTTGCTCTTAACCTGGACTCTACCACATACCTGTCTGCAGAAGCTTGTAATGAGTCATTCACCCGATTAATGCAAGAGAGATACGGGTCCCGTAATCCACTGGTGATCTTTGTCTAGACAACGGCTTGTTCAGATGCCAAGATCAAGGTTAGGCTCAGCTACACTTGAAAACACGCATGTAAACACCATGCAATGTCTATTCCTAAATAGCTCCAAGCATGGAGATTTTTCACAGCAGGAAAGAAGTGTTTCAGACACTTTAAAAGTGTTTAACTGAAAAAAATTACTCTGCAAGTAACTCTTCTCTGGACAGTGAAGTTATTCAGAACGACTGCCTGGAGTGCCATCTCCTGAACTCCAGACGTGGACCCTTCCCCGCGTCTACGTACATGCCACAGCCGTTCAGCAGCAGCAGGAGGATGCTGGCACTGCTAGAGAAACTTATGTCCACAGGTCTCAAAATCAGATATACATACGAGATCTCAACCAACTTGTTCTACCTCCATGTCCTTCCCAAACAATTCTCTCCAATATAATACAAAATTAAGGCTTGCCCTGGTTACGAGCCATTTCACAGAAAGTTTGGCACAAACTCCTGTGCATGGGGTACAACGATCAAATTTGTGGTTTTGCTTCCAGTAGCTAAAATTATTTTTCTTTGCTTTTTAAAGGCTAGGCGTTGTTAGGAATCACTGACTAACCTTTTCATTAAGTTAAAGCATCCTCAGTGCAAAAGTTGAAGAGAAAAAACACTAAAAGCGTTTGATGAGAATAGGAATAGCTCCTGCATGAAGCAAAAGCACTGAAAAATAACAAAGTTACAAGGTCAGCCCTTAAAACAGGCCACTTGTGCTTCTCCCTTCTCCTGCTTTGAGCTGTGGCTGGACTTTCCATTTGCCACCCTCTCCCCCAGAGTCACCAAAACTACTCAGCGCAGTAAGGGAAAGCCTGAAACGCTTGAGAAAAGTAACGCACAGCTATCAGACGATAACCTAATTTGAAACTTGTGCTTTCAAAGGCACAAAGGTGTCTGATGATCCAGATGAAATAAAACCCTCAAGTATAGCAGCAGTAGACAGCGCAGGAAGCAACGCAGGCGCTAAACAAAGTCACACATTGTCAGAAAAGGGAAAAAACTGATCTGACATGACGAGTCAAGACAAGTGACAAAAGTTTTGCTGAAAAAGGATCAGTAGGAAATTAAAATCACGACAGCATTTCTGTTTGAAATACACAAAACAATAGAATCCTTTTATCATAAAGTCCCATTTTCTCTTTCAGTTTTCTTACAGCCAAAATTGCAATTTGCACATCACAATGCAGTGAAAGAACCCATGACTTTCGTTCCAAATCAATGTAAATAATTTACTGCAAAAGGCTGGCTTGTCAACTTCTGCACTGTGCAGTTTTCATTCTGAATCCTTAAGAATCACTAACTACTTGTAAGTTATCTAAACAGGTCTGAAAAACAGAAAAATCTTTGGGGGTAGGTTTTAAAAGAATGATATCCCCTTGAAGAAAAGTCACATGAAGTTCATTCAATTCGCTATATGCAGCCAATAAAACTACAGAGCTAAAGAAGTTACAGAAATACATTACCACAATGCTGACTTTTTACAGTTAGTATTATTAACTCCTCGTTAGTACTTTAAAAAAAAAACTGGAGACTGCATCCTTATAAAATGTATTTTCTGATTTGGGTACAGCCAGGTTCCAGCTGGTTTATTTGTTTTGAAGGATACAACACTTAAAAGACCCCAACAAACATAACCATGAAAACCCATCACAAGTTCTCTCCCATAACCAACACAAACGCTTTCAATCCATTTCCTCCATTCCTCTCTTCCAGCTGCCACTCTGCTTCTTACAAAAATAGCAAGAGAGGTTTTTTTTCCAATATGTGAACAACTAGGAAAACTCAGATACTAGTCTCCTACAGAATATAAAAGAGTATATGCCTCTGTCTGCATAGTCTACAGATCCCAGCTATGTGATTCGGTTTCTGCCATGGATAAAGTTGTGTTTTTTTTAAAAAAATCTTCCTCATTAAATCCTTTCTTGCAGTATTTCACTGGAAATTATGCTTTTGACTATGGTACAACTTCTTAAGAAAAGGTAAAGATACAGTTGTCTTCCCAATTACAGCTTTATCAGCATGCCTTCTATAAAAGAGTTATTTTTCCGTCTAATGGCAAGATTTAAACCAGGCACATTTTCTGTACCCTTTTTTTTGTTCCTGTCTCATATTTTCCTTTTTCTTTGAAACCTGCCTCTCCTATTGGCTCTTTCCCAATGCCTTTCTTCTGTCTGCATCTCAAGCTTGGCTGCCTTTCTCATTTTGTCTGTTTCTCCTGTTGCTTCCTCCTTGCCAGGCTGATGCATACGTGAAGACTCCTTCGCACAAAAGCAATCAGTGCCGAACACTCCGCACACTGCACAGACGGCTAAAGGATGCTTGCAAATACGCCGCAACCAGGCACGGTTAGCAGCGGAGGCAAAGCGTTCACAGGCTGGCAGGGCTTTAACTCTTCAAACTGGTTGACTACACAGTACCTGTTTCTTGCTGGGTGCTGGTTTCCTAACCAAGCACACTGGAAAAGCACTGTAGAAAAGCTCATTGCTGCTTTTAAATCATCGGTGCAGCTGTTAGAACGAAGAAGAGTTAGTCTGCGGGGTTAAACTACATCTGGGGGAAGGCAGAAAAAGGCTTAAAAACAACAACAGCGAGACCTGTGTTATCAACTTGGCAAAGTCGATATCCCAGTATCCTTTTTAAAACCCATCACGCGCTAATTTAGAAAGAGGCATTGGCTTTGTTTAACCCTTGAGGAAACCAGAGACTGAAATGATGCTGGTTTGAGATCCAAGACTCGCTACATTCAGTTCTGGACCATGGCCAAAGAAAGCACTGCTAGACTGAGGGGGCAGTGACAATTTTAAAATCTGATCTATCTAGCCACTGGAGCTAGACACTAATGCTTTATATCACCATGATGCTTAATGCTTTACACAGTTACAATTCTAGGTAGACCCTAGGTATCAGATGCAAAAATCATGTTATCTTGATTAGCCCCTCCCTTCACAAGCACCCCCCCCCCCCCAGTCCATTCGAATACGATTTTTAGCAACTAGCATTGTATGAAAAAACTAGCGATGTGCTGTGATGAGGTATAATTTGACAGCTGGGCTTCCACACTTCCAGCTGGCTGCAAGCATCAGGTTTTGGCAGGTAACAGGTCCTAACATCGCATCAACAGCAAAGAGGGGAAAAGGCAGGACCGTAAGAAGATGAACAGTTTCACATTTTGATCTACCAGGGAAATAAAACTACCTGGCAGACAAGGCTACAAATAAATCCACATTTCTGCACTGCGCCAAGAGGTGGTCCTGACTCAGTGATCACAAATACAACGCCAGTGCTTGCACACACATTCCGAGGAACGAAAGACCACAAAAATTAATGCCCAATAAAAATGACATTTATTTCCAAATCATGTTTAAGGGAAAGGAACTGAACCTCTACGAAGTGGGAGTGAAGTGTTATGAAGCAGAAGACAGAGAAAAAGTGAAGCACGAATTGAGGAGGAAGTTTGACTCCCTACAAGCTACCCCTCTCCCCGCAAAAACTTTCAACTACTGGGAAGAGACTTTCATGTCTTTTCCCTCATATCCTTCCGATGTACCTCAGCACAAGTACACTGTAAGAGAGGAAGGAGGGTCTAATGCAAAGGTAACAGACTATGAACAGTATTGCATGCACAAAATCAACACGTTTTCTTCAGTCTTCCAGCCAGGGAAATAAAGATGGACTGCCTGTGACTTCAAAAAGTCAGAAAAACAAAGCAGTTGACAAAGTGTGTGTTTATTTTTTTTTTTAATTATTATTATTATTTGAAATGAGGTAATAATAAGAGGCAGCAAGCACAGGTAGAAATTCATTCCAGGAAGCTTAAAAATAAGGTTACCATGGCACATGCAGGATTCGCACTTCACTTTTCTTTGTTTAAATTATGCAGAATGAGAGATGTTCTTAAAGCACCAGGATCCAGGGCTCTCAACACTACCACAAAATGTAACAGTGATTAATATTAGCTGTGGAAAAGTATCTGGGCTTTCTTTACTGGCCTAGTTTCAGCACAGTATTCTGTTGCTTCAAATGCAATCAACAATTTCTATGAAGTTGATGTATTATTGCAAAATGTATGTTCTTTCACATTAAAGCACAAGAAATAAAGCATGACCATCATGTTTTGCAACTAATTTATTTTTTTCTCCTTTTTTAATCTGTCTTGCAAGTTTACCATGACATTTTAGTGACAACAGTGCTAAAATAACTCAAAAAACAAAAAGACGACTAATTAAAAAGGCAGACAGTGAACATCATGATACATTGGCATAAAATTATCCCTTCAGTGTCCTTTGTAAAAATACTGCTAAAACCCCAACATTTGCCATGGCAATACTGAATCAGATAGTTTTATAAAATATGTAATTATATATGCAGATCCTTGCAGTGCCAGCATTTGGTTAGTGCACGTTACTGAAATGAGGCACTCCATATTTAAGGCAAGAAAATGCTGTCTGCTTTCTTGGAACAAAACTTGTATTAGTGAACTTCCAAATAACACAAATTATAGACCTTGAAAACCTACTTGCCTTCCTCCCTTTCCCCCACAACTTCAGAAATCATTCAGGGAAGCTGTTTCAGCATTTCTTACTATTGAGTACGTATGAAGGTAACGGCTCCTCTCAGGCTGGACAGGACTTTTTGCTCGTACCGAGCCCCTGGCAATGATAACCAAGACACCTCACAAGCTGCTGGTTAGGGTGTACACTCTGAACACATCACCACCAGTTCGGGAGCAAGTGGAAATGAGTTAGTTGCATGTGCAGAACTAGCGGACTTTTGAGAAGGAGGTTAGCAACACCTGCTGGTCATGGTGCATACTGAACACCGCTTTGTTTTTCAAATCAGCAATAAAAAAGTGCTTTTTCTTACTAAAGGACCTAGCTAAAGTTACCTGTGAAGTCGGTTTGTCACCAGAGATAATACTTCTAACTAGATCAACTGATATAATTAAAATATATTACCTCTCCCAATAAACCTTGTTCTGCTCATACCCTTAGACCGTCATGGTTACAGTACTGCTAAAATATATCAACACTAATAACTTCTGAACCCTATCAGTAAATAAATACTCACAACATGAGCTGAGCTCCAGGCTTCAATATAAAATGGGACATAACGAGTCTTCCTGACAGTTCCTTTAAGTGACTGAAAGATTTACATTATACATCGTAACGTGCATGAGGCCTGCCTTCATTACTGACTAATTATCTTTATTGCCTACTCAAAGCAACTCAGATATGATGGACTGCACAATCTTAGCAGTAGCATGGGCTTTTATTCTACTCTATAAAGATCCGCAAACTATTCAAAACAGCTTCTGCAATTCTTCAGTATTTTTATGATGCATTCCTTTAATCTGCAAAAGTAGAAGTTTTTCTTCCAAATTTTACCTGGAGTAAAATACAACTAAACATATACAATAGAGTTTCTTAATCCACCTCACCCCTTCCAAAAAAAAAAAACCAACACCCTGTACGGTACAAAATTACAAACAGCATTTTCAGAAAACAATTCAAAATGAAAATGTCCTCAACTGTAAGTATTTTAAATCAACTATAACAAGCCTGCATTCAGCAGCTGTATTTAATGCTGGCTTTAAATTTCCATTTAAAAAAATATGGTATTCATTTTTTGAAGTTGTGTCTATAGGTCCTCTGATACACTAGCCTTAGGCATTAGAAGTTTTCCTGGTTCTCATCCAACTTTGGAAATAATATCTTCTTGCTTCGGGTGTTAAAAGGATTCATACATTATTTATAAGGACTGCTAAAATCTAACTCCTGGATCTAGCTTCCAAGAGAAAAGAGTATAAAAAGTTACATACAAAAAAAGCGCACAACTGTCCCCATTTCGATTTTTAGCCCCTCTTTCTATGTCACATATCGCCAGACTAGGTCTGTAATACTCATCTCTCACTCCCCATGTTCAGATATTCATCTACAGTTGCTTTGAGCCTTGCTGAATTTGATCTTTCTTGTATATTTTTAAAGTATGATTTTCCAAAAAAAAAAAAAAAAAAAAAAAAAAAAAAAAACCCAAAACGCAAAACTGTCAGGTAACTTGTTACAGTTCAAAGATGCTGGATTTCTCTGACAGAATGGTGTTTGTTTACCTCCTGAAAAATCAGGCTGAAGTGTTTCAAGAAAGTAGCCACAACAGGGTAGCTAAAATCCCTATTCACTTCTCAACGTCTTCTTCCTCTACACTTTTCTCTTTAATGTTGTCTACATATATGATACTCACATTCTGTTCGTCTCTTCCCGGTTTAAGAGAGTTCATTGTTAGATTTTTAAAACAACCCTTTTAGCAAACTTCACAAGAGGGAGATTTTAGTATCTCCGCATCAATCCAAGAAAATATTTCTGCTTTGAACAGCAGTTTCACTTCCCGGGTTATACTAGGGCAAGAGATATTAAAATGCTATTGACTTATAACTATGTATTGTATGTAATTAAAGAAAACAGAAAAGTAAGGTCCACAGAGCTTTGGAAACACTCACCAGCATGAGCAAGTCCTCACATTGTTAGGATTTGTTCTGAATGCATTAAACCCACTGTATCTGACAGCCCTTTACACTTCAGATACCAGTTCCTGACTATAATTTCACTTAGTCTAACTGGAGCACATAGGAACAGCATCTATCTAGCTGAACATGATGTCCGAAAGACTGAACATACACTTACTACAGCTTACTAAATCATTGAGAAGCTGCCCCACGCAACATTTGTAGCAGCACAGCAGCTGATTTTGTTTACCCAGTAAGGTGATGTCATTTATGTTCATCCTTACGCTGGGCAGAATTTTTACACTTATTTCAACCGTCAGACTTTGAGACCTCAGTTCTTAATAAAGAACAATATGCATAATAGAGCACTACATCCATTCTGTCCCCATGGAAACAATAAATCCAAGTAAGTATCTTGTGAGGATTGCAGCTGTTCACTACACTTCTTTGGAAAAGAAGATTCTTCTGTCTGAGGTTTCTGTACTCAGTCCACAAGCTTACAAAAGTTTATTTCCCCACAAAGTATAGTTTTGTGATGCTCACTATTCAAAGGGAAAACTAGACTAGGCTGCATCTCTGAAAGGTTTATCTATTAGCAATCAAGTCTCATGTATCTGAAAAACAGAAAAAACGATTTTGCTGTTCAAATTCTCAGGCTAACTGCCGCTCGCAGCATTTGTATAGTTGGTTTCACTGTTACAGCGATCCTCAGCCCCTGCCTCTGTGGGGCAAGAGAGGGAATTGTGATGAGGAAACCCTAATCCACATTAGCAAAGAGAATTAAAAGCAAGCACCGCGCCTCTAAACGACTCTTACTTCCTTATTTTAAATCTGAATTCGTTCTAATTGGAAGAGGCTTATTTTTGTTGTTGCGGTTGTTAAATTTGCTCAAAGGAAGAAGAAACAGCTGTCAGGAGCTGGGAAAGCTGTGCCAGTCTCGCCAGCCTTCCTTCTTCTACCTGTACCACATGATGAAGCTCCTGCAGTATATGCAAGAGGGAGGCTAACACACAAAAGGAAATGTAAAGCATTAATTACTATTGTCATTCAAAAACTTAAAATTTAAATGCATTACAGAGACGTGTAGTAACACGGTGTATTTTGATGCTAGTCAGTGTTGGAGGAAAGTAAGAGAGTGGAAAGCAACCTCGCCACAGCACTGCTACCTGTTTTGAAACCACGCTTGTGTAACACCCAGTGGGTCCTTTCCGAGCGACGGCTGCGGGGCAGCGCAACTCGAACCGCTCGAGGATGCAAACAAATACACAAACACACTGGGACCAAAACTCAAAGCAAAGGATTAATTTCGCACCTTCCTGAGAGGAGACAATAGGTGGCATATAATCAGGGATGTACTCCTTCCTTTCTTCCGCATCCTTACTTCCCGGCTGGGGAAACTGCAGGACATTGTTCTTGCTGACGGGAAACGAAGGGATTTGATGTGCAAAAGTGACAGGTTCGATATTGTGTATATAATCTTCTAGCTCGTGCAGGTTAACCCCCATAAGCTTGAAGGCATCACCTACGTCATCCAAAATTGGATCTGTGCGGCCATCTGTAACAAAAAAGCAACAAAAGAACAACATTTTTGCAAAAATCCAGTTTAATAAAATTTGACCTGCAGATCTATGCTTAGAGATTACGGCCGGCCACGGCTCACCACCAGTAACGGAGATTACTGTCCCACACTGCTGCCCGGTTCACTGTTGGTCAGGCTATCCAATGTTTCAGGCTAAGAACGTGCTCTCATTTTAAAGTATTTTATTTCGATCCGTATCACTTTGTTTCAATTCCTATCCTTAAAGAACTGCACCTCAAGAAGCAAATCAAGCAGAACTGAGGGAGCAGCAACAGGCAGCTTTACCCAGCAACACTCAATGCAACACCACTCCAACCAGCTTTCAGTTTCATACTGTACACTCAAATGCATGACAGAAGCCCTCAATATGCAGAAAGGGCCCCTTGGCCAGTATGTAACAGGCTACACGTTATTTTTCAATCTAGAAAAGGAACAATTTCATGTTGTTGAACCGACTGTAGTTTACGGGTAGCAAAACAAGAAGGTATCTCGTATCTCTTGATAACAAAAATACTTCAGGTAGTATCTTCCCACCAGATGAAATCTACAGGCTTCATAAACTATGAGGCACTCTACCTACCAGTTAGATTTACCTCCCGGATGAAACACAAGAATATTAAGTAGAGGTCTGATGAGGAGAAAGTATTTTATACTAAACTTCAGGGCCTGATTTCCTGAGGTGCAATTTAAGTTTGACTCTACAGCAACAATCTTTTCCATAAGAAAAGCATAGCGAAACCTTACCAGCCAAGCAGTCAGGATCTTTATTTAATATGACCTCCAAGAAAACAGTCTAAGTGAGGTTGCAGTTTGTTCTTCACACATAATTTGGCTCAAAGATTTAAAACTACACAGCACAGAAGTCCTTCAAGTGCCTCAGTTTCCCTGACCTGACAGAGAGATATCCCTTGGAAGGCCTGCGGAGGGACAACTGTGATTTGGTAGCAGAGACACCACTTCAAGTCTCATCCTAACTTTTCATAATAACAGTAACACACAAAAAAAGATGCCTTAAACCCCAAACATGTTTGTTTTTTTTTTTTTTAATTCAATAAAACTATACTGAATTATTACAATTCTGTATAGTTGGCTTATGAAGATAGTACATCCCTACATGATGACATGCTGTGATTCACTTCAAAAAGTAATTATGGAAAACCAGCTCGTGCTTATTGAAGGAACACAATTGCTATTGTGAGGCCCCAGTTTCAGGGAACGGGGGGGAATTCTCTTTTGTTTGTCCTTTAACCTAATCTCTTCTTGGTTTATCTTGAAGCCGAAGCAGTCGAGCAGGCTGGTTCTCACTTCACTGGGTGAATTCAAACCCCCAGCCAACTTATGCCTGCAGGTACATTTAGAAAATAAGAATTTTGTTCTAGAATTTCTCTTCTTAGTCTTGCAGTGAAGATAAGGGTAATACTCAGATTATGGTTTTGATTCTCGGCTCTGTAACACTGGCCTCTTGTGTGACTCTGGGCAAGTCGCTTGTGTTTTAATTCTCTCCGCAGCTAAAAGGGAGATCAGACCAAGCTATCGCCTCTTTTGTCCGTCTGCATTTAGAACGTGATCTCCGTACGACAAGAACCATCTTGGATTTTGCGTTTGTATAATATCTAGTACAAGTGCAATACTAGTTTCCCCTGCAGACCCTACGGACAGAGAAGTGTAGAGACTGACAAATCTAATTAAAGGAGGGTATCATACTCTGGAGCAGTGATGAGATTCCTATAGTTATTGGGCATACGGAAGAGTGTTTTATCCTTAGAAAATTAAACTTAGATAATTGACACAGCTAAGAAGTTTTGTGTTGTCCCTTTTAGTTGCTTTTCAGACTACGAAGATACCTTTGAACTTACTGAACCACTGACCCCATCGCTGGGGCTCTGCGAAGGTGTTTCGAGCACCTTGCTCAGCGGGTGCCTCTTGACACCAGCACCCTCACGTGCTCAGGGTGAAAGTTTACTCCAGTTTATCACCGCGATACGAAAAGGTCTTTTCCAAGATCTGCACGTGATCTTTTTAACCCCCAAAAAAGCGTATTGACATGATTAGCAAGGCATAAACGCTAAAAAGGATTTCTTCCTACAAGTGCTCATCAAGAACGCATGGCAGAGAAGCAACTAAGTGTAACTGAAGCATGGCAATATTTAAGTAACCATATCAAAAAACAATCATGTGTGTTCAAAAGCAGGTATAGAAGGTGACCAAAAAACCCCTGAAGATTCAATTTGCCCACATCTTTGACATTTGCCTCCAAAGAGACAATGCCAAGTCATAAGATAAACAGCTGCCAAGTCATAAGATAAACAGCAAAAAAAAATGTTTAAACCTGCAACTGTCCCAGGGACGAAAGAACTGAGCAGTTAACCTCTTCTTTCCAAGAACGAGCGTCCGCAGTGGTAAAAGTGTACAAAGAAAGTTTCAGGTCTGTTGTTATATCTGAATTTAAATCAAAACACTTATCAGTGGGAAATATACACAGCACAAAAATGCATTAAATATAATTTCAGGTGATTCATCAAACAAATGCTTGTTCCTTTATACTTCTATCCAAACAGTTTAGCATTCCTCTTCTCTCTCTGGTTTACTAAAAATTCAGTAAAATAGCAGAAGCCAGACACATGAAAGAGAATGCTGACAAACATGTAACACACTCTCTTCTGGTCTTTCATTTAGACTTAGGCTTCTTTTCTGTAAGTAAATGATGCCAAAAAAAAAAAAAAGTTTAATTTGTGCATACTGAACTGCTCTCCATACTCTTCAGATATTTGTGCTATCCTCAGTTTAAAAACTCAGATGCTGAAGCCTTCCAGTGAAATAATTAATCCAATGTCACACAGCAAGTCAGTGCGAGATCACAAACAGCTTTGGAGCTTTTGGTTTCCAGCCTCTTGCTGTTCCCTATACCACGATGCTTCAAATAACATCTGCTGTCCGGGATTGGGAAGAGATGGAAGGAGGTGGGAACAGTTCATCCAGCAAGTTATGACTCTACTCCTTACCCTGCAAACAGTAAACTAAGCAAATATCTTTCTCACGAACTTTTAAGCTGTACTATCTCCTTGAATGGGAACTGTGCTTCCAAACTGATATAGTTGCACCAAACAGCAGAGCTAAATTAAGACCAGTCAGTCTCAAAACAGCTCACCAGAAACCTGTGGGAACGGCTGTGCTGTTACGATACTCTCAGCTTCCCTGCACATGAGAATGAATGCCGGGTGAGGAGGAATCTACACACAGAAATGGATCCTGAAGAAGTGCAGCACCAAAACTATGGGGAAACGGAATCCATGCAGAGCCAAGTATTTGGGTGGAAAGTTCTCCAGTCCTCAACGCTGCCGCTCAGCATCACCTGCAAACCCAGCTGTCCACAAGGAAAATCAAATCAAACAGAACCAGGGCAGGGCGCTAACTCCCCTTCAAGCAATTTTTAGAAGCTACTGAAGCCTAGTTGTTTTTGCAAAAGTCACAAGAATTCCTCCAGCAAATAAGCTGACCAATGCTTGCCATGCAAAGAAACTGGGGGGGGAGGGGGGAGGCTGGGGCGGGGTAGGGAGAAACTATCTTAAGTTTCCTTAAATTCAGTCTTAGGAGGAGCTGATTTACTTCTGTCAAACTCGACCCACCACCTTCTCCTTCCTGGCCTAAAGTTTGTGTGAACCAGTGAAAGTTTAACAAGTGAGTAAGTACAGAACAGAACAGCTTTTAGTTTCATGCTGGGTTTTTTAAAGGGACCAACTACAGCTCTGTAATAAATATATTGAGAAAAATTAATGAGTCACTACCCATGCAACAGGTACAGTCTATTATAAATAGCTCAGCGTTCACTCTCATGTCTGCTATAAAAGAGATTTTTTTTTTTAATTTTATTTTAACCAGCAAATTGTTAGGTATAGCTCCTCAGTATATTCTATTACAGGCTCTATCACAGATTCCTTGTGCTCCAGCACATCACACAACCCTGTCACGCACTAAATACCCGTGTATCTACACTGAATAGTTACTCCACGATAATTCTGTCAAGCAGACAACACATCGCTTCCCTCCAGCATCCACAAGAACAGTCAGAAGCATACACACTCGATTATTCAATAAGTATACATGCCTGACTTAAGCATCCTTAAGTGTGGAAAAAGGGTCCTATTAATGTTGTTGCCAGGCAGGCAAAAGCATGTCCTTGCTACTGCTGTTCAGAGTCTGCTCCTTTTCCTGGTAACTTCATAAATGTCACGCAAAAACCCAAGTTGTCCTTCTTTATTGGTAGCCAGCAAGAAGTTAATTAGCTTAAAAACGCTAACATTTAAGGTTATCAGGACATAAAGAGGTACACTGCTTATGACAAATGTTATGGGCCCTGGATAGATACTTGCTGTAATTCTCATTCAGCATCAGTATAGGGAATCAGCTCGTTTACACTGACAATCAAAATCTAACACTTTGATAGACATCATTATTATATACTGAGAAGAGTGAAGTAACTGAGATGAAAGAACAAAAATGAAAAAATGTATGAGGTAAATTTGACATTTAATTAGAAATAAATAAAAATTAGGTTGACGCTAGTCAATTCTCTCCACTGTCGTAATTCCCAGTGAAAATACTGGTCTGCTCTTTGCATTCTCCAAAGCAGAGATTTGCCATAGTGAAGTTTTACTTCACAGGAGATTGTGCAGTGACACTGGAGCAGGCTTTGAGCTAGTTCTATCTTGGCAAAACGTTTTGCAAGATCTGTCATTTTTCCTTCCAGTTACAACATTGTGCCCACCAGAGCAGAACCTGCCTTTTTAATATAATGGAGTTGCATTACCAATATCACTTTTAAGCTATTAAATATTAGTTGCATTTAATATAAGCTGTATTTTTATATATATAATTAGTTTTAGGTAGTCCTGGGAGGAGCACAGAGTTGGTCTCAATGATCCTTATGGGTCCCTTCCAACTTGAGATATTCCATGGGTCCATGTTTACATAAAAATAATCTTCAAAAAAAGTTACACAATATGAAATTAAAGAGCAATTTCTAAACTATATTTCCTCATTGTAAGGAAATTTCAGAAGAAAAAATAAAATAATCACAGCTATCCAAGCATATGCTAAACACTGAAAATTCAAGGAAAGAGCACTGAAAAGCCCACTTCTAGATCCAGCAACTGAAAGTTACCTTGAAGTTCATTATCCATTTTATTACTCTTCTAGTTTTAGCAGCTGATGATCTAAATTTGTCCTGCTGAAATAAGCTTTAATCACTGAGGGCACCTGGGCCTAAGCAGCTTCTACTCGGTTGTTTTTTAAAGCAATGTAGTAGAAAAGTCAAGCTTTTGGGGGCATAAACCATAATTCCCCTCCTCATCCCTCCCATGAATTGCACCACCCACATAAACAGACTGGAAGCTGAACTCTCTTATTGGATGTGCTAAATTAAGAGGTAAAACACAATGTGTTCTGCATGTCTATACCCAACCACCCCACTGCCAAGCTGCATTAGCTAAATTCACAGCAAATGAGGTAGGTATCAGTCTGTCTTCACTGGACAGTTCCACAATATAAAAAACCAGTATATACAAGAAAATCCACAGCATTTAACCCAGAGCACCAGCTGTGCTGCCACCTCTATCAACCCACGTGAAACGTGAGTGCAAAACGAAGCAGCACATAGCTGAGAACTTTTCCCTTTTCACCTCTGTTTAAAACAACAACAGTGTAGAACTCTGCTCTCAGAAACCACACGATGACAGTTTGTTTTGTAGTTCAATACCTTAATTACATACTCCAACAGTGTTTTTCAAATATTTTATTTAAATTTTAAGATAAAAAACTCATGTGAAGTGTACAGTATATTGAATAGGCTTCCTCTTACAAGCTTCCCACAAATTTGAACAGCATAACGAGCTGTACTTCAGTAGGAAAGCCCTTAGTTTCTCCTCTGCAAGTTCACTCTCTCCTCCACCCCCAACACTGTATTCAGAAGCATTTCATGGCATCAAACACATCTCAAGCCCGCTCTGCAAATCCTTTTGCCTTCTCTTCGCAGCCACAGAAGCTCCCATCAACTACAGCTACTGCAAATGCAAAGAAACAACGGCAGAAAAGTAATGAAAATCTTGAATGTAGCTCTCCTAATGGGATGTAACAGCTGGAACAAAGATCTAACACAGCTGGGAAAGACATCATTTGCTTTTACAACTGAAAAAATACGTGAACGGCAATGACATGCTTTTCAGAGCAATACCACACTGTCTCAATTACGTCAGAGTAAATCCATTCGGTTTCAAATACAAAGATTATGTCCCTCCAGCTGACAACCCTGCTAACTCAAACCCCACTGGTTTGACTCCGAGATAACACACTGACAATAAAGACACTACAAATGGAATTTAATTAATTCTACTTATGCAAAACCATGGCAAAATTCAGCTCATTCATCCAGAGCTGGGTTTGTACAGTAACTTATTTTAGGAGCAAAAGGAAACAATTCTGAAAAAGCAGGGAGACATCAGCTGAGCATTAAGATGTCTTTTTACAAACCTTTTAAAGAAAGAAATATAGGACTTGTTTTTTGTATTACCTCTCTTAAAATAACATATCACTGGCATGAAAACAGCATATTCCCCTTCTCCTCCACAAAAAAAAAAAAAGGATAAAAAAGAAAAAAAAAGACTGTGATACTTGCTTCTCCACTCATAGTGGGGAAAAAATTTTCTTTGCCCACTCTCAATAAGCACACCCAAAGCAAGAGGGGGATACTCTACTTTTACGCACTTCCAGTTCCTCAAGTATTGAAAGGAAAAAATTGTATTTTCACCATCTCTGCATATTTTCCTCCCAGTCTAATGAACACTGGAGTACCTGTGGCAGAGGCAGCTGAGCTCGGGGGGCAATGCTGCTCAACAACTCATCTGTTGCACAGGCAGCAACCCAGTAACAAAAGCATCTTCCCCAATATTTGTACTAACCACATCAAAGGACAACTCTGACCAAGCCTACGTTAGCTCCCTTTTCACCCCATAACTCTGTTCTCCCAAACACTCCACTTTGTGCCCTTTAATCGCTTTACAGACCACTTCTGTTTGGATTGAGATACAGACTTCAAAGGTGCGGCAGCTGCGACTGTGCTGCTGGGGGACAAGGGTTAATATTGCACAGTCCCATTTCCAGACTACTTACGCACAGCTTCACATACAACTAGCTCTTGAATTTGGGGAAAGCTTGTACAAGGAAGCTTATTCAACCTAGAATTGAAATCTGAAGAGTTTTCAGTGATATCACTAAGTCCCTCGTAAGCTCAGTTACACTGGCAGTGCCAGACTTGATCTCAATTATTCCTGAAATCATAAAGCGAAGGCAGAGCCAGGTTTCGGGTACATTCAGCTCATCGCTTTGCTTTACCAGGGATTGCTGCAGCAGTGAGAACTTCTGCTTCAGAGAAGGGACATGACCACAAGCAGCAGCACCTTCGGGCCACGGCAGCTCCTCTCCTGACCAATATCGTGCTTCCCGACTCGTGAGTCTTTGCTCCACACACTCTCCAAATTCACTCTTACAGAGGAAGCCAACACCTCCAGCCTTCACAGTTCCTCTGATCCTGAGGCTGCACCCACCACCAGCTGACACCAACGTGCCTCTGCTACTCCTCTCATCCGTGGTTGTGACTCCCTAGCTAGCACAGCTCCCACAGCTTGGACAGAAGTGCTGGCAATTTTGCCATTTATGCAGGGCTGCCATCCCTGTTACCTCTCCCACAACCTCCCGCAGTCCCCAGCACATTCTCTGAAACTGGAGGCGGCTATGGTAGCCCCAAATCCACCACCAGTGAGTCACCCTCTCCTCACCCAGCACTTCAGGCAAGCAATCGCATTATGCACCCCAACTCCAACTCCTGCTTCCTCTGAACGCCTTCCCCGCTGCCAGGCCCAACCGCAGCAGCTCCGACCTCTGCCCCAGGGGCTCTCCAGGACTTCCCCCTCCACACGTACACACAGACACGTGGAGCAGCAGCAATCCACAACCCCACAGCTCCTCAGCACGCCGAAAGAAGGGGGAATAGGGCATAGTCCCCCTCGGCTCAGGAGGCACAAAGCAGCCCTGTCTCTCCATGCACATGCAGCACACACCAGGACCCTACAAGCCCTGGGCACCTTCGCTCCCCCCAGCCTCTTCGCTATGTGCGTCTCCCCCCCAACACTTCTG
>Ga0181612_112387_pt1 | contig 19943 bp, 11 predicted proteins | sample HoacroProtozoa21_FD_119630 | JGI IMG/M metagenome (GOLD analysis project Ga0181612, IMG submission 119630) | Hoatzin crop microbial communities from Cojedes, Venezuel. Combined Assembly of Gp0051906, Gp0051904, Gp0051908 | reverse complement strand
TAACTGATGAGAAGGACATGGGCTTTTTTCCCCCCCCCCCCCCCCCTTTTTTTTTTTATCCTCGTAGCTGAAGACGAAATATAAATCATTGTTCCTAAACTATTCAGGAACAGCATTGAAGTAATGGGAGATTAAAATGTCTCCACATTAAAAAGCTAAATAAAATGAATAGATGTAATCCTAAAGAGAGAAGAATGAGTATTCTTCAAACACTGAATAGAGAACTTGGAAAAAGAAAAAGCTTAAAAAAAAGGAAAAAAATATTAATGCAAAAGAGATGGTCTTTACTTCCGCTTTACTGTAGAGCTTTTGCTAAGGGCTTTTCTTAGACCATTTGCAGCTTGTGCTTTGCTACAGTTTTAAAGAAGCAGTCGTCAAAGGGACGAATGCAGTTCCTATTTAAATAAGGAAGCTGAAAAATAACACTCTGGCACAAAAAATTATTCATACTGAAGACTAGAGCTAGTGTTGGAGGAGCAGAGAAAGGCAGGGTTTCAGGAATGTGACCTAGTAAATAATTCTTCGGAGCCCCAAACATTTCCTCCCCTTTTTCCCCTCTAAATCCTGGCAAAGGCACATCTTTAAAATTATCGTTGTGAACTCCAGTGGAAAGGCTGGATCAGAGGTATGTTTTCATTTCAAGCTATTATATCCCAGTAAAAGCATTTTCCTAACGATGGAGGAAACGTTTACATCCTCCTTTTCCACGCTGCTCATGGCCGTGCCTGTGAAAATTCGCCGTTTGTGCATGCAGAGCTGTTAGGAGCACGTTACCTGACACATGCAAGTAACTGCTCAGATGAGAAACAGGCTTCTCTAGGCAATTAAAGGAGGTGGTTTTACCCTTCTCCCAGCAATTGTTACATTTCCAGTATTATTCTTCTGTGGTGGAGGGGAGTACGATTTAAGCTTGAGATCCCAGGCTTTGCTTTGCTGCAGCAGTTAAAATTCCTGGAATAGCAACAGTGATATTGATGATGCTGAGAGACGCACAGCAAAGTAAACACATGTTATTTGCAGCTCTTTCAAAAATGCAAGAACAAACAAGGACAAAGTTAATAGGGAAATAACCACTTAGAAGCTTGACAACACAATAAACAAGATTCAAAAAGCAAAGTTTGAAGCTTTGGAGTCGGGGTGAGACGGAGCTGAGCAGAGATCAGTGCAAATACCCCTTTTAACTTTGAAAAGGGTAGGTGGTCGTACGTTCCCAGCTCAGGGGTTTTGGGGATTTGCTTTTTACCAGTGAAATGTTCCCAAGTAAAAAGAAAAACAAAGCTGTGTTTTGCAGCTGAGGAGTAATACTCATTTCCTATGGGCCTGCTTAACAAGGCGCTTACCCTATGTAGAGAGTCCCTTGCTTTTGTGGTTGGGGAGCTTCCTCGTAAATTAAGTCTGTGCTGTGCTCGTATTTTTGAGCGATAGTAGCGCTTTCTGTGCCGTGTACTCAAAACTTGCATGCATCACGTGGGAACGATTCCCTCAGGCCAGGTGATGAGAGACATCTAAATCACTGCCTCTCACTGTTTAATTGCATTATGTTGTTCTTAGTTGCCTTTTAATGCAAGTTGGTTGTGTGTGTTAAACTATATAAGCAAAGTACCAGTCCTGCTGGAGGATAAGCGTCTGTGCAGCTGGTCAGCAGGAATGGGTATGCAGGCATCCAGCAGAGAATTAAGGCAATGAATTAAGGCCATGAGAAAGAAATTCAGATTTGTTACATTATATAGATGTATCCCTAGAAGGTGTCTGTATAAAGATACACGTACCTATCTAGTTGTCGGTCTCCAGAATTGGGTTAGAAATATATAATTTTCATCCATTTGGCTATCTAATGACAGCCCACGAAGCCAAGCCCAAATTTGCAAACATTTTGTGTAACTGGAAAAAAAAAAACAACAACCCACCCTAATGAAAAAGGGCTCTTTATAGGTAAAACCTGAACTAAATGCATCCCAAACAGCTCTGACTGCCTTTCTGCTCGAATTGCGACCTGTTGGAGCACTCTGCTCGGCGCTTGCATTTCCAGCTAATTTGATATCACCCTTTTTTTTTTGTGGTTGAAGCTTTGTCATTTGTTTCGAAGCTGTCATTTTTATTAGTCTCCCTGGCTGATCTTTTTGGGCTCTCGTCAGGTGGTGTGTGTTCTCCATTGTCTGCCTGGGCTTGGCAAGCTGTAGGGCCTTTTATTGCCATATGACGTGGGCGTGCTTGCAGCAGTAGCCTGTAATTATACCCACCACAGGTGACAGTTACAAGAGAGCTTTGGTAATAATTTTAGCTGCCTGATCTGATGTTTACGAAGAGCAAACCCTCTTTGTGGTCTGGCTGGAGTTTGCTATATTGTTTTGTACTTTAGCTGTTTGATTTACGAAGCTGCCCCCCCCCCCCTTTTTTTTCCCCTCATATATAATGACTTGTGGCTTTTGAAGTTCTGAAGTTTTATAAGATGTTGTTGTTGATCTTACGCCATTTTATACATTTGCTATTTATTTTTTAATATCTTGTATTTATTTTGCTTTGTCTGGCAAGGTAAAATAGCACGCTTGCCTGTGGTTGGTTTTATTTGTATATTTAGCATTGCTGAACTCCTGTTTTCTAACCACACATGAGCAGATATGCTGTCTTCTCCTAGTTGTGAGGCTAATCACAGATTAGCATTTAATTATGGTTTTTTGTTTTTGGCTATTATTTAACTGTTTTATAAAAGATCAAATTTGCTAGCCATGAAGGCAACATTGGTTCCTTTATTCTTGATGGAATTGAAAAACTTGCATATGCCAAAGTTGAATTTAGCTCGTGATTCTTACCGTTACCTTACAAATCTACATCCTGATGTTAGGAATTTGCCACAAAAGGTGCAGGAAAGACTGAAGTGCACACTGCCTGAAAACTGGCTTCTTTCTCTGTTGGTGTCTTTTTGAAGTTTTAGATTCTTTAGAGGAACTTCAGATTAAACATCTCGACCATGTTCTGAATTTGGGTGAAAGCAGTAATTTGTAATTGTTATCAATTGACTGGTAGGTTGAAAAACGAGAGTAGTTTTTCTACAACCATTTGCTAGCTTATGTGGTCCTAAAGAGATGATATTCCATATCAGGATCCAGACACTTATTTTCCCAATTTGCCTGTTGCCTTTCCTCAAAGTTCACTTTATTCATAGATTAGAAATTGCGTAAACAAAGATTAAATTAGTATTCTAAGTTTAATGAATGCTGTATCTGTGTGAGACTTATTAAGCAGGAGTGGGAGAGAGAAGCTGCTTACCCACTGCTATTGGAAATAGCGGAGTTTGAGAAGCTTATGTGTAAAATTGCCAGAGTTTGGCATGGATTTGCACTGTGCAAGCTGTATGGAAAAAGGCACACAGCTCAGTCCAAACAACAGGAAAAAAAAAAAAGGTAGGAAACCCATGGTATCTGTTACGAAAAAGGTGTGTATTAGGAAATGAAATTAAGTAAAATTCTTTTACCTTAGCGTGCACTTTTTCCCCCCAGAACCCCAGGTGTATTAATTTTCTTTCAGTCAGGATCTGGTAGGTTTTGTCTCATTATCGATATATATTCCTTTGACCTGGCACCTCTTGGAAAGTATTTTAAAGCACTTATTTTTACAGGAAGATTGTAGATGTTGACTGTTATCATTGGTGGAGCAACCCTATCCTTATTTTGTGGGGTTTTTTTTCCCTTTTTTTAAAAAAAGAATTTTTAAAGAGGCAAATCCTTTATTTTTAACAGAGATGTAAGCTTAGAACAGTGCATTCCCTGAAATGTATAGTTAGTTCTTCTAAAACGAGGGAGTAAGTAGAGACATGTCCGTAGGTGGTTTAAATCACTGTACCTCCATTAACTTCAGGAACCCGATGTTATTTAGCATCAGTTAAAAATCTCCTTCCTCATTTTGGGGCAAACTCTGCGTGGGTAGGAGCAGCGGGCTTGCTGCAGGGGAGGAAAGTCCTGTAGGTGGCGATGGACCCTCAGGAATGAGCCAGCGCCGGCGGTCGGGCTGCTGTCAGATTTTTTTCTGGCAGGTTTTCTTTCTCTTGCTTGAACTATTTTATTTTTAATTTAATTCACCCGTTCTCTCAGCGCTAATCTAAGACTAGTTGCAGAAATCTTGACAACTGGAAGAAATTTCCTATTTCAAGGTAATGCAGCATTTTGGTTTTATGATGGAGACAGATGCACCTTGAGGGGTTTCTCTTAAAGCATTCTACTTCTTGTAGGGCTTTATTTTTTTTTTTTTTTTAATAAGAAAGAGTTGAATCCTTTGCCAGGTCTGAAATAAAAAGGGATTAGTAGAGAAGCTACAGAGCAAATACTTTTTTTTTTTTTTTTTTAAAAAAAAAAAGTCTGTTCTCTTTTAGTTTTACTGTTCTTCACTAGCAACTGAGATGTGCTTTGACTTAGAGGTGAGCCTTAAGCAACCAGGAGGTTCTCAGGTGGTTTAAGGACAGCAATAAAAATAAATATACCCTAAATCAGAGTATGTCCTTTCTTTTTTTTTTCAGCATTCATTGGAAAATAAAGCTGGAGCAATGGGATAACTATAAAATCCCAGAAATCTGATTTTTAAAAAAAGTCTTTACTAGTAATTATTAATAAATTTGACTACTTCCACAGTAAAGGATTACACTGGTACCAGTAGCATTAGTAGAGTTTTGATCACTTCGCCCACCACTTTGTGAAAATTAAATGTATTAATCTGAATTGCGACATCCACACTGCAGTCAAGTTTGGCTTGGTTTCAGGTGTTTTTTTGATTTTAAAGACAATGCTGTGATTTTGAGAAGTGTTAAGAAATATGTAGAACGTGCAGTGTTTTGTCCTAGTCTAATATGGTGATTTATTTTAGCCTTAACATTACCCAGGTAAAGTCAGCGTGTTTCCTGAAAGGTGAACATCACATGTGAGCAAAACTCTCCAGTAAAACAGCCTTTATTTACTCTGTTAGAACAGGTTCAGAACTTTTTACTTGCTTTCTGGGAGAAGACGCTGTCTGCTGGACTTTCCCTTCGTCTGTTAATGGAACGGAGGAGCTGCACAGCTCTGTATCAAAGCCAATTGTCAACTTTCATTAGATGTAGGCTATTGTTTGTTCAGATTAGCAATAACTGCATTACACTTTGAAGGTTTGTTTGTTTTTAAATATACTGGGTATATATGACCTTTTTGACATTTGTGATGCACTTGGCTTGGCAAATTTGAGATACCCATTTAAACAGCAGCAAAAACTATTTGTAATGCAGGCACTTCACAAAAGGCACTTTTTGTAGGTCTGGAAAAGTAAAACAAAATCCTGCAGCTAATGCAAAGCATTAATAGATTCGTATAAAGTATTGATAGCTAGCCCTGTACCTCAAATACATTTTTGGGGGAGGGGGGGAAGCAACTGAGACCCAGTGAGACTGCAGCACCCGTTACTTAGCAATGGGTGGGAATCCAGTTAGCTGGTTTTAAAACTCCATTATGCATTGTCCATATGAAAATGGTTCAGATGTGGCCTCTGTCAGAATGTGATGGCAAGGAAGTCTAATTCCATTTAAAAATTGCACCAAGCAAATTTTTCTTAAAATGTTTAGAATGTTAAAGGGGAAATTTTTGATACATAATTGATACAGTGATATTACCTTTTTTTTTTTTACCAAACATGCCTATCAGGAATTAGATGATGACTTGTTCTAGCAGTTAAGAAAACTTCCCCAGATGCTTCCGTGTACACATTTGGGAAAATAATTTGCAGTGGTATATTTCAATTTCCTTAATAAACTAGACCTGTCTTCCTAATTCCCTTTCCCTCAAGTCCCTCCACAGGGGTTAAGAAATGAAGTATTTTGAAATTATTATCAGATAACTGCATCTATGAATAAAAAAAACTAATCTATGTTTTTTTTAAAAATAGATTTATATTCCAAAGCTGGGAAATAAACAGTGGTGGTAGAAAGGAAATATGACATTAATAAAAATGAAGACATTTTGCAGAGCTAGTCTGGATTTTTTAAATCTTTTTTTTTCTTTTTTTCTTTTTTTTTTTTTTTTACTGTTTTCTGGGAAGTGGTACTTCTGTAGCAGCATGCATTGCAATGGCTTTCCTGCTTTCTGTTTTAAAAGCTGTATGAATACTAGCAGAGGTAGTGATCCTTTACTGCCCGGTGAATACTGTCTTACACACTGATACCTATAGTAACACATACAGAGGGGACTATGAGATCAAATGCTCTGGTTAAAAAGCCTTAGGGAAGCATTATGTGTCTGAGGTCTGATCTATTGTCTGGGAGGTCGGAGAGTGTTAATGCACTCTGCAAAGATTAGACTCCCTCTCTAATTGCTCCAACACTTCCTTAAAGGATTTAAACAGTCAGGAAAGGTGATGCTCCTTGTCAATTTTTGTCTTCTGACAGCCGTTGAAGTTTATCTGTCTTTCCGTGGAGACCACTAGATCACGTAAACCAGGTAGTGTCAAAAGCATGAACCCTGAATTAGGACCGAGAGCAATGAATGCCATTATTTACAGCTTCGTTATTTCAGCTTTCAAATACTTTAAAGGTTGGGGACAGGATCGCTCTTACATGCCGTGCCATTTACATTTGGTGATGGGAACTCCTAAAGTCCCACGAAAAGTTGGACTCACCGAGTTTGATGGAAAAGTCACTGTTTCAGTTCTGAAATGGATCACGTTATTGTCTGCATCCCTCAGAGCACGGCTGGTGCTTCCCCACCGCATCTCTGCGGCACGGGGTCAGTGCACGCGACAGCCCGCGCTGCTGTATGTAATACTGCCGATTTATCCAAGTGCAGTGCTAACTCTGAGTTACTGTGAGGCACTCTGCTATTTACACCCAAAATTTCCTTTCCCTCCTTAAGTCTGAAAAGGATTTGATTTCCCTTGGTTCACAGAGCCTAAATCACGTATAAAAAATATTCAGAAATCTGGTAAAGCTCATGCAGGAAAGTTTTTTTTTCTGCTGCTAACCAGCATGTCCACACTGGCAAGCACCTGACCCCCATCGCTGGTTTTACAAAGCAAAACAGAAATGGGTCCAATGGATCAGAGCCTCTTAAAAGAACCAGGTTGTTACTGTGCTGTCTAGCTATTTGAAAAATCAGTTTGAAGCACCAGTCTTGTTGCTGGTTTAGAGGAGTAACTTGTTACAATGGCTTATGTTTGCAAAGGGTGCTGCTTTTGCTTGGAAAAGACCTTTAAGCGCAAGGGATGAAAAAGGGCAAATGTTACTGAGAAAGGAGAAGCACAGCTCAAACCCCGGAGAATTTGGAAGATTTAATAATTCTGCAACAAGGCCGTGGTATCCTAACCTTGGCAGTAGGGTAACGTTATTGTAACAAGAGTGGAATTTGACCCATCTTTTTAAAAGTGCCCGCTCCTGTTTCACAGGCAGATGTGAGTGCGTCCTGTTTCCCTGCAGCTCACACAACGTGCCAGGTCCTGCTGAACAGAGAGCCATCCTGTAGTTATTTTTTTTTTGGTGGATGAGAAGCTTTTTCATTTGAGATAGTGTCTGTGTTTTTACTAGTCTCGTAGCATCTAAATCTGTTGGTGTATATAATCCATTTCACACATATAAATGTATAAATATGACCTATATAAATATACATATATTTAATGCTTCTTTTCTAGACTCTGAGCAGATGACTAATACAGCTGTTCAAAGGAGAAAAGGACTTTTTTTCTCCCCCCCCTCTTTTTTTTTTTAAAAAAAAAAGCCCTCTTGGCTCTGAATCGGAAATTGAGGAGCAGAATTCATCAAGTGTATTCTGATCGTTCTCACATGGGTAGTTCCTCCTTCCCTTCCTGCATAGCATGTTCCTTTGCACTGTTGCTATATTACATGAAATGTTTCATCTGTATATAAAAATTAAAAATTCAAACAAAAATCTGGCCCACACGAAGAACAGGCCCTTTGGGCATATGGTTCATTATGCATATTCGTTTAATTACTAAAACACTTGGGATGTCTCTACTGCCCTTGCTTTCAACTTGTAAAGTTGGATCTGTTCTGCAGCACAGAATATGTTGAACAGGCATGTGTCATAAAGGACTTCAGTTTTCTCCTGCTAAAAACTCTGTATAGTGTTCTTGGCTGCATTGCTACAATTTACAGAATATTAGTTCAATCCACTGCATCAAAACAGCAGTTTGGGATCTCTTTTCCCTTAACACCTTCGCTAACCCCAAAAAGGCAAGTTTTACAGTGGTTAGTTCGGAGTTGCGTTTAGCATCGAAGTAACGTGAGACTAAGGATTTAGATTTCAGGCACATTCCCACAAAGCACCTAAAGCCGCACGTTGAAGCTGTATAACTTTTATTAGCTAAGAAGGGATCGCTGTGATAGTGTGACTTTAATTGATTTTCAGGGCAAACAGGTGGTGATGGTTTAGGCATCCCCTAGTCTCCTGCCATTCCTAATTTGGAGCTGCACATATAATAGCTTTATTAAAATAAACAATCTTCTGGCTTTAGTTTTACCTGAACAGCTGCCTGAAATTGCAAGGGTCTTGCAACTTTTTTTTTTTTTTTCAGTGTTCTGTATTTTGGAAAGCAAGATGCTATAGGTCTGCTAGTGGAAAATCTCTGTTACATAGTCATGCTGTCAATACTTCGGATTTTTTTTGTGTCACTGCTGTTGTTGCTAGCTTATAATAGTAACATATTTAGGGTGTAATTACTGTGAGTCTCCCAGTCATCTTCATGCATTTGTTCTGTAATGCAGCAATTTTGTCACACTGCAGATGATGAACCTGCTGAAATTGTTGAAGTGTGGTGTAATCATTCTCACTGTTCTTGGTGTCCAGTGCGTGTGTCAGGTGTGGGGAGGGCTGGGGTTCAGGTATGATTTTTGCTCTCCTCTTGACTGTGGGAAATGAATCTCAGGTAGATAGAGACCACCTGGGCTCTGGCATGGGGCTGTGGTGGGAAATCCCACATAAGCATAAGGGAAGAGAATAATCTGAAATTCTGTGCCTGAAAGGATGTCATCTCACTGCTTTGTACGTGCTTTGTAGGTGTTTTTGGATTTCTGATTTTGTTATCTGGGTTTACTGGGACAATTTTTAATGTATTATTTTTGCTCTTTCTGCTCTGCTTCAGTCTGGAAACATTTTTTAAGGACTGGAGGTTTTGGAAAAGAGGGTACCAGACAGTTTGTAGCATTAGTGCATACAAGCATCTATTTCTCATTTACGTGGGTTTACTGAAACCTGGTTGTTTTGTTTTTTTCTTTCATGCTATAGCTGGAGACTGCCAGGGAAGTAACCTTATGTGTGATCCTCCTACCACTGAACACTGAATTAAGTCTAATTAAACATACTTGCTTTAATAGAGAGCCCTTTTCCTTTACTCATTCTGATCTAATACACACTATGAACGTGAAGGAGGAAGTCATTAGAGTAGTTTAAACATTTTGTTTAAGCCTCCCATTTGCTACCCGTTGGAACCCAATACTGAGAACCCAAAGTTAAAAATCACTTCCACCAAATACTCTTTCCACCGCTGTACAATTACGTCACCATCTGACCCTCACTGCTAATGTTTCTCACAATGTTAACAAATATGTCTCCAAAGTAAGTGGACATTTATCAGCTTAGCTAATGATAAATTTTTTCATGACCCTTTTAAGGTGTTCACCTTATCCAGAATAAATAAAATTAACCTACATTTTTGCCTCCTTTTAAATAGCACAGATATTTTTTTCTGACACGTTTTGGAAGAATTATTTACTGTAAGACCAGGCTTTTAACTCGCATAATGCCTGTCTTCCCTGCAAATAGATCATAACTTTCTATATGAGAGTAATTCCGTAATTGTGACCCTGCTGATAAACAAACCAAAACAGTAGAGATAAAAATGACCGTTTAATTTAGCTACGATATAAAACAACTTTTTTTTTTTTTTTTGGCATGCCATCCCCCGCCTTTGTTTTCGGATCTTCCCCCGTTGCCTTTGTCTGTGATAGTTACCGCTTTAGAAATAACATGCAGATTTATTCCTCCGACCCACTCCCAGTGGACTACCCCAAAAGATAGAAAACTGTTGTAATTTTTTTTTCCCTGTTTTTTCAATTTTAAACTGTATTGCTTGAGGGTCTAAACTGTATTTTACTTGGCACAGGAAATGTAAAATACGTTAGATAAAAGCATGAGGGAAAAATTAGACTGGTCAGCATGCTAGCAAACAGCCATTTCTTCAGTATCTGCAGCCTAAAAGGATTTGAAGTCTTTTACTCTAGAACTGTTGTGTGTACATAAATATAGAACCCCAAATTTGTGGTGTTGTAGCTGATTTTGTTTCAATTAACCTTTTTTGGAGTTAGAAAGTGCCAGCCACAAGAAAACTGTGTAGAGGCAGCTGGTAGACGTGCAGTGGGCTGTTGGGGTCTAGCTGTATGTGCAACCCCCCAAGACACAGCCCCTTTGCCGTTGAAGATCATCATCCACTCTGACCAGTTGGACAGGTAACCTTCAAGTAGCTGGAATGCAATGTAGAAATCTTAACTTACGTATAAATTTAACAGGTGAGAAGTTCAGTGAAACAAACTTGAACCGAGCAGCTCTTCCCTGATGCCTCATTAAAGAAAGATCTCTAAGGATCTTGTTTTTAATTTCCTAGGCTGGCTAACCTCATTAATGTAACCAAAATAATCAAAGTAAAGGAACCCCCTTGCTTTTTAGTTGGTTTGATTTTATTTTCTTGTGGTTTATCTCTTTCCGATTCCAGGCATTGTTTTGAATAAGGAATAAATCTGTTGACATGTTAATGACACAAAGGTAATTCAGGATCGGAGTGCAGACATTTTGTAAGTCTTTGCAGTCTAAAGCATAGCGTCCCAGCCTTCCCTGGTGGAGTTACCAACGGGAGTGTCCCAAGAGGACGGTGGAGAACAGATTGCAATATTTTCAACTCTTCTGATTTCACTGCGACTTTTGCAGAATAATGTGCTTTTTCTTAAAACACCATTTCTTAGAGTCCTGTGATTGCACATGAATCACAGCTTTCATTTAAAACACAAATGAGTTTCTACTTCCTAGCAGCAGCAAAGAAAATGAGATCCCTCTGAAGAGTCCAAACCAGACAGTGATAAAAAAGGCTGTAACACATATTGACTTAAACAGTGTGAGATGTTTTGTGTGTTCCTCAAGGATTTTTTTTTTTTCAGTAGTTTGTTGGTTGTTTTATATCTTATTTTGTTGGGAGTGGGGAACATTTTGGTGTTTTTCTTTTCTTTTTGAATGTCCAAACTGGTGTTAAAATTGTGATCCTGATGGGTATAGTTCCTTGCCTCCTTTTTTTGAAGGCAGTCCTTTTCCTTGTTGCATCCTCACAGTAATGTAGATTGTCAAGCACAAGTGGGGTGTCTTGGGTTTTTCTCCCCTTCCCCTCACCCCGGCCACTCTCAGCAAGCTGCAGCTGGGACAAGCAGGGTTGGGATGCTTGGGTGTGGCAGCAGGACACGGCTTTGCAGTGGTGTCGTTTAACCTACGCCAGCAGCTGAGGTGGGCAAACATGGCCATGGTGTTTCTGTTACCCAAGGCATCTGCTGAAAACGATTCAGGTAAATCTACATGATAGCAAATTGTGCAAATGCATCCTTTATTCCAACTTCTCAATTCTGTGCAGTCATTCATGTAATACAAACGGAGTTATTTTGGGGCACAATTTGGATGTTTCGGTTTGGCTTTGGGATGTTGAAGTGGATTTTTTTGTGTGCATGTCTGTTTTTAGATTCCAATTTTGTTTGTGCTTGCAACAGAAAGCTTGTGATTTTTGCCTGTGATACACCCTTAAAAAATTAGTAACTTGTACACTGATGTGTGGAGCAATGCAGAGGTAATTTGTGATGTGGCATAAATATTTAAAGACCTCTATTCCTTCAGGTCATTTTTGATTTTGGTCACTGCCGTTCAATACAGCGCACGTTTCATGCCCCTGTTGAGATGCTCCGCGTTCTTTTGCTGGGGACACAAAAAGCAAATTGAATCTAAAGTAAATAGGTTTCTTCTGACAGTGCCGGTTTATTTAAGTATAATTTCTCTTCCTGCCCTGTTCTTCATTACTGCATCGCAATGAGGGAGTAACTCTGCTCTGCTCGTAACCGACCCCTCCTTCAGCTCCAGCTTGGTGACTGTGGAGTGGCGTAGGAGCACTCTCAGCTGGGCATGGCACAGTACGGGTATGGGAAGGGGAATATTAGTAAAAGTAATTCTGGAATGCAGTGTTGGGAGAGGATCTGTTCTTGAACAAAGAAAAAAAAATCTTTGGTAGCGGGACTTTACTGGGGAATACGTGGTAGGTGACTGCCTCAACCTTTATTTGACATGCCCTGAAGTGGGGCTATGTTAGTCTAATTTCCATAATTGTTATAGGCTTCTTTTTAATATTCTCACCAGTCCAATGCACAAGCCAGCCCAAGATCACAAGCCACATTACTGCACTCCGATCAGGCTGAGCCCACACCATGTACCCACATTTCTGTTAGCATGGGCTCAGCAGCGCTGTGTTCACGCAGTCATATTGCCCATATCTGGAAGAGATACCTCTGTGTGCACAGCTATATATATATATGCATACGCACGGATGTCCAGCTCTACGTGAGCGTGTTCATTCTCTCCTCTACTGTTCTACTCTCCCTTTCTAAAGGCAGGAATAAGTATCTGTCAGAAATAATTTGTTGTCGACAGGCTTATTGCCTCCGAGGGATTCAAATGCCCTTTTGGGGAGCCAGTATCTTATGTTATTGGCTAATATCCTGTATTTTGTTTGAGACCGAATGACTGAAAGCTTCAAAAAAATTGCTAGAGAGTTTGTCCCTGATTATTTAGCTGCAGACATTTCTCGTCTTTTACAGAGTGCATTTGTGCGTACATGGCAACTTGAGGCTGCATAACCTAGAAATAAGTTAAAAGTATGTAACTCCTTTTCTCTGTCAATGAAGGGGAACACATCTTTGTGTCTCAAATCAAAATCTGTGTTTTGGTTTAGTTCAAAACATGACTTGGACATTCACAGCAGTATCAGCTCAAGTTTTTCTTCTGACTTCATGAATTGCATAGACCGTGTTTATAAATTGCAAGGAAACTTTTGATGAAGCTGTTAGTAGCTGAGAGTTCAGTTAAATAGTGTGTGGTTTTGAAACTTGGAGTTCTGAATAATATTTTTCACAGGTCTGCTGATGAGGCATTTCATTAGCATTGGAGCCTACAATGGCTAAGAAAATAACCTTTTACCATGGGTTCCTTGCATGCATTTCATCTCCTTTCACTTGTATTTTTTCCATCTGATGGAATGTATCCCACTCCTTTTCCATCACTGTTGTTTTCCAAGAACTATTCTGTCTCACAACACAGCATCTTTTACTTCTCCATGAAGATTTAGCAGGTCAAAAAGAGCCTGGTTTTTAGAGCTAAAAAAAATTATAATTACTGCATAGAAGAATTACACAGAAAATCCTCTCTAATGCTAGGTTTCTAAACCTCTTAAAACTGTTCTATCCCATGACTGGAGGTTTGCTGGTGACAAATGTTTTATGGGCATACTTTAGTAGACACCCGTCTAAAATCTGTTCTTAATAGTCAGATCCTAAATTGGAACCAGAGGGGCAGAAAAACCAGATTTGAAATGTGTTTCTGAGGGTTTGTTTTTACTTTCAGTTGAGGCTGCCTTCTCTCATCTTTTGTACTGCTGTCAAAAGGGCCACTCTCATGGTTGTTCAAACTCCATGCTTCTTGACAGGAACAGTTGGACCCCTCTTCAATGATTTTCAGATTAAACGGCTTCCAAACCTCCAGAGCTTTAACTTGTAGTTATTAGGCTCTTTGAAATAGCAACACATTAATCAGCTGAAATCAAGTGGTCCTTTCTCCAAGGCTGTGATATTGCTGTTCTCTTCTAGGTAGAACTCCAGTCTAAATATTAGTTTCAAGAGCTCTTTTTTTTTTTTCCTAGCTGTGTCTATCTCATTTCTGTTTCTATTTTGATCATTGTTTTATAATGATGTGAATTAAATTGCTCAGTTCTATAACAGGCTTTTATACTCTCAAATTGCATTAAAAGAAGTAATGCAGAAAGCTAGCTTCCACTTGTTGGACTTATATTTTTGGCTACTGTCCTTTTAACTTCTCTGATGCACAGTATGAAGCCCAGCAGAAAAGGTGTCAATGATGCAGTGGATTATGTCTGACAACCTGGTCTAATGATGATATTTCAATGAAACATTGAAAGAAGTATGGTTTGTTAAAACTGGATCACTTGGAACGAGAGCTTGGATTCTGTCCCTGACTTCTGTGATACTGAGCAAGTGATCTGAACCTGTTAATGATTTCATTTACCAACCTATCTATCAGGCAAAAGACAGACTAGGGACTACCAAGAATCGAGAAGATACTGTTCCTTGCAATAGCCATTGTGTACAGTGGGGGCTAAGCCATTCTTGAGTTTTGGCAAAAGGTATTGCTAAGAAAATAATTTAGGGAGGATAATGCTGGAGCTTCTCTCAGGCATAAGGTGTCACACGGGAGAAAATAAATACATGCATGATTGAGAACCTTGTAATTAGGGGAGCGGGTGTCTATAGCACAGGTCTGCTGATCCTGTAGGCAGTGTCAGGGAGCTGCGTGAGAGTTGATAAATAGGACATGGGCCTATTTGGGAACTGCTTTGAAAGCTGATGCTGCAGACTTACTAGAAGGCTGTTAGGATGCAGAAATTTTTTTGCTTTATAAACACCCTCTGAACTTTTATTATGTACTGTATGTTCACAGCAATCATTTCCCATACCTCTGAGGCTAAATAATTTCTGAATGGCTAAATCAATTTGCTTTGTGTCTGTGTTGTGTCATAGTAATAAAAGTTCCCTCTACTGCGGCGGTAGCAGTAAAGCAACTCTTCTTAAGGAGGTGTGGGAGCTCTATAAAAGCATCGCTGTCTGAGTTATAACTCAGCAAATGATTAGCCAGTCAGCATTAGAAAGGAAGCGACGTTATGCCTCAGCTATCAGTTGAGACTACAGTGAGATTTTGTAATTAAGTTTGAAGTTTTATTTAGGGTCTGAAACTTAATAATACACAAAATGTACTGTTGGATCTAAAATCACCAAGGTCTTAATTTTGTATCTTGCCTAAATGACCTGTGATTGCAAGGTTGTATTATACTTGCAACTGAGCAGAGTGATGTTCATATAGGATGGTGACAGATGCACTAAAATTGGTTCAAGTCCTGCAGTTGAATGAATGAAGAGAGGTTCTTCAAGAGCTTCATTGACTCCTATAGGACTTTGCGTAGCTGACTGCCAGTGGAGCCTTTTTGCTGCATTAAGAGAAAACGGATTTTGCTAATACCCCAGGGACATGATGTGAATGCAACCTCCTCCAACAGGCTGGAGAAAACGTTTTGAATAAATACATGGCAATATGAATTTCTGTGAAGGAGTTTACGTAAGGATCAGATGTATATTTATATTAAATGTGCATGTCTATTTTTATCTGTTTAGATATACGTGAGATAGATATCTGTATTGATATGTGCAATAACAGGTCCTTATTCTTTAGAGGGACGTTTGAGGTAGGACAGGAGCTGGTATCACCTTCATTTTGTCTTACAAAGCAAGTAGAGATTTATCCAAGGAAGCTGGAGTAGCTTCAGAGGAACTTGTTCGGGTTAGAACTTTTCATTCATGGAAGACGTTTTAGCTTGGAATATCACAATTTTAGAAGTCTTTATTAACTATAGCCATGCAAGACCTCCTATGAGACAGATCAAGTACCGTGCCTTCTTGGCCAGGATTCTTGTGTTTCGGTTGTCTTGCTTGCAGAAGAAGCGTGGCTGTTGGAATCATTATCACTTCTAATGTTTTTAGTATGCTGAAAAGCAGGATCAAAAAGAAGAAAAAAATCAAAACCAAATCCTCTTCTATGTTCTGATGCTGCAAATCAATAGTATAAGGATATAGTGTCTGGATGTCAGCCCATTTTATAAATATATCTCAAAGATTGTTTTACTGGCCTACAAATGCCAAGAACAGAATCACAGTCTAATTCCTTGCATAGCAACAGCTAACATAAAATCAGGTTCACTCTAGAAGATGCAGCTGCAGTTTGGGCAGGGTTATGGATACTCTCATTGTTTCTTGGTTTATGTTTGGCCCCTGGTAGATATTAACTGGCCATTTGTCTGATGTCAGACAAGTCTTTTTGTTTAAAAGTTACGACAGCTGCTGTTTTGTAGGGGTATAAATTCTCACCCTGCTGAATGCAGTGGGAAGTGCTTCTTTGGTACAGTGTGGTTAGACTTTCGGGTCCGTAACGCAAAATACATTGCTATAAATATCCCATTCTGCAAGCACCGGCGTTGCCTTTATATGTCGTGTCTGACATGCCAAGGGTGAAGGGCGGTAGAGATTTAGCTTTCTGTGATCACCCATAGAGTTTTCCCTTTGTTGCGGCTTGAGATACATTAACTGGATCTGGCTCATTTTCACCGATCTGTATTATTCTAGAAGTGTGATTTTTTTTTTTGTCTCTGATCATTCCAGGTTCCTTTAGGGGATGAAAAATTAGATAAACGTGTTTGTGGCTTGTCTTTAAAGGAGATCGTTTAAAATAGCTTCAAGTTACTACCAGCATTAGGCAGTTATTCTGGAAATGCTATGTATGAGTAGAAAAGGAAATGGGATCACAACATGCATTTTATGGGAGTTCTGGATTTAGTTTGTTAACTTTGCATTGCCAACCACTCCAAGTTTGGAGCCTGTTCAGGTATCGTTGGTACTTGTAAGGATTGCAGTTTGGCTTGGTACTGTGTTGTGGGGTTTTTTTTTTGAAATTCTAAGTGCTTTTTAAATCCCTATCGTATTAGTTACATGTTTTGCTGATCCAATTTGCAGAACAGAACTTCAGAATTTGGCTTCTGGTTTTGCTATTAGTGCATTTTGGCGGATACCACTCCAAACGCACAAACTCATACCATTTCTGGACAGAGAGACTCCAAGCAGCCAGTGAAATCAGAATATGCTGTGCTGAAAAATGGCAAGGATATGGGAATGCAGACTAGGCTTACTGGATCCAAAATAATGCATCACTTGCAACTAGACCCTTGCCACCTGGATGGTGATGGTCCTTTCTCTGTGCTGCTATGCCAAGAACATAGCAGGATTAATGGTGAAGTTGCATTTGCTGATCGTCCCCTGTAAAGTGACGAGGGAGCTGGGTGGCTCCTGTTGCGCAAGAGGAGAAAAGTCTCCTCTAGCTTGTGAAAGAACCCCTGGCAATTAGAGTTTGATGAAGTGGAGCATGTTTACCTCTATAAGTGGGTCTGCTATGCACTAGCACTAAGGACAAAGGGCTTTCAGGCTTGAGGGGGTCCCGGGCAGGAGTGAATAAAGCCATCAGACTAACCTTGTGTTCATAGCCTTGTACTTCACCAGATACAAGGGCGGAGAAGCTAGCAAGTGGCAGCCTAATGGATTCAAACAGAATAGAGGGAGAGCACGCTTTGCGAGCGGATTTTCTTTGCCAAAATAATAATATGAATGAGGTTAACAGAGATTCAAGGATGAGGTACATAGGGATAATGACTGAAAGGCTTTCTTGTATGTCTTTCTCTTTAAACACTAGTATGTATTGCCTTCTGCTGCTTTATTTCTCGCAGGTATTTGTGGTCACCGTCTGGAGCGTGGAACTGTACATGGTGCCCCTGGCTCTGCTGGTGCTCTTTGCTTACAACTTCTCCCTCGTCACAACAGGGAAGGTCAACAACGCCCAAGATGCCCAGGCGAGTAAAGTGGCAGTAATATTTCTGGCAGCCCCAACTTGAATTTGCCCTTGAGCAAAATGTCAGGCATTTTAATGGTATTAAGCTAGTTGTGTAGCTAAACAGCATTTTTATTTCAAAGTTACTGAAAAGAATCTTCAATCCTCACCATTTTCATCATTCAATTCAAGCAAGAAACCGTTCAGAGTAGAAGACAGTGAGAGTGTGTAGGAGAGGGATTTCATTTGCTAAATAACTACAAACATTTTTAACTAAGTTGAATTAAGAAGCACTTACAAAGCAACAAGGCCCTAGAACCCATGCCCCTACCACTCTTGCACTGTGCATCACACTGATGATTCATGATTCACCGAAGAGAAAAGTCAATAGAAGCTGAAAGAGAATTCAGTTGTTTTTAAACCTTGTCCTGTGATCTGAGACTTTAAGTAGTCCTTACTCCTCCTCACCACCCCTGACTTCTAAATGACAAATGTTTTTTTTCCCCCAGAAATGTAGCCTTCCGTTTTTTTAACGTGATCTGGGAGAAAGAAACATATAAATAAAAAAATAATTACAACATATGTGGCAAAGTGCGACTGTTGGGGTATGAAATGCTGTTTCATGTTGACAATTGTCTTTACTTTCATAACAATGGTAATTACAGTTAGAAATGAGAGTAAATTCATGGATGTCCATAATATTCTGGTTTTAAATGTGTAACAAGTTCAGTGATGAAATACAGGCCAAATTACAGCTCCTTTCTAACTTTTGATAAAAAGACGATTGACATGTACCCATGAAGAATACCTTTGCTCAAACAAATAAAGTGGATTTTATACAAAGAAATAATGTCCTAGAATTAGAAAGTCAATAGCTGGTTTATTAGTTTTAGCAAGAAAGTTGCTCCTAGTTCAGTTTGCATCCATTCCTAAGTGGAAAGACTGTTAGAAGATAGGGAAGGCTGCATTGTCCAGACCAGGACATAGAATGGATTGGAAAACAAATGGTAAAAGAACCGCTATTCTCCAATTTCAGCCAAATCCAGAATAATGTAGAAAGATATTGTGTGTCTTCAGTAACTACTTTATTTCAGCAAGAAAATCGGAATTTTCCATGTGGTAGAATCCTAGGCAAACGGGTGTTTTTGTTTTTAATATAAAAGATGATATAAAATAATAACTTACCCAGGAAAAAATACATGGAGAATACGTTCCAGCGCCCATCACTCATCCTCTGGTGAGTTGTTGCATGCTCAAGTGAGGAGAGTCTAACATAAGTCAGCAGAATTGAGCATTACATCGTTCAGGTGGATGCTACACAAGGGCTGCATCTGAAAATAGAAGTTAATTGTAGTAGTACTGAAGAAAGGTCCATCAGCAAGTTGGCCCTTTTCCTGTCGCGTGCCTCCTGCAAGCAGTGCATTGCTGTGAAATTCAGGGGTGCATTTCGCATAAGCAAAGTTACACATCTGCCTAAGTGCTTTGCAGGATTGGGGTCATATGGAACAAGTAGTCAAAGTGCCTTTAATATTACCTGATTTTGTTTTATGTGTGTCTATGATTCCAAACATCTGTAGGTCAAAAATAGACAATCAGGTGCTACCCCTAGTCACATCTGTCCTGCAGATGAGAAAATTCTTCAAAATACCGATGTTTTTTTACGTAGTCATTTATTTTTCACTTCTTCAGACCTTGGCTGCATGCGCGCTGCCTTTGGTTTTTGTGTGCCAGCATGCACGTTCCATGTATATAGAGGAATGCAAGCAACAGTCCTTGCAAAAGTGGGCCTCAAATTCTCTCCGATTTCTGTGCTATAAAATGGGGATAACAGTATTAACCTTATGTGCATGATCCAGTTGCCAGGAGGCTAAATTCGTATATTGGTATAAATTCGTATATTGGTAAAATCATTTATGATTTACAGATGGGAACTTCTATAGAAATGTAAACCAGGATCAGCATTAGTTCAGCTGCTCAGGGTATTCCAGAGAGCCAAAGCGTAAATCTGGATGTCTGAGCTCTCAGTACCTTCTGCATACTAGATGCAAGTGCTTTTTTTTTGGGGGGGGGGGGGAGGGGGGGGGGGAAAAAAAAAACACCCAAATTCCCCAAAATTCCCAAACCAAAAAATCTTTTTTTATGGTTTTCCCCCTTTTTTTCCTTTTTTTTTTTTTTTAAATTTTAGTC
>Ga0181612_177121_pt1 | contig 19944 bp, 6 predicted proteins | sample HoacroProtozoa21_FD_119630 | JGI IMG/M metagenome (GOLD analysis project Ga0181612, IMG submission 119630) | Hoatzin crop microbial communities from Cojedes, Venezuel. Combined Assembly of Gp0051906, Gp0051904, Gp0051908 | reverse complement strand
TACAACATAAATAATTCTCTGATTGAATGATTTTGGCTGGAATGGGAACTTATGAAGAACAGATTTTAAACTCATTGCTCTTAGGAAAATCAAATCAGAAACAAAATAATGCAGTTTGGAAAGAATCCAAACAAAAATATACATTTGTTTCTGTAAGAAATTTTTATTCAGCCTTTCCTGTTAGAATAATGCACTGCATTTCAGTCCAAAAAATAAAGCCTTCACTCAGAATAAAAACATAGAACATAGTTACGACATCTGTTTTTTATTAATTAACTTTTCTTCTTGGGAAAGTACCTCAGCCATCAGGCTGTAGAATATTTTCCTATTATATCTTCTTTTGGTTTTCCATTTTTAATAGGTGCATTTTGAACCAAGGACAGAAAGCCAGGTGTTCATCTCCCCAGGAAACACACTAGCCATTGGGCTAGAGAGGTGTCACCATTAGATTTGCTACCCTTTACATGGATTTTGAAGAATTTTACAAAATGCAAAAATGCTACCACAGAAGCATGGTAATTTTGAGATGAGTTTAACACAGTATTAAAGTTCTAGAACCTATATTGTATTAGTTCAACAGATGAGATAGGAGCTTAACAGCTCTGTTCCTTATTTCCTTAATTTGAAAGAGTGTAGAGAACAGAGCTGTAATTCATGGCTCATTCAATAAATAGAAGCACTCACTAAAGCATTTTAATTCTGAACTGAATCTAGTCATTAGGATTGTCATTATATGCCCTGATTTCAGCACAGAGTTTGCTGGTATGGCCAGAAAGCCACATAAGGAAACAATGTCAAGTGAGGTTACTCCTGTCTTTTTAATAAACTATTGATTTGGTCACTCCTTCACAAATAGTGATGATAATTCCCTGTCAAAGCTGTATTTGCACATCTTTGTGGTCAGGGTGTACATCAGGGTGGTCAGTCACTGGAACAGGCTCCCCAGTGAAGTGGTCTCAGCTCCAAGCCTGCAAGAGTTCAAGGAGCATCTGGATGACACTCTTAGTCATATGGTTTATTTTTAGGTAGACCTGCTAGGAGGAGGGAGTTGGACTTGGTGATCTTTACAGGTGCCTTCCAGTTTGAGATATTCTATGATTCTATGATTTGTACGTGTGAAAAAGCCCTAGATGCTATGCTGAAGGAAAGTGTCTTTGATGGCTTTGTTTGAACATAACCAATGTCCCCTTGTTTTCAGGTGAAGGAGAGCACAAGTTCATCAGTTTGTCACATTCTTTGGTCTCCCATCGACTAATAAGATTGATTGCTCTTTTTTATAGTCTTATTTTCCCTTCATTCACTCGGAACCTAATTCAATTGTAGACAACAATGAAACATTTAGACATTTTAACACGCATACATTTGCTCAGTGTTGCTCCTCTAAGAGGAAAGATTTCTTCCATTTTCCTCAGATGAATTCCTGTTAATACCACAGGAATACTGACTTTTTAAACTATTACTTTATGTTGGTGCCTTTGATGCTATGTATACATAATATTTTTCATTCTCAGCATGATCCACAAAGATACTTTCAAGGATGTTGAGCCTTAGAAGTGATTGTTGCCATTCTTGCAAAATTAACCACATGCAAAGTAAAAGATTATGCTTCTTATGGACAATTTATCACTTCAAAATAGAAACACACTGGGCCAAAACAATGCCAAAGTTAATTTTATTAAATTTATTGGAGTTACTCCAGGACTGACTTCAGCTAACTGCGTAAAATTATGAAGAAAAAAAAGCTTAGTGAAGTTGCATTTTCCACCACGTGAAGCTAAATAATAACAGAACTTAACCAAAAAACATACTGCTTTCCTTAGGTTACGATTATAAGTGCATTATGGTGATATTTTCCCAGAAAAAAATTGTAGCACAGAAGTAAATGAGTACAAAGAACAACTAGACAAAATCACACTTCCAAAACATGGATGATATAGATAGGTATCTCATTTTAGAACTTTAAATGGTGTTGTTTTGTAAGAAAATTAGATAGGTAATAGTCAGATTAGCAAAACAAAAATCGAACCTTGATTCAAGAGACAAATTAAGATAGCTATACTCTATGCCTGTATCTAGCTGCTCTTGATGTTTGAATGAAACAACCATTGGAGAAGGTCCTTGATACGAGGAATAGAACTTGAGACTCCAGCTTTCCCCAGCCAAATGCATCCATTCGAATAAAATTAGTCTCTCTCTTATTCTGTTTTCAGGAGGGAAATAGACTCTTTCCCTTGACTCTCCTTCCTTAAATGAGGCAATAAAACATCTTTATCCTTCTGATTAGTAGGAAATGCCTGTGAGGGAAGGTGACGTTAGCTTGAATATATTCAGCACTGGGTCCTTTAGGTGCACTGAGGTCTCCTAGACCAGAAGTCTCAAAATGATCTGTCATGAAGACTAAGAAGGCAGAGGCACAATAGTACCTGACTGAAGAAGGTATCCTATTATATCGTTTGAATTTAGCCAATACCACTCTGCCACTGACCATCAAAAAGAGAAGGAAGTTTACCCTGGTTTCCCACATGCTATAACAGTAACACTATTGTACTGAGAAAAGGAGGACAAATGTGAAAACATCGTTTGAAACTTGTGATCATCTCAGCCCTTTTAGAGGATGGTTAGAACGTCTGCTAGATAAAGCTCCGCTGCAAAGATCAGCAGGAGACCCTGGCAGGATTCAAAGAGGAGATAGGTATCACCGATCGGGCACCCTGGGAGAGAGGCGGTTCTCAGCAAGTGTAGCAAATATATATAGACACCTACAGTGTAACGCATTGTCATTCGCAATTGGATGCAACCATAACTATTCAGTCCCATCTCCCTCTGTCACTGAAGAACCTCGGTGGGTATTTCATAGGAGAAAGGAAAGGAGATGAGGATACTTGAAAGCCTCTGATTCTTGGGGTCTGTCATAGCACTGATCTAGATTGTATCTTCACTGCAGTGAAATTCTGTATGAACAGATCAACATTCAGCAATCTCATTATGTCAAGTAAAACTATAGATCATTAAGCAATACCCCCTGAGGAACCTGAAGATCAGCATGAGCTACAATCCCAGACTCAGATTATTAGGTGGATTTTCTACTCTATCACAGTGTCCTGTGAAGTTCAGGTTACATCATTAGCAGTAATGAATTAGCTTTAGCTAGCTTTAAGTTCCAATGGTGGCATCAGTGAACTTTTGGCTGTCAGTCCACTGAAAATAGATGTATAAAATTCTGTAATATTCAGTTAATTATTCTTGCAAACATAATTTCAGTTCATTTATGTATTTTTACAAACAGAACAAAAATGTTACTTCTGTTTGAATGGATTGCCCCAAAATAGTTGGATTCTTGAGCCTTGCTTACATGACTGTTTAGCAAAAGGATCAACCTCTTAAGCATGGAAGAGGAAAATTAAATGTTCGGTGTTGAGGGTTAAATTAAAGCCAGTGTGGGTAAGGGAAGAATTGACAGTGACACAGGCAAAAGCAAATTGGGCAGAAACGGCAGAGACAGCAGCAGCATGTTTGGCCTGAGACAATCAAGCTGTGCATCACAAGGGAGGGAGTCTGCCACCGGCTCCTGCCTGTGACATGCCTCCCTCTCTCATCTGCTGCAAGCTACCCCTGTGCTGTGCGCGGTCCCTGTTGCAGCCCGGGTGAGGAAAAAGGCAAAGTCCAAAAAGGAAGAATAAAGGGATCTATTGTGACTTTCCCTTTCTCAGCTTTGTGGGAGATTGAGACTGAGCTTTGTCACAGACTAGTGGCCTGTGACAGTGGTCCGGGGAGAGGAGCGCTCTCCAGGCAACAAAGCACAAAGAGAGAGAAAGAACTGCTGTAATCAAATGGGGAAGGGGGTGAAGTATCTGTCTTGACTGTATTGTAAAAATAACGGGGGAATATGCTTCTGAATTGGGATGGCCACCTGTCTAGCTCTGCTTTAATGTTTCTTATAAAAAAGGTCTTGAAGGAGTTTGAAATTAATTTGACCCTCCACCTGTAATCTACTTTGCCTCTGACACTGCAAAGCCTTCCAGTACACTCTGCTTAAGCTGTCTCTACACATCACCCACCACGGCAGTTTCTTAGGTGGAAACCCTGCCACTGTTTACAGTTCACAGAAAGACTATGTGATAGTTAGGACAGGAAGTAAAAAATGCCACTAAGCCATATGAAACTGGAAGGGGGTTTGTGTAGGCAGAAAGTAATGAGTCAGGCGAATATTTTGGAAGAGTTACTCATCTGTCTATGAACTGTTACATCAGTCCCTTAAGAAAGCAAGTATTAAAATTGCTGTGTTTTGACTGAAAGTATGTTGACGACACTGGGTAAACCTGCCATCCTTTTTAGGAGTAAATGTGAGACCCTACTGAAATTCCTTTGGGCAAAAAGATGGCTAAATATACCATATGCATTCCCTAAGAAACAGGAATGGACCACTGCCCAAAACCAAGAAAAAGTGAGAGCAGATCTTTTTCTGCAACTGCTTTTATGTATGTTCAACTGTCTGTGAAATGAAGGGAAAAGACTATAAAAGCCAACCCAGAAGATGGAGAGAGACCAGGCTGCGGTAATATCCTGAAAGCACCACCTGATTGTGGTCTTCCAGGACTGTGAGAGTGTGTACCAAAAAGCAACATGCTTTGATGTCCTGCAGTTGGAGAAGCAGAAACATGTGCATTCACTGTAAATGTAACTCCAGCAGTGGGGTCTAGTTCCACTATAAATTTTACCTTTCAAGAGAAATAACCCAAAGTGCAACATTTGTTTAACTACTAGAGTCAAAACAGGACAACAATAATTCTGCTATGATAATAAATGCCCTGAGGTATTTTCATTCTCTCTAGTATTCAGTGCTTCTACTACATTTACATAATAGTGTTTAAAATAGAGTTTATGTTACATTTGATCTGAAATATGACAACTTGTTCCTGGTATTGCATCATGTTCAGATGTTACATTGTGTATGTGACATTGTATCAGAACATTGATTTTTAGAGAAGACTCTTGAGCATGCTCACTTTAAATCCACAAATTAAACTCATGTCACTTCATGTTTGGTTCTAAACTCCAAAATCACACTGAGGCTCCTTAGCAAAAACATGAGCAGTTACAAGTAATGTATTTTATGCAAATGAAATTAAACAAAAATGTCATTTGGAGTGGAGATTCTGACCTTGCTTTTATCTGCAGCTCAAAGTACAATTAAGAAAGGGTAAGAACTCATAAAACTGCATACCAATAAAATGTTCACTGAAAATATTGACAGACAAAATCAACTGTTCTTCATAAAACTCTTTATCTCTCTCCAGATGTAATTATTTTCTTCCAAATATCCAGTAATGAAGTGACAATCTATGCAGGCATCTCTGCAGCTCACAGGACTGTAATGCTCTAGCAAAATGGAAGCGGCTGTGAACAATCATAACATGTTCGTTATATAACCCTTGTCACTCTTTGCAGTTGAAAATCCTGTAGTCATTAGCATATTAACAAACACCACATCTCTGGTAAGAAAGTTTTGCTTTTATGTTATGTATAAACTTCAGAGCAATCAAAAGATTTTATTCATGGCAGATATCCTAAATCCTATGCCAAGTGGTTGTTATACAAAGTGTCACAGTACCCAGGCTATAATTCATCATGGTCACACTAGTGGATCCCACTATGGAATCCCAGTACAGCTGATGCTATTATTTTCTTGATTCTATTTATATCGCAAGACATTTCTGTTGAAACAGGTCCTTATTTTGCATTATTCTAAATCTTTTTCTGGTGTCTTAGTGGTGTCAAACAGTACAGTTTCACAATAACACTCTCAATGAACACAAAATCAAAAGTTGTGTCTAGTGCCACAGCATGCTAAAAAGCCCAGGGAAATGAATCTTTGGTCAGCTCTTCAGGAAGCAAGTTCTGTGTATGTTTTGTTACCTATTTTGCACTCCCTTGTCCTTCTCCATTGCAGAACAGTCTTTCTGTAATTTTCAATACAGTAGTATGGACATGAGTGTTTAGAAAAGTCTTGATCATTTGAAATAAGCCAGATCTGCTAGTATTGAAATTCCACTGAGACAAGGGAGAAATACTGTGGTAAGGAATCAGCTGCTCTGGACAGAAAAAAAAGGATGAGGTAAGTTTGGGCACTGTAACAGAAAAGTAAAAGAAAACTAGAAAACTACTTTTATAGCTGATGGTGAACAGCTGTATCCTGTGATCATCTCAGCCTAAATGGTTCCTGGTTATCTAAGAAAGCCTGTGTGGGAGCAAGTCAGGAAGAGGTGTCAAACTCACAGTTCACAGCAAGCTATCCTTGCAAAACAGCTCTCAGACACAAAGAGCAGAGGGCTTCAAAGCTCTCCGCAGCATCTTTATGGGGAAGAAGAGCCAGGCAAGGAGAGATAAGAAAGACTATACTGTGTTGCTGATGTTGTTTATGTACAGAAAAATTATAAATAGGAAAATGACCAAGGCCACACTAAGTAGATAGATTAAGAGCATGAGACATCCATAATTATTTTATTAGTCCCTCTGGCACTACTTCAAAGCAATAAGTGAAAACTCTATTAGCCTCAAGAAATTCTCAGCTGCTTTAGCACTGGTGTTATGAAGACAACATCATATTAAGTGATATTGCATAGCGGAGTGACAGAGTGCCACAGAGCTCAATAATTATTATCAATGGAGTATGCATCTAAGAACACTCGCATCAGAGCTAACGGGATCACAGGAGCAGAAAGGCAACATGAAGCTCTTCACATACTCAGGGAGGTCTTGTGTAGCCCATACAACAACCTCCAGAGAGCTGGAATCAAAGGCACAAACAAGAATTAATCGCTTTCAATGAAAAAAATCTTTAAAATACTAATCTTTTGAAAGCTGATGGAACGCCAAGATATTCCCTGAAACATTTCAGGAACAATAAAAGACAAGTGAATAAATATTATGTCAAGTGTTAATCATTTCATACTCTGCAGCAACGTGTATTTAACAGCATACTGTTGTCACTCTACCACCTAAGAGGTACCATTCAAGTATATCCATTGCTGCAGTGTCTGTTAACCAACCAGTAAGACCTGGCCTAAGATGAAGTTTGACCTAGCTTCAAGTCTAGAGCAAAAATTGCCAACTGATATTGTCCTAACATGAAAAAAGATTATTTCAGAAGAAGGTATATGGGAGTTATTCCTCCCGCAGCATAACATAAAGCTGATTTATAAGCGTTTAAACTCAAGATGGTCTAAGGAGTCTTGAAAAATAAGAATTCCCTAGGCCACTTCTTTCTGTTAACATGATCTCTCTATTAGACATTGGGTCTACATGGGAGCAGCTGCTTTACTGTCAATTTATTGTGCAATTCAGCATATTACACAAACTATGTCCCAATAGCAAGCTCGGAGGCAGAGGTGTCACTGTCTGTAAACACTGGGTAGGACTAAGAATAACTTTTGGGCATAAGTCTGAATGATGAGTGTAGATAGAGTGAAAAGCATCTGTTTTGAGAGGCTGGCTTAAAAAACTTAGGTGCCACTATCACCTTGAAAGCCTACTGTGACTCTTTCTCAAAAAAAAAAGAAAATCTTGTTTTGCCATGTATTTCCTAAAATGGTTTTTAATGTCTTTGCCCAGAACTAGTGCTTATAGGGTCATCATGGCCACAAAAAATACATTTTATAGTAAAAGTTGTCAGGTAACCTAATTCCAGTCTTCCACACTGCTCTCCAGAGGCCCTGTCCCTTGAATCCAGCCAAAGGCTATGAGGATCCAGTTGCACAGGGTTTGCTCATGGATCATTCAGTCTCTCAGTGCATCTGTAGTTCACATTTCACACCTCAAAATACGGAACACAACTCATATGCAAAAGCAAGTGTGGAAAGGTAATAAACTGCTGCTGAAAATGACTCTGCGATAACACTTTCACATTTCGCCATGTACACATGTGGCTAGATTTTTTTCTCTGTGCCACGAGCACGCCTCATTGTTAAAATGACTGTTAATAAAATCTATGACTATCATGTAGCCTTGTGAAACCATTAGACATTATTTTAGCTGATTATTTTTTCTCATCCATTTGTTTCTATTGTTCTTAATTTAAATCAACTTACATTTTGGGAAGATACTTAGCCTTAGAATGAGTAGTATCTGACAGGAATGAGAAAAGATAAAAAGACAAATATAAAGTAGACACATCTGTAGACAAATAATCTTATTGCCACAGATGCATATTCTTGTTAAATTTTCACATATGGAAAAAACCTGTCCTTACTATGATCAATGAGAATTTTCTCATTGACAGCTACAAAACCACAATTTCACTTCTTATTATTCTGTTTGTTTCTGCTATGGTAATTCCCAAAACCAGAAAATGAAAATAAGCAAAAGAAAAGTATATCTAATTTTTTTAGCAAGTACTGTCTGTACATATAATTCGCTTCTAACTTTGGGTCAATTTATATGACCACAAAGTGACAAATTGATCTGATGTAGCCACAAGTTACCGATTTGCAGCAATTTACACTGACACAGTAGCATAGTGTAAACTTCAGCCACATGAGTTTGAGCTCACATATTTGAGCCATGATGAATTAAGATGGAATAAAATCATAATGTATGACGCTGTGATCCACTCAAGTGAATGAAGACAGCAGAGTAAGAAAACTCCTAAGAAATTCTAAAGTTATGACGTGAACATTTATTTGCTCATACAAATCTGCACCAGCCTTATTATTATTAATTTGATCCTAAAGGTGTGTAGGCCATGTGGATAGCACTGGCTCACAAGGAGGGAAGACTGAACCTCGAAAGGGATACACAGACTGCGTAGTCTCCCTGCTGCTTAGAGAAAGGCATCGATAGTTCTGCGCATTATAATGTGGCCCCAAGTTACATAAAAAACAGTGGGAATGCTCCTTGTCCTTGTGTCCTTGAGACAAAACAAGAGCTGGTTCTTAATGTTAGACTGAAGCAAAATTCCAGTGCTTTCAATGGGAGTTTTGTCCTACTAGCATGCATGGCATTGTTCCAAGAAGGACAGGGAGCACAAAGGTGAAGACTATGAAATGATATCACCCTCCTGCAGAATGGTATATGCCATAGAAGACAAAGGGTTATGTATTTGGATCTTACGGTAAACGAGTTGTTTCATCAACAGAAGTTTTTATGTTCTGGAGAAGCTGACCCCGTACCCTACATGCATAAAAATTAGTAATAGGTTTGAGGGAGCAAATGTCTTGGGCTCAGTCAGGTCAACCTGCTTATTGCTGCTGATGTAATAGGGCATCCCAGTCTGCCAGCTGAGGGGATTTCGGTGTGTTCTCCTCAGAGCACTCACTTACTGTGCCTTTGCTTCCCTGTCTGAAGTCTGGATATCCTATCAGCTTTTTTACATGCACATCTCTCTGCATCCCCACCTTCCCTTTGCCTCAGGACATTTCTGTTTAGATCTTAGATGAACAGAGAGAAATGGAACATGTCTTTTCTACAGTGTTTTATCCTATTTTATTTTTTGTAATTATTACAAAAATATCTCAAGGCTCTGTTTTTCATTTATTACTGCTCATTTGATAAGATGAAGCACTGTGTGCTATGAGCTCTTAATTCTTATGTCATCTCAGATTGAAAATACAGTGCTAAATACATTATGTATTCACAAAGGGAGTCAAATAGGGTCATGAAAAGTGCCATACATTAATCATACACGTGTGGTATTCCCTTGTTAAACAATACAGTTCAGCTCTGCATTTTCTGACAAATGAAGTCAAGATGTAGTTTGCCATTAGAAACTAATTAGAGGAAATTCTTCACGCTTTTTTAATGAAGAAAAGTAAACTTTTGGAAATGGTAATGCAAAGAAAATCAGACTATGGAGAATGAAACCAAATTTATTTTTTCTCAAAAAATTGTTTCTAAAGAAAAAGTGTGCTTAGTTACAAAGTTCACTTGGCTCACATCCTCTTAATGTCACCAACCAATACAGCTACACCATGGATGAGAATCAATGTCTTATAACAATGAGAGGTAAGAGGAAAATAATGAACAAGTGATTACTATTGTCAAATTCTACTGTTATGTGAGTTATTTTCCTTGAGCAATAAATATTACTCTGGACAAAATGAAGGAAAGATCTTTCAACTTAGCTGTACTAGACATTTATGAAAATCAGGTGGTTTTGACATGTCACCCTGAGCAGAAAAAGATTTTACATACCCCAGTAGAGTTTAAACACTTCTGTGACCAGAGAAGATAATATAAAGAGATGACTTTGTGTCTTTAAAGTCCAAAGTAAAACAAGGCAAGATCCAAGACAGAATCAAGAATGATTCTACTTTTATGACGGCTGTGTCCATGTGGAGTTGGGCAGCAGCAGCTGAGGAGCATCAGCAGCTGGCACAACAATTGTGAAGCCCAGGTCGAGCCCAGAAGCCGGATACTGCCTCTTCCATCACCCAGGAGAAGGTGATATTTTACAAATGGTTTGGGGGAAGGAGCTATGCCCCACACTTGTCCCTGCTCCTTAGCCTAGTGGGGCAGACAGCCCTTCTGACAAGTGTTTCAATCTACTCCCACTTACAGTCAAAATCCACAAAACTCCCATTACAGAGATGCTTCCTTTCACACGTGTTTATTTTTTCGGTGATTCATTTTATAGACAATGAAAATGCTTCACAGCGTAACTTGCTTTAGTAAGCCAAGAGAAGCTATCTTAGTCATGCTATCCAAAAAATAATCTTATTCCAAAAATGCAGGTAAGGGAGTACCTTCACAGAACTGTTACTTCTTTTTCAAATTAAAATTATTGTGAATATTAGCACTTTCTTGGAAGAGTGAATTTTTTTTTATTTCTTTAAAAATAAATCTTTCATACAGATGCTTAGTGCAGTAATAAAAATGACCTAAATTTTTATATCCTTTTTAAAAATATTTTGAATGCTTTATAAGAGAGTAGGATGGTCCTTAATTATATTTACCATGAAAAAACAGGGATGCTCAGGCAGACTCTGTGCGTGCACAAATATGTCTTCCATAGTTACCCTGGCTGATAAGAAGCATGAGTCTACACCTTATCCATAATCAGAAAACTCCCACAGGAGCTCTTGTAAATGGCCTCACCATAGGAGAAACTTCAGCTAGAGGCTATTGCTCTTTAGACACCAAAAAAACAAGGTCAGAAACCTGTAGGGAAGCCGGCTCTTTAGATTTCACGCTCACAGAACTATATCTTTCTTGTCTTGTCTTACATTTTTATTTTCTTTGTAAAAGCAAATTGCATATTTCTCTCCCATATTTCTCATTACTACTTGGTCAAATTGGCAAACCTGCCCCAGACCTCCGATATGCCCCACACTCAATATTTCTTAGAGTATTTCTTCAGAAGATAGCTGTCGTTGCCTTTCTTATCTGTTATTTGGAGCATTGTTTGCAAAATGATCTCCCATAAGACAAAGAGAAGATCATGAGGTTTTCCTGTTCCAGCAGACCAGAGTGAGCTGCAGTTGTTTCTACACTTATCCATAGCACGCTAGCTCTTCCAGCTCTGCCAATCAAGTTTTTCTTCTGCTCACCAGAAATCTACCAAAAAGTCATGAGGCTGGCAAAGACGAGCACACACATGGAAAAAGAACTACACGTCTCTGTATTGTTGCTCAAGGAACAAGTAATACACTTTTGACATTCATTTGCAGCAGTTATCCCACTCGCTTTCCTTCGGTTCGTACCATGGAGCGGTCTCAGAGCACAACAAATGGATTCCTCTCAAACACAGCTAAACCAAAAGTTGTGCTTCAGGAGATCTAATAATAGACTCCAACTAGAATGACAAACTAGACTCCGACTAGAATGAGTGTTCAGTCCACAGGAGCAGAAAAGAGGTAGTCCAAATTAAAGTCCTCCAAAACATGCATAGTATGAACACAGGATCCTCATTACCAACTATTTTGCCCTACAGATAAGGTCTGTTTGATGCATTATTTTCTAAAGTGAATACAGCCATAACAGAGAAAGGAAGCAACTGCTAGGAGTTAAGAAGGATGAGGCCTTCTGATAGAATAAAGCAGTGGGCTTCAGCATAGGATGTTTGCACTGGTTTGAAGTGAAGGAACCTCCACAAATGCAGAAAATTCTCTCAGGAAGAAAAATATGCCTATATGGCTTTTTATATTGCTTAGAGACAATCTTTGTGTCTCCTTCATGTATTATAGAAGAGTTCAACAGGAACACCAAACTGCTGGGTTTTTTCCATCATTAGCTCTCTAGTTTTACTCTGAGAATACAACACTGTACTATCCTTCATAAAAACACATACTACTTTCATCAGTCTTTCCTCAGGGCTTGATGCAATGTTCCGTTCTCTTTCTGTACAGAACTGGAGCAAGCCTTCATAGATCAAGAAAAAAGCCTACCAATGTCTGAGGGAGACATTCCTGAAAAAGAATTGCAGGATTTCAGCCATGTACAATCACAATATTGCTTATCTTTTACACCTTACCACACATACTGGTTTTAATTCTTATTTTTTTTTTCACAGTTTTATTTGTTTATATTTAATTGGTTTTGTATAGAACTTGAAGTGCTTTAAACAGACACTCATAAAATACATAGAAGTTATTATCACCTCTGCTATTTATTATCATTTTATAGTCTCATGACAGTTCTCCCACAGACATCATCCTTTACACTACATCTTTGCAATATCAGTTGGAATTTCCTTGTGATTTTGAGTTAGTATTTTCCATAACAGATTAAACTTTCAGAGTACACAGCCTGCCATTGCACTTCAAAATCTAAGTACATTTGAAAATTCTCTATTTTAAAGCCAACAGAGGTAGTGACAACCTCAGTGACTGATATGTTTATCTTTAATATATTTTTGTTGAGATAACTACTAACTGTAATTCTTCAGTCTTCAATGGACTCTAAAGAACATGCAGAAGACCTGATCAAAGAGAAACAAATAAAAAGTACATACACAAAAAATCTTTCTATATACAACCTCATCTTTGTTTCAGTAATAAACAAGTTGAGGTATGTTACACGGTGTGACTGATGTTTTGTATCAGTACTATTTATAAAAGACCTTTTCTTTTAAAAGTTGCTGATAACTACCTTGTTCTCCCTCCCTGTCTCTGAAGAGGTGAAATCATCTGACCCCTTTCACGTATCAAAACAGAACCACCAACTGTGACAGGTAAAACTGTTCGAATATCTCAGACAAAATTCCCAGTAATCACTCACAGTTTAGATGGATCCTATATGCATTTGAAGCTATGGACTGATAAGAGGGAAATTGGACAGGTTCAATGTTGTTCCACGTGAGTTTCCTATCCTGTTTCCCTTTCATCAAACTACTAAACAAATTCTGTAAGAAAATGGCTATTAAAGCAACATTTTTCTGTTGGCTTACAGTCTGCTCTGAAGGTCAGGGTAACTCTGGCTGTGTGTCTGAGACTACATTTGACCATATATGACTGAGGACCCAAAATCCTAAGGTACATCTCTACTAGCTAACCAAGCGTGGCTGGGACACAGTCCAACCACTGCTACACAAGCTTTTAAATCACTAGCACAATCCCTGGGCACAGTTTTGATGTAAGCAGACTAAAACACTCCCAGATCATTTTTTATGGAGAAGCAGGAGATAACACAGGCCAGGACCATTTGCAATAGGCACTTTGAATGCAAATACCCTGTTTTGGGGAGCTGGGAGAGATTAGCTATGGCAATGTGAAATATGTCAAGCCAATTGACTTCAGAGCCGAAGGACAGTGCCTAACCTGTTTTAGTAACTAGAGTGGAGGTAGTTAAGCTCTCTTTTTACAGGAAAAATCACAAAATTATTTTTCATTTTAGTTTCTTTCACCAGAGAATTGGTCTGATTCGTTTTTGACAATAAAATAGCAGAAAATGATGGCAGACAGTCTACCACCATCATGAGCACAGAATCCTGTCAATAGTAGAACAGATACCTAAAACTATTAGCAAACTCAACTGAAATGTGGCTTTCTTTCACTTCCATATTACAGACAGGCAGGCAATATGATGTAACCAAAGTCTGTTTCCTTTCCTTTTAAACACAGCTCTTCTCAGCTAAGTGTATTTCTCTTCCAAAGCCAGTACATATGCATACAACAATTAATCAAAGCCTTGTCCAGTGAAACATCTTCCCATGTCCTCGGTTACTTATTTCTACTAGTTTGAATGGAAACAAACTGTTCATTGTAGGGTGGACAGAGAATTCTTAGAACCAGCTTCAGCTGATCTAATAGCCTGAGCATGAAAACATTTGTGAGGGGACCAAATACTAAACAGTAAGAGTGACAAAGACCATCATCTTTCAGACCTAACTGTCCAGAAGAACGCACAGAATGCAAGAGGTGGATAATTCAAATAAGAGGAATTCACAGGACATTTTTGTGAAAGTGCCAAGGAACATTTTGACGTTTGCCTGCATTATTTCCCCAGTAAAATAAGAGCAGTGGACAAAATCCCTGGTGCTGTCATACACTACTAATGGCAAGTCTGCAATTTCTAATGAAAATCCCCTATATTTTTCTACAGTGTACATTTGAATATTTAATCTGCATAAAATAATGTCAACTTTACCTACCTAATTGGGAGGAGAAAAATGTGAATAAAAGGAAAATGCAGTAATGAAAAGCATACATTAATTCATCTGTTAGAACATATTTTATACCTTCACCTTTGGCAGACAGGTGAGTAGGTTTCTGTAAGAAGCTGATGCAGTTGAAAATAACAGTGGGTACAATGGTATGTGCTGTGCATCACCCAGTCTGTGGTGAAATGAGCAGAGCACATCTGTGAATAACTCTGCTTCATGAATCAGGAGATCAGTATGTCATTCTCTTCCAGCAAACTTAGTATGATAATCACTTGAAAGACAAAAACTGGGTCCGTGGGTCTCCTTTTCCCTCTTTTCTTTCATTTTCAGTAGGGCTGAGGCTTCTTCCTTGAGAACAAAACTTTCACAGACAACCCAGCCAAAGCATCACCTGCAGAGATCCCTGTGACAGCCAGGGCACCCCCGTGAGAGAAAACATACCTGCCCAAAAACAGTGCTGCCACTATGGCTCCAGACATGAGGCTGCATGAGATTACCCTTCTTCTTGTTACAGGGACATGAGTTTCCGTGGTGGGTATGACTTTCTGCCAGCCTGGTGAGGTTGGCAAAGATTTCCTCAGAAAAAAAGATAAAGGCTTTTGTGATGAAAGGAGATGTCTCTTCACAGCAGCATGGGTTGGTGATATAGCCCCCGTTCTTACGCACTCTGCCTTCTGGCTAATCTAGGCCTGCTGTCAAGAGTAGTGTTGACTTCATTTTACAACAAGTATCCAGAGCTGGCAAAGACAAAAGTAAGAATAAGCAGCAAAAAAAGGCAGAATTCTCTGCTGGAAAGGAGTGGAAACATGTTTCTAGACATTATGTATAATGCCTTCTATTTTTCCTGAAAAAAACCCAAAACTTTTCAATCTCTCTTGAGTTTGAATTTGAGATCGTGCATACTAGGTAGAGTAAAAACCCCTGAGGAGGATGGTTATGAAATTACAATTTCAAGAGAACAAACCCTGTATTTTTTCCATGCTATATGATTTTCTAGCCTTCCTCCAAATTGAAAGGCATTTCACAAGGGCTCCCAGGACATTGGTCTATGATAGAACTAAGCAGCATTTCAGGACACATGTCCTGGGAGAAGGTAGGTGTCCTCAGGTGTTTGCTCAAAGCAGCAGTTTTCTGGTTAAGCAGTACTTGAAAGAGGCGTTAAAAACACAGACAAGAAGAAATTTGGATCTGGAAAAGAAACAAAGTCTTGTTCACTTATGACAAAAACAGATCTCTTGGAGATTTTTATGACAAATGTAATATCAACCGTGGTATCCTTGCCAGTTTCCAATTCAGGTAATCACAAAACACCTAACTAAATGTTCCCTCAGTTTCAAAAGCATTATTTACTACTGAATTTAAATTGGTTAGTAGTATTCTTCTGTCCTTTCATGCAGCTACTGAAGCCTGGTTCAGAGACAACTATGGTTTTAACTAACTCAGTTGTGTATGAAAATATTTACAAAGAATTTTGCCATATATTGCCAAAAGAATCATAGAATCATAGAATGATTTGGGTTGGAAGGGACCTTGTAGATGACCTAGTACCAGCCTCCTGGTCATGGGAGGGGACACCTTCCACTAGGCCAGGTTGCTCAAAGCCCCATACAACCTGGCCTTGGACAATTCCAGGGAGGGGGCAAAACAGACACCATAAAATTTCATAATGTTTTCTATTTAATTAGTAAATACATTTTTTTAAAAAATTGCAAGATAAAATATAGCAAGGAAAGCAGAGACAATCATAATTTCATTTCCTCACATGCTGTCTGGTCAAAGAGCATTGCAAAAGTATCTGAAATTTGCAGAAACAATTTGGTCAAAAGTAGATGCTTGGTCAAAAAAAGATGCATATTAGGAACCTGGTTTTTTTTCTTCCACTACACTTCATGTACGCACTTAAGCCTATGGACTTTATTTTAACAGAATTGAGCTCAAAAGCTGTCTTGAAGTATGCACTGTAGCACTAAATTGTACGTAGAATATAGTTTTGAAATCTTAGGAGTCAAATCCAGTCTTCTATTTCAAGCTTACTTCTGTCCTCAAATGTCGCGATCACAAGTGTGGTCTTGGTGGTCTCATTCCATCTCAGATTGAGAGGCATCAAAGAGAATAGCTTAAAACAAGAGAATCCCCTCCTACAAATACAACACCAACTATTTTTGAAAAGCATTTACACACCCACCTGCATTTAACAGAGAATTGGGGTCCACTCTCAGAGCAAGATTTTCCTCTGACAACACTGAAAATCTGGAGCAGTATACTCTGCTCTCCCTGCATGTGAAGGTACAATTACAAGGGCAAAAAACTGAATGAAAATAGGGCAGAAAAGTTTAACAGGAGAGTTACTGAATACAAGATGGTTTCCAAAAAAGAACATAGAAAATGTTTTGGATAACGCATAGAAGAGTTCACTATTTTATGTAGGATAAGATTCAATGAATAATATATTTGGCTCTTATATTTCTCCAACATCAACCACAGTTAATATGCTCATTTAGTCTTTCTTTGTTTAGCCCTAATCTATGTTACTCTTTCTGAACACTTTTAATATTCAGAGTAAACAAAGAATTACAGCATAATGAAGGAGAAAGAAGATTGTATATGAAGAGTGACCATGGCACAGACATATAGTTGCAATTACACCTCATAACACAGGACAATGTGCAGTATCAGTAAGCGCTCATGCTGAAGCTCCCTTTCACTCTCCTTCAACAGTAAGTCAAGAGCTAAAAATGGTCCAAAAATACCAGCCAAATGACCACACACTTTAAGAAATGTCTCCCTTGTGGAAGACAGTCAAATGCTATGATAAACAGGAACATGGCATTGCACAGTGAAGGGTGAAATCAGACTTTAACACTGCAGATATACAACTTCCTTGCATCATTAAGGATGCTACAGTTTCTATAATACAACCCTGTTAATTCTATGCAACAAATATTACTTATAATCTTTTGTGTAGAGATGTTCACAAGTCACGATATGCTAGTTTTTAGAAAAATACATGAGCCAGTCCATTCATGGTTTTGATAGAGTTCACAATGTTACCGTTCATTAATAAAAGTAGAGACAACAAGACCCATTTTTTTAATTACAAGCTATTCATTAATTCATTTTACAGTCCAACAGGAGGGCCTGCCAAATGTGAGAAAGTGGGAAGTAGAACTTCAGTTCCAGTTAGTCAAAGTAAACAGAATAGAGCTGGAAACTGAATTCTAATTTCTGTCAAGATCCACTGGCGAAAAACATATCGAAGAACCAGCTGGATATACTCATAGATGGTAAGCATCTTTGAGATGTTCATTGAGGTGTTTATCTGTTCCACTGCTGATGGATTAGAGTTATTTGTTCTATTTTTGACAGGTGGTGGGTTTATTTCAAACTTTAAAAAAAACCCCAAAATTCTGACAATAATATTTGGTCATATATTTATTATTATTTAGTCCTCATCTGAAATTACTTATCCCTTGAAGAACAACCTGGCATTCTCAGAAGAAGTCTACTATCTGAAAGTAAAAAAGAGTGGGTATGTTTGGTCTGATTTTCCACTATTTTCACAGGGACTTAGAGGGAACCCAAATGAAAGAGAGTAAAACACTGCTGCACTAACTTGTTTGCACTTTTCCATGTGTTTTTTCTACAATCACTTACATACATACCATGGCAATGGAGAATCAGACCCAACATAATCCACAGTCCACTTCTACAAGACGTGGTGGGTGGATGTCACAGCTCATTGCTTACAGAAATCGCAGATCCTACCTCCTTCCACACGTGTTTGCCAAGTGTGGTCCTGGCTATGCAGTACTGCCACTCACATTTTGCCAACCACAGTGCTCTTCAGAAGCAGCCATCAGTCAATTCAGCTCACTAACTTGGAAGAAAATAACCAGAAAGTTGGATAATTCTCTTTTTAATTAATTGGTTGAATTGGCTCAAGGAAAGAGGTAAAGGGTGAGACAAAGCAGTGGAGACAGGACTGTGAGGGGGAAGAAAGGAAGGATAGCGAGGAGGAGGAGGGAGCAAGACCTTCGCCTGTGGCAGCAGCAAGCTATTAGATTAACATTGTCACTTCTTGGCTCACAGCCATAAACTTTGGCTTCGCAGCACCAAATAACCAGTTACGTCAAAGTGTTAGATGCCAAAGAAAGACAGCGCCAAAATAGTTCTTCCCAGGCACTTAGAAAAGTGAGTGCTCCCTGGGAAAGCAAAGGCACATATGTAGCTAATACTTTGAAAACATGGGACCTAACTCACTTTAGCTAACTAGGGTGGAAGGGGGAGATTGTTTCTCCTCCTAAGTTTAGTAACTGTTAACAACATTCCTTCTGCCGAGAGGTTAAAATTTACATGATTTATCACCAGCACATCATGTTACTATCTGCAAACATAATCATTTCTAAACTACAGATTAGTCTGATCCAGTTTAAGACCATAACTCTTTTGGAGCTGCACATTCCTAAATATTAAACTTTTCTTTTCATTTTTATTTTCTTTTCACTTATCCTCGGCCTTGAGCAAAAGAATTAACTTACTTGAATAAAGGCAGTAGGACGTTTTAGTAGAATAAAAGTTTATTACTCATTGTAGCGATTACTTGATTAAATCGTTTGCAAGACAGATCTCTTGAAAAAATACTATTTACTTACCCCTGGACTGAAAACAGCTGGGTCCCAAACACTACAGAGTTGATTCAGCCACTCAGCCTCCAAGAAAAGATAAATTAGCTTTGAGGTCATTTGGAGAAGACATGCTAAAACTGAAGTTCTTTGGAATTTGTCAATCAACTTTTATGGAAACAGAAACATTTGCTCCATGATCCATCTGCAATTTGAAGTCACTGCCAAAATACTGCAGAGATGACTTTACCTGGAGGCACTAGGCCAGTCCTGGTATTGCCCACTCATTGCTTGTAGGGAAGATCAACCCTCATTTATTGGTAAGGTTCACATACACTAAGGGTTAAAGCAGCCTGAATTTCTGCAGGTGTTGTAGAGCTGGCTACCTCTTGCAACTCAGTCATATCTTACTGCTGCACAAGAAATAAGCTTGCCTAAAGAATCATTTGGGTGTTTTGTTTCCTTAAGCCCCTGAATACAACCTCCTCAGAGGCCCGCTGAACTCCTGCAGGCAACACAGATGCTGCAGGCACAGACTGCTCAGACAGTGGCAGGCTGGTGGTGGCTTGTACCAGTGCTGGGCTGAGCAGCCAGCCTGAGGCAGCTGGGCTTGGATGTTAAGGATCACAGGAAGGCGTGGGAGAGGAGGCAGCAAATGCTGGAGGATGGCTTACAGAAAGTGGGTTTGGGATTAGGACAGAAGAAGAAAAGGGAAGTACACTTAGC
>Ga0181612_161698_pt1 | contig 19944 bp, 9 predicted proteins | sample HoacroProtozoa21_FD_119630 | JGI IMG/M metagenome (GOLD analysis project Ga0181612, IMG submission 119630) | Hoatzin crop microbial communities from Cojedes, Venezuel. Combined Assembly of Gp0051906, Gp0051904, Gp0051908 | reverse complement strand
TATTCAAGACCCGCCTGGACAAGGTCCTCTGCACCCTACTGTAGGTGCCCCTGCTTCGGCAGGAGGGTTGGACTAGATGACCCACAGAGGTCCCTTCCAACCCCTACCATTCTGTGATTCTGTGATTCTATGATTCTGTGATTCTGTGATTCTGTGTCCTTCCTTGCAGGATCCAAGAAGCAAAGGTGAACCAATGGTGTTTGTTGGCATTAAATAATAAGATCTAGGAATAAAGGAGGTCAAATAAAATAATAAAACCTGTATCTTGCTTTGATACAATCATTTGTTTTGCAGCATAAATCTGGTATGCTCACGCAGATTTTTCCTGAGAAGACGTGTCACAGAGAGGGTATTTTTATTCAGGAAATTCTAAGCAAATAGAGTTTTTAGTACCACTGTGGCAATTAATTAAAATTTCTTCTTTGACACAGGGAAGGAAAGACCAAATGCAAGAAGTTTTTCCAGAGGCAAAAATAAAGGGGTGTGAAAGACACGTGGTTCGTGCCAGTCCCCCAGCAGGCAGCAGCACCCTCCTGGTCAGAGAGGGATTCTTCCACAGGGAAATTTCACCTATTAGCATCTGCCCAAAGTTGTTTTTTGGAGAGTAAAATTTCCCAGTGGGTCTGTCCTGCTTTCCTCATGCACGTTTGCACTGGTAGCAGATCGTTTTTTGTGTTCCTGTCAAGAAGCAGAGAAACAAGAGAAGCAAAGGAAAGAACCATGTCGAAATTCAATTCAATTCAATTCATCCTTCTTGTCATCTCTGTGTAATCAAGCTTTGTCATATTTCTTGAGGAGAGACGAGGGCCATCTAATCCCTTGGAAGGAAGAGGTGATGAGCCAGAAAATGAATGAATTATCAGCAACTGCAGACAATCCACGGGAGAACAACGCATGCAATGTTGACCTTGTAGTAAGATTATTTGTGTGTGAGACATGAAACCAGAAGTTGACTTTTTTTCCTTTCTTTAGCTTTAACTCTGAGGAGTAAGGAAAGAACAACAAGCTGAAAGTCTACTGAAAAAGGATAAAAAAAAGTTAGCCTACTTAAAAATAGGTTGATAGAGGCCCTCCTCTGAGCACAGAGTAACATCCCTCAGAGTTTAAAGGAGATTTACTTTTACTGCCATTGCAGTGTTCGTGGGGTTGGGTACCTCTCCTGCTTCTGCACATACCTTACCTAGTCAGGCTGCAGCCTCCAGTGGGCGAGCGACCACTGCCCTGCCTTTCTGCTGGGCCAGCAGCATCGCCCAGGGCTTTGTCCAGCCCAGGCCTAAGCCACAGCTGAGACGAAGCTTCTGCTACACTACAAAGAGCACACCACTGGCTACCTCTGAAATTCTTTGGCATCTCTTGCCCGTAAATCCCTGTTTGCATTTCTGAACGGCAGCGATCCGTACATTTCAGCTTGCATGTGCTTTCTCCTAAATACTGCTGGTGTACATGCTCACTTCCTACAACGTCTCTGGCCGTTTTGCTGACTATAGCCCCAGTCCATCTTTAGCTTTTCCTCGGGTGGATCCTGCAGCTCATGTTGGATGCTTGTTCTGTAACTAGGCTCTTCGGCTTGGTACCTGTGTGCACATGGGTTACCAAGTACGCACGAGTGTCTGCAGACGTACAGATTTGCATGTACGCTGATAGCTTGGGCTGGTCTTCCACTGGAGGGAAGTGGCGGACTGGAAGGAAGAACTGAGTAAGGAGGTCACGGCACCTTTGCAGGCATCCCATAGACATCTTGCTTCAGAGGGTTACTGGGAGTTTACACGGCCTTGTACTTAAACAAGCTGAATTTCCATTTCCATTTACAGCCTTGTGCTGGCTACTAGAATTTTATACCTGGACAGCCTGTGTTAATTGTTCTGTCATGACGGCCTCTAAAACCGAGTTTCAAAAGTTTTCTCCCTCAAATGCTTCAATTGTTTCTATTAAAGTTGTCAAATAATTAATGTTTTTTGAGAAAGCAAAACATATTTTACAGGATCCAATATTGATTAAAATGTTTTACTGTATTTTCGTTTTGTTGAAATGAAATGAATGAATCATTTGCCTACAAACCCCTCTCAGCACCTCAAATGTTACAAAACCCTGTTAAAACACGACATCCCAGAAAACAAAGTAACTACAGATATTTTTATTGTCCAAGACATCTAATGTGTGAGTGGTACATTACTGAAGAGTAAATGAGATTTGAAAAAATTCTTTCAGAATTAATAACATGGAATATTATCAGCGGCGCAGGTAGGGTTTTGTTTTAATGGGATTTTTCACTTCTCAATTAAAAAAAAAATAAATCAGCAATTTATAGGCAGCACAGCTGCCACAAAATCAGTTGCCAAGAAAAACAAAACACTGTTTAAAATCAGAACGGTTATCCTCTTTCTTCATTTCCATGCTCAGCAGCATTTAATTCCTAGAACCATTCTGGTCCTGATTACAATTTACATCTAATCATAAAATCATTCTCTTTGGAAACTCTGTCTTTTGGCATGTTGTATAACTAACATTATTCGTGGAAATCCTAGCTCAGTTACGTGCCCATCAATCACTGCTTCTTTTGCTTGGGTTTTTTTGGAGGTTTTTTCCTTCTTTCTTCTCTTGGTTTATTGGTTTCTTGTCAGAAATGGAATACTGCTTGACAGCTCCTTTTATATCTGATGTAGAACATGAAATTGTGACATTTGTATTATCTCGTAAGACCTAAGATATAGTAGTTGCAATGTGTGCTTGCAGAAAGTATGAAATTACATCCAAAACGTTTATATGAAATGAATGGAAGTGGTCTAATTAACATAGCAAACTGAACACATTAAAACTGAACTTCGTTCAAAATACCTCATTAAAATATAACTAAAGAATTAGAACAAAATCCTCAATCTGTTTGAAAAAAATAATGTTACCCAAATACATTTACACTGAGGAGTGAAGTACAGCTTCTACTATTACCAGTCAGCACATCATATTTTCTCTCTAGTACAGCTTAATCATAAAACTGCAAACTCATCGATACAAAGTGGCTGGGACAGAACTGACAATCTAAACTGTTTAAATCCAATCCTTGTATTTAAGAAAGAATAAGGTAATTTTACACTGCCATCAAATTCTTTTATAAATGAAGCTCAGCCCAAATTTAGGTTTCAGTCATGCTGGTTATACAGGAGCAACAACTCCACTTTCAAACAACATCTTGGCGCTTCCAGACAAGGACGGTAGAGAGGGCAATTCCAGTTACACTTCGCGATCTGATCCGCTAAGGAAGTTTCCTGTAAAAGCAGATCTGTTTGTACAGAAGTTGATAGGCTTGTGCCAACAACCAGCACCCTCCTTCTGGACATTATTCTGCTAAAATTGGAGCTACACTAGTGTGTAGAGTAGGGTCAGTTCTTTCCTGCAAACCAAGTAGCCAAGCAAGACAGCAAGTAAATTTGCAGAAGGTAGTCTTTGCAAAATTATTCACTATCACTTTACTACCAGCTGCAATTTTTTTCCCTCATTTTCTTTCCCATTAGCACCATGCAAATCATGGAGAACTGTAGTATATTTCATTATGCTATGAAATCTTTGGAGCTAACAGAAGATCCGTCAGCCATCTTAAGAAATATAGGAAGGGATTTCTATCTTCCCAGCACTGTTTTAGCAGTCTTTTTCTGTAACGCAAACCAGTAGTAAAGCTGGAGCTTCAGGGGCAATTGCATCTTAGATGGCTACCCTTATAAGCTGCAGCTGGGACTCATTGACTTCAAAGCAGGAAGATCAAAAAATATAACCCAAACCAGCCTCACGTCTCTCTTTTGGCTGTTCTTGTCCTTTAGTGAGTGCGTTTGTAGTTTCCACCAGTGCTCTCTGACACGTACAGAGCCTCTGGCACATGAAGTAAAGCACCTGAGAACACGCAGAGGCTGTCTCAGCCCCTGCTCCCTTCCCTCTGCCTTTCACCTCCTGCAAAGAGCAGATTGATGCAGCGGAAAAGAATGGAAATGCTGAAGCCCGCGTCACTGCTGAAACAACGCAGGAGCCACGGTAATTTACACCGCCCGAGGACCTGACACAGCTTGTCCGCAGAACGCGATACCTCCTGCAGCACGCTCCCTGGCCCTGTACATCAAAGGGGCCAGCAACACACAGGTCAACGTAACACGGCTGCTCTGCTCCTGCTCGTCAACAGCAGACCAGGTGGCTGTGCTTGCACATGGGCCCTCTGCTCCACGCAAATGAAATCCACAGCTTGGTGGAGAGTACTGTCAGGGTCAGGAGGGCACTAATAAGCCTTAATGGCACCAAGCAGCCTCACCTGGGGCCTCCAGCCCTGGGCTCGGGGACTTTGTTCAAGCTCAACCAGGTGCTGTTACTCGCTGTCTCATCAGTGTTGTAGCTGGGTGATACTGTAGGTTTTTAGCTCAGCCATAGGAGTCTGGCCACAGAGCTCCTTGATCTTGGCCTCAGCTCACAGGCTTACTCTCTGCCTTGGCTTATTATCATGGACCTGTCAACAATTGCTTGACCTGATCCTGACCTATGGATTGACTTCCTAGCTGGACCTGCCTCATCACTGTAATACTGCGTTGTGATAGGGGATCTTGGCTGGACCTGGCCACCATCTCTGGCCCTAGCTGGGGTGAGGCCTCTGTCCTGCTGACCTGGGGAAGCCCTGCAGCTCCTTGACCTTTAGGGAGCAGCCAGCCCCATGTACTGGCATTATGTTCCTAGGCTTGCTTCTGGTCTGTTGTGCAGAAGGCTTTGGACAGGTGATATTCTTTCTCCTCACCTTGTTTTCTTCATCCTCAGAAGGTGAGACATCTACTGACTTCCTTTAAAGCTTAGGAAAATCTGTAAATGGAGAGACTTATATGAGAGCTAGGAATTTACTGTAATTAGGCAGAGCTTAAACGTGAGACACAAGCTGGGTATGGTGGTTATTTGGAAGATACCTCCTGGGGACTTTTTGGTTACTGAAGAGTTGTGGAAGTATTGGAAGCATGTGACCACTAAGAACTTGCTTTTAGGAGCAGCAATACAGATCAGTAATTCTTGGAATTCACCAGAGCGTTTCCCTATTGACAAAGAAAGGCAAGAAATTGCATTACTGTCCCTTGTAAGACTTTTGTCTGCTAGTGAGTGGAGTTTAGGAGTTTGCTGGTTGTGTAGGAAGGACCTTGTCCAGCCACTTGAAGCTCACCTGACACCACTGCTCCTAAGGAGAATGAAGTGTCTGAGTTGCAAAAATCCATGTAACAAGTAGCTTGTTTCTACATGCTTCCTGTAAAATGAATCTAATACTACATCTCAAAATTTAATGGTGAGTGATTAGAATGCTGTCACCTGCTAAAGAGTATTTGGCCTGTTGGAGGCAAAGCCAGGCTGAAATAAGGGATATACAGTTAACAGCTTATTTTTGAAGACTGGAATGATATGCTAAGTGGTGGTGGAGATTTTCCCCCAAGGGCAGCCTAAAAGTCAAGATCATATGTCATCCTTAAAGGCAATGTGTAGTTAAAACTAGAGGAGACCTGCGGCCTGCACCACAGTGATGATAATCCTTACAGTCCATGGATATATAAATCACAAGGATAACCAGAGCTCACGTAAGTATCATGCACCTTCATCAATCACCATATGCCAGGCTGCTTTTGCTGGTCATGAGAAGCTCATTTATCCAATGAGCAACCACCCTAATTTCAGTGGTCTGCTGATAGTAAGGTGGGTCCATCCGTACCAGGAGTACTTTGCTTTGCCTGGCAGCTGCCCAGATGAAGACACAAATCTGTCCCAGAGATGTTTGTTTAGTTCTCCGTAGTGTTTCATCCTCTTAATTGCAAGAAAATACAAAGAAATCCTTGCAAGAAAACACATAAAACCCCCCATTGCAATGCATAATGCTTGTTTGGTTTGGACATTGTTTTCTGCTTCTCATGGCTTTTGACGTGTTAGTGCTCAAGATCTGAAGTCTGTTACAGAAGGTACGGATATTTTGAGGTTCGTATTCTGCAGAGCAAATATTTTGGTGGTCTTTTTGGCTGATGTGTCTGTTGCATGGTTGACGCCAAGGTTGTACACTGGCTTCATAACTGTGTGCCAGTTGTTTCTTTAGGCTACACCAGCCTATACCTATTCCTGGTGAAGTCCGTGGCAAGACTGTCGATGAGGTTTGTGTGAGGGAGATGCAAGAATTGCTCGTTCAGGAATAATTTTGGGCAGCTCAGTTATCCCACTGAGGTGCTATGACTTTCGGTCGAATTTTCAGTACTAAAGAAAGCATTCTATAGCCCCAAAACATCAGAAAGTGGGAAGCTGCTCCAAAGCCCAGACAATATGATATAAGAAGAGATTAAAATCAAGCAGTTGCAGCAGAATATCCAGAATAATTATGCTGATTTAACCCTGTGTCATTAAAGCTCGGGGAGAGATATTTAGGGAAGTAGCGAATTGCTGTAATGAATGTTTGTGACACTCAGGGCAATGCACATGCCATTCCTGATGGCTCATTTTAGTTCGCTCTCTGAATTTCTCCCTAAATTCATCGTATACTACATGTTCTGCTGCTGACATTTAAACCAGAGCAGCATACTAATGTATGCAGGAGTGGGGAGAAGTTTTCCGTGATGGATTTGCAGCTGCAGTGGACTTAGCAAGAGAAACAGCACTGAATTAATAGCCCGCTGCTTCTCCAACCTGGATTCATAGGTGACTTTGGCAATTTGCATAGTGGCATCGAGGGTTTGGGATTCAGCTGGAGAATTACAGAGTAATGGCTCGTTTCTGAAATAATTTTGAGTTCCTTTCTTCTACTGCTTGCTTTACAGGAATTGCATGGGTTATTATAGAAAAAACGCTCAATTAAAATAGACAGGGCTGGTGTCTCATCAGGAATCTGTCTTTAGCTTATCCCTCTGAAGTCAGTACAGCAAGATGACTGCTCAGCAGCTTCTTTATCTTCAATTAGTTCCATCTTCAGGTTACGGTGATTTATTTACAGGCAATTCCGTGTATGTGAATCGATAAGCTCTCCCCCAGGTATGTGCCAATCTGGGTTCTGTATTCTCTTCTCACAGTATCACAAAGACTCTGTACGTTATTTAAAATACGTAGCTAAATAAAAGAAGACCTGGTGTTCCTTAGTGGCCACAGACTGCATGCAGTTTACCTCTTGCTCCGCTCTTCGAAGTGCAGCATGTGAATGACTTGGTTACAGCCAAGTGAGGGCTGTGGACGGGGCTGCTTTCTGCTGAGCCATCCCACAATCTCTGGGCAGCCTCCTCAGGGATGCAGCTCAGTCCCCCGCGCTGAGGCTGGAGGGACGTCAAGCCTTGCTCCGTGGTGGAGGGGAAAAACCTCTGCTCTTCCCCGAAGGACCTGAGGGAACACAGCACGCTCGAGAATGGAAAACACCGACAATTTCAAAGAATGCCACTCCTACCTGCCTGTATACTTGGCATGCATTCATCCTGCACTTTGGAAAGACTTCTGAGGTCATTCCAGTGTCGTTATTGCTACTGGGAGTTCAGTGTGGGTAAAGATGAGCTTCATATCGTCTTTATCGAATGTGAAGTATTTGCTTATTTACAAATACTAGGTTTAAAGAAAGAGGGAAAATAAATGCAAAATTCTATCTAATGATTCTTATCATGATTCAGACAAAAGTCTGTCCTAGAAGACTGGTTAAATCTGCTTTTTTTGGGTCTAGGGCTCAACCTGTGATATAATATTTCCCATGGTCCAGTGTCATTTATTAACATCACTAAAATTCCTACCAGGCTGGTTTTATCACCAGTGTGCTAAATACTGATGTGTTTATTGTATGTCTTTAGTCTCAATCTGATGTAACTCGGTGGGAATCACTGCATTCCTCTTGATTTACACTGGAATGAAGGAAAAGAATCACTCCTTTTTTGTTCTAAATAGGTACCAAATCAGTATAATTTTTGCAGACTTTGAGCTACATACTCTATCCTCTGAACGTATACAGAGAAAAATTTCTTCAGGCAAAGAATTTGATGAATAGTTACTGTGAGGCTTTGTTTAAATTAAGAATCATGCCAAATACAGAGAGCAGAGCCCCATCAGTTTCTATGTTTTTAAATTTTTTTTTTATTTGAACACTGTTTTCCTTCTACTAGCTAATGATAATAAATCGGCTGCCAGTAGTAATCCTACCACCTGTTGAGCTTCATTTCTTACACCCTCCCACCAGCAGCACAGATCTAAACAGCTATAGCAAGCAATGGAAGAAAGAAAAAACGGAAACAAGGAAGCCTGTGTCCAGCCCTGCTGCGACTAAAACAAGAACAGAGGACTGCTCAGGAGCACCAGGGAGATCTGCACCCCGTTTAACCACGGACCCAGCACACGCAGGCAAGAAGTGACCTTGGAAGACAGCAGCGAAGCTAAACATTTCTAGGCAGAATAGCAAGTATATGGTACAACATTCAGCTGTTTGATGACAGCTTTTCATGTCAAACATCAGTGTTTCCATATTAGTCATTAGAAGAGCAGAAAGTACCCTTCATTAAAGCATCAGTGTTTACCAGGTGGCTGAGTTTGGCTTAGCACGTTACCTGTAATAGTCTCTGTTCTCAGAAGGAAAAATGCCCATCTGGCATATGTAGCTGTTAAAAAGAGTAATTACTGATACCTGAATACAGCTAATACAATTTGGTTTATTTTTAAATGCAAGATACGTGTTTGTTCACAGAAATTCCTGGTTGTTGCTTTACTAGGACAGACGATTAAGGGCCAAAGATAAAAAAATATATAAATCTCTTTCCTGTATCCATATATAAAACACAGTCTCTAAGATGGTGCAGTCTACACAGCTTGCAGAAAAAGGACAAAATCAGTAAGTGGAGCAAACTGAAACACTGATATATATCACTGTGGCATCACTATAGCAAAAAAGGTTAGCTGTCCAAGTTCTAAATATTGATTTTAGTGAGTTTATCTTGAAAAAGAGTATTTTCTGTTCTGTTTCCCCTTTCAAGATCAAAAATCCTGGTTTTGTGTCATTATACAAATGCATAGGTTCAAAGCTGAATATTGATATATTTCCAAGCAATCAGGATTTTTTTCAGGGAAATCAATCAGAAGTCCAACTTCTATTGTTGTTTTCAAATCGCACGTAGAGAACTGCCTAGAACAGCTTTATTATTTCGTGCTGTCACTGCTCTGATATGATACTGTTTTAAGGCCAGGGCGTGAACATATGAAAATATGCAGGTTACTGTAGGCGTTGGGAGGCACTGCCTAATTGTAAGGGTATAGATCTGATCACAGTGTAGTCATTTATCATTTTGAAGTCAAAGCCTTCATCCAAAACCAGCTCCCATTTTCCCTATCAAGAAAATGAATCAAACCTAACAAACAATATACTTTTCTCATTAAAATCAAAATTAGGTACATTTAATAATAATAAAATAAATAAAACCCAATTAAAATCCTACTGTTGAAGCTGAAAACAGTTTCAAAAATAGAGGCCAACAGGAAATACTGGCATTTACAACTCCGAATATGACTAGCAAATCCCTCAGTGAGAGCTCATGATCGTATTCCCAGCAGACTTTTGGTCTTTCATCTTCGTGTTAGTTCGTCTGTTTTCTGTCATGCTGCTCATAATACCAATAATGTGCAAAAACTCCTCTTTCGGTACCTGCATTAATATTGACTTGGGACATCATGACCACAACTGCGCTGGACACGTCTACACTGTGCACCCCCCTGTTCAAAAGGTAAGCATGCAGAAACTACACAGTTTGCAGGGACGTAAATCAGTCACAGGCTAAAAATCTAGCATTGTAGAGGAGACATGTTGTCTTCAGCATTTGCTGTGAGATTTTTGATTCTTTGACTTTGAATGTTTTCAGTGTCAGGCCACATCCAGTTCTCGTTAGTGTTGGGAAAAGTTATTTGGTACTGAGGAGAACTTCATTAAAGTCTGTAGGATTTTGAAGAGAAGAGAGAGGTTGTTGTTATGTACCACTTATTTTAGAGCCCAATAAAGAATCCAGGAGCAAAATATTTGACCTAAGGGAACAGAAACAGTGATTAAACTTAAGCAGAACTTTTCTACTAAGTTATTAGATAATACAGGGATTAAACCCACTGCATCATTAGTACAGCTCAGCAGTGCAGTATGTACTTAATAAGGAAAAGCAGAATCAAAGCGCAAATCCTTGTTCTAAGTAAAGGTATTGAACCTGGCTGTTTCTCCTGAGGTTTCTTCAGACACATGGATAAGATGCAGAGCCCATTAAAAGATCCTGGAATTTAGGATTTGTACTTCAGGTACAGTTTTCTCCAAAGTCCTACATCTGATACTGTCTTTCAAAAACAGAGTGAATTCTGTTCATCTGATTGATACTGGCCTCTATTAACGATTTATCAATCACATTTGGAGGGGAGAATACACATGCCCTCGGTATGGAGAAAGCTGAAAGATCCAATTACATAAAACCAGTACTTGGACTCTTCTCTGGATATTTCTCTGTCCCTAGTTGTCATTCTTGCAGATTGGAAACAAATACACAGAGATATGTCCATTTGGGAAAAGTGGTCTAGTCTTAAGCAATGTCCTCTTGAGGTTCCTGAGAAGACCAGATTAGAAATAGATGGCTAATAGTTAATGGCTCCATGCTGTCTATTAAGGTTAAAAACCATCTGTTCTTTGATATACCTTAACCACAGACCCAATTAAAAGTTCTGAAGCAGAGCAATGCTCACAGAAGCTTTGATTCCATTAAAAAGCCCTTTAATAGCTTGGGCTTTTGCAATTACTGTTTTTTTATTTCCCTCATATTTGCTTACATCCTTTAAGACACTGATTCAAGCAGCCTGAAAGTTAGTTGTATTTTAAAAACTGTAGGATAATCTTTCACACTTTTGAGTGAAGGAATCACTGAGGAAAGAGGAGGAAGAGAATCAAGTTCCTTCCAGCCAAGACATTGGCTGTTTTCTGGGGTACACACAAATGTTAATGCTGTACTTTTTTGTATAGGCAGCTTGCGTTGTTACAGATGGATCTAACTCATCAAAGCTCAGGTCTTGATCAAACTCTGAGGGGTCTTAGGTTTAGAGGATGGATTTGGGACCTCCATAATCTTTGGATGATGTTGTATTGGAAAGGGAATTTTCTTCAATCACAGAATAGATAGCTTCTTCCATAAACAACTGAGTAAGCTGCCTAAATTCTGTAAATTGCCCTGAAGTGAAATAGTGGATGGACTAAACGGTCTCTTGAGTCCTCTCATAGAAGCAAGATCAGCACTGTGATCATACAAAATTACCTGAAAAGAATGAAACTTCTTGAAGAGGCACATCATAACCCTCCATGGAGGGATTAAACTCAGTGGAGTTTAGTGCCTCCGTTTCAGTATACGGTAATTTATATTTATTTATACCAAATACATCACTAATAATAGAGACAGTGATGAATAAATAGTAAGCAGTAACATCTTACTGTTCCTTCAGATTCTTTTTGTAACAGAAGATACCACTCTTTCTTGCATGCGCTGTTTTTTGCGGCATTCTTCTTTCATGGGATACACTACTACATTCTAACTTTGCCCAGCTACTGGACTAAGAGGAACAAAAAAGGAAGAAGTTGCATATTGGCGACAGAAAAATAATTATGAGAGCCTGCAGGTAGGTGAAGGCAACTGCTGGCGGTGACAGAGCCCAGGAGTGGTCAGCTGGAGCAAGATTATGAAAGAGGAACAAACTCCACTACTTTCAGCCTTCTTCAGTCATTGGCCTTTCATGACTGAGGATGACCCAGAATTAGGTGCAGCCCGTGTACAAGCGGTATGTCTTCTAGATTCCAGCTTTTTCTGTTGCTATGGTAATATGTCACTTCTTTTTTTCCCCCTTAATGGGAGACTGTGAATACTGCTTTAGGATTTTAGGAAGTGATGCTACCTTTCCAGCAACAGCAGCTCGAAACTACCTGGTTGGGTAAGACAGAGAAATGGTAGCACCAGTTCTCAGTTTTGTGTGACAGCAATTTCTTTGAATTCAAACAGCTTCTAAAAGCTGATGTTATCTTTTTGAGTGTCCTTAGAGCTTTAGAGATCACTACTATTATCAAAAACATTTTCTTCAAGGAGTTTTATCTTCTGCTGAGCTGGTGTTGGCTGCCTCACCTGAGCTAGAAATTCCAGGCTAGAACTTGCCTGGTATTTATTGCGTAGAAGAGCTTAAAATATTAGATCTTATTTCACTGTCTAACTTTGAAAAGGCACTTACATATTGTTACGATACTTTTCTTCATAAATAATCAGAGTGAGTGTTTTGAGCTCTGCAGATATTATTTGACACTCCCTGTCAAACTCTACTAACTCTGTCAGGTTCTTAGCCAGAAGCCATTTGGTTCTATCATGCCAGCTTCAAATTCACTTTAGTGACCTTCTGAACATGAAAGGAAGTCAGACTTTTCTCTCAGCTACTCAAGACTTCAAGGTTTTAATTGCTTCTTCAGTACCTGTCACTAAACTCAGGTAGCAGTGGCTCCAGTATGATTGTTCTCAAGACTTTTGGGTCTACGAAAGCATGCAAGTAAGGAATTGTCTTGATATGAAAGCAATTAAAAAGCACACCTTATAATTTTTAAAACACATGCCTCTCAAGGGATCATTTTTAGCCCGTTAAAGTCAATGGCAATCCATCCAAGATCTTTGAATGTCAGGCCAGGCTATTGTCTCCTGGGCATTTTCTAAGCTAGCTGGACATAGTAAACAAAAAACTGATGAGCTGTAATTAAAATCACGTTGTTTAATATGTATTCTTTGGCAGAGATATTTTTTGCTTTCAAGTTAAAGTATGGTTCTGTTCTGGAAAGTCACTCTAGAAGTGGCACTGGGAAATGACATATTTGTTTGTCACTTTTCTCTTCCCAGATAAGTCTGCTCAGTTCATAACCAAAAAAGAATTTATTCTGCCTTACTACTTGCCCTGTAAATGGCATACCTGAAATGAAATTTAAGCCATGTCCTTCACTGCTTGTGATTCATCAGCACCGAACATGATAAAGCCCAGAGAGATCATAGCTGAGGTCAAAAATTCAGATGAAAGGTACCTGAATTAAAGCTGTATCAGTGATTTGGAATGCAGCTTTTCTACATTGACTTCAATTATATTTCCATCTGGTGTTTGGGAGCTAATTCTGAAAGCGTTTATACATGTACTTCATCCTCATGCTGAAAATATCACTATCAATAAGTGGAAGCCCCATTAGTCTGATTATGCCAACTCTTTCATTTTCCACTGAAAAAAAAAAAGTCCTTCTAATTCTGATGTTGTACGTGTCTCACCTTCACCTGGTTACCCAGCTGACATTCGCTAATCACACGTGCTGGCTGGGGAACGTAAATGGGGCCGAAGCAGCCGTATGGCACGGCTGACTTGACCTCGACAGCTGAAAGTTTTGTCTGCTGGTCCCGGCACTGCTGCGTGCGTGAGCATCCTCACGGACTGTCTGAGCTCCCACCTTAAAGTGTGTGTGAAGGTCTGACTGACAAGCAGGTCACAAAATGTAACCAGAAGCAAGGAAATGTCACCAAGTGGCTGTGTTTGTAGTATGTACTGCAGGGCTTAGTTCTAGGTCTTGAATCAATAAAAGTGAAAACAAAGTCAGCAGTGACTGCTCCATGGGTTGAACAGGAGTAGGTGTTTACACAGTGCCTCTGCTGTTGTGTTGTGGTTAGGATAGTTACTGAAGGGATAGCAATGACGAAAATCAAAATTATCAATGGGTAATTTCAACCAGAGACTGTGGCCGGAATCCACAGGGAGTTTATGGGCGCGCAGGATGTGCTGGGTGCCCGTGCTGTAACCGGCACCGCTGTTGCTCTCACCTGCTCTGGCGATCAGCTGGCTTTTACTCCAAAGTGCAGATGCACACCAAGATTGGGAAGGCAGAGAAGAATGACAAAAGGATTAATTACTGTGAAATAAATTGCACTTAAGACACGGTTGCATTTCTTTAGATTAAAGAGAGTTCTTTAAAGCAAAAATCTAAGTTTTAGGCCAAATTTAAGGTTGTTAATCCTCCATTTATATGAGCTCAACGGCAGGAAAAGAGTTGCAATGTAGAGAAAGACATAACATCTGAGTCCTCTAGAGCACAATTTTTTGCTGACAGCTGCCTTTGCTATTCTCTGAAGTGAGACTATTCCCATGTCATCACAACAGTTTTCAGAATTGCTTCGGGGCTGCTGGAATTGCATAGTAAAAATGTTCATTTAGAAAATTTAGGGACCCTCTCGTTCAGCACCCCCACACAGTGACACAGTAACTTGGAGTTTAAAACTGACTATATCTGAATGAAAAAATATAAATACAAGGAGGAGAAAGAACCTGTGGGCATTTTGGCAGCTCTTGCCTGCCAAGAAAATACTAAATTACCGAATGGCAGTGCAGGAGCAGGAAGGCAGACTGGGGGTGACAGGGATTAATCACTGCTTTTAATCTGGACTCTTCCTGCGGCCGGAGAGGGACTGCCCCTCACAGAGCTGGCAAAGGAAAGTTCAGCATCCCTGGCCAGACCAAGAAGTTTGGGTAGGAAAGAAAGGATTGATTAGTTTGTCACAGTAGAGTTATTCAAAGCTTCCAAGGATGGCACCGTGTAACAGCCAGAAAGGTCGGGTGGTTTCCTCACGTCTACCCAGGGCTGGGTGAAGTGCTGCCTCCGGGCTCGGCCTCGCTTGTTCCAGTGCTCAGGCATGAGCCCATGCCACCATCACTCGTGGTCTCAAGCCCACGCCACTGTCACCCATGGTCTGGATGGTCCAGGAGCTGCTCTGTCTCTCCCTGAGCAGTGCAGAAGCCCTGTCCTGCCCAGGAGGTCTGTGCACCCTCGTAGCAAGAGCAATAGGTGTTCATCCACCGTGTGCGTAAAATCCCCTTGGTTACTCAGGTCCACGATATTCCTTTGGATCCATCTTTAGGAACTCTACGGAACTGCTGTTGTCTGCTCAGCTGATGTTTGTTTGCACTTAACAGTGTTTGCATTTTCTGTGGAGCAAGATTTAAGCTGAAGCAGCTGTAACGTTCCCAGGACTTACAGCCCTGCTGTGTGTGCTAAAATTAATGAACAGCATTTAGAGCACTTTGCAAAAGAGGGGCTAAATTATGTTTTATGTATACATCTGTGCAAATAAGGAAAAAAAGCCAGATGAAGCAAGTCCCTAAGCTCTTGGATGAAAAGACAAGTTAGAAGGTGACAGCATATGTAGTAACTGCCTGGGAACACAGCCCTAGCAAATATGACATGATTTGAAATCGATCTCTTTTATTGATGACAAACACGTACTAGCTCAAATCAGCTACCATTTGCCTTGGGGTAGTCCCATGCACTCTACATTACCACTGATTAGCTGACCTTAGCACAGTCTGTGCTCTCAGAGCTGGATGCAGATCGGTTTGCTGTTCAGATTGCGAGAGAAAATTATGAGTCAAGAGAGCTGCTCGCCAGGGCTTGGAATGCCATGTCCATTCCCATCGAGCCTGAGGGCTTTCCTCCCCGTGTTGGAAGTGCATGTGCTGCTGTGCTTCGAGGTCCTTCAGGGTAATGGGGGGAGAAGGAAGGAACTGGAAATGAGGAAGGGAACATCTGGTTTGTGAGAAATTACCAAGAATCTGGTTACAACTACCTAGATGTCCATTTTGTAAACGAATGCTGTGCAGCAGAAGTCGGAGAAGATGGAGCCTCCAGCTGGCTGCAGAAGTGTGATACCAATGGCTCTGGCGCACATCTGGCTTTGGACACAAAGCTGATTTTTTTGTCAAGTAGTGTCATACCCAGATTTTAGTTGCGCAGTGAAAAATTACACTCTCCCTCAGATGGCATTTTGCTCTGAGCAGGCATACTGCTTCATAAGTTACATTTTCCTTCTCTGAGGAAGGAGGAAAGAGAGCAAAGCAAGCCCTCTGAATGGCAGCCGAGTGCTCCGAGGGAGCGGAAGATAACTGCGAGGCATCATCTGCTCGCTGGCAGCGCCGCTGTGAAAAAGCGCACGAGGAAAAGCGACTCTTCAGTCATATTTCCTAATCTGGAGGGACAGGTGGGTGTGGAAAGTAATGACAGCTTGTAATAGCCTTGGCTAGCCATCTGGTAGGGTTTTTATTTGCTCTGTAAAATATAGTGAGTTTAATACTGTGTTTAGAAACAATTGTGCTGTCTGAAAATTCAGTCAGGAAAATAGACTTCCAGGAGGAGAGAGAATTTTTTCCATTCCAAAGACCTTTGTAGGCATGGAAATACTCTGTGTGTGTGTGTGTATATATGTGTTTACATACACACACATTATATATATATAATTCTTTAGAAAATTAACCAATATCTCCAGCATATTTTTATTAGTAGTGTGGGTTATTTTAGTGGGTTAGAGCCAGTCACAGAATAATAGAAAATTTTTGAAATATGTCCTTTTTACACACATGGAATAAATTAGAAGGCATGTGGGAAGGAACCTAAACGCAATCTTCAACCAACAGCTTTAAGAGAACACTCAAAGCTGCAAAATTAAATATTCAAATTTCCTAAATGGATAGGTAGCACCAGCGTACCTACGTGGCATTTCTCAGCCAGAGAACGTTGGTCTGTGTGCAACTTTGAACATGAGTTTACTTTGAAAGCTGAGCTGCAGGAGGGCTCATTCTCTCAGCCCTGCCTATCTGTTCAGGTCTCAGTTAACCTGCAGCTCTGTCTTTTCTAGCTCAAAGCTAGAATTAACTCAGTCAAGGAGTCTTCGTGGAACTGCTTTTGTTTGGGAGTAAAATAGTCAGCACGTTATGACCCTATGGTTTGTTGTGCAAAACAGCAACCCGAGGCGCGCCAGCTCTCTCATCCTGTTTCATGATGGAACCTTTGAGCCAGGATTGAAAAATGATTTCTAGCATAGCAGAATCAGGATAGATCAGTGAGAAATTTAATTACTCCGGTTAGTGTAGCCTTAGCGGGATTGTTGCTCCCACGGAGGTGTTGGGCCAAGCACGGTCAGTGGGGTAAGCATACTCCCAGAGTGGAGTCGGATCACCCGATGCTGGAGCGGTGCCTGGGAAATTGTTAGGTGCCAGTCAGCAGAAATGCGTGTGTGAAATGGAGAACTTCATCGGAACTGGCTCCCTGTTAGCTGGGCCTGTGGCCACAGCGCTACTGCCCTTCCAGGTCAGCTCCAGATTAGGAACAGCATCCTGCTGGAGACGGACAGAGGAAGGAGATGGTGTGTGCAAGCAAAAACAGCTGAGTGAAGTTGTTTGGATGGGTGCTTTATTTTTGGTTGCCAACTGAGTTTTGTTCCCAATACTGGGATCTTTAATGAATCTTTAGGTTGCTGAGTGTTGTGTTTAAAGTGGGATATGGGTTTCAGTTAAGGACTGCAGAGAAAGATCTCCTACTTTGGACGTTATTATGTTTGTAACCAGCCATTCCAGTTACTTCCCAGTGCTGTATGGCTGCTGAATACGATCTGTCCAGTCCCATACGCTGGCCTGATGAAGAGGAAAACGTGGTGTTAGGGGCCAGCCACAAGTGAGGCAGCAAATGGTCAGGTTTTAGAAATCAACAGCTGATAGTTTGGGGTTTGGTTTTGTTTTCAAGTAACAGTCATTCCAGGTTTACAATTAGTTACACAGTAAGTAACATAGGACCTCTGTGCTGATGATGGCTGTCATGGGGATGTAATGGCCCTGCTGAGGACAGAAATGTTTGAACGTTTACTGGTTTACAGTCAGGCATTATCATGTTAATCTTTGGGAGCTCAGTAACCACAAACCAGAGAGCTGCCAGGATTTAGCAACGCGTAGAGGACATACTTGGGTTTGAAAAAGCCTAACGGATGAACAAGTGGACGCACCGCAGGCAGCAGAACGAGCAGAAGCTGCCATTCCCCAGCCTTACTTCTGACTCTGTTACAAAGTGCTGGGCGTGAGAAATACGCTCTTGATGGCTCAGTAAACTGCTGCTCTTTCAGCTTTTCTGAAATGTCTGTGGCACTAAATAATGATATTCTTTTTCCCTGCTGGTGGCTGTGACTTAATTGTTTGTTCTTACTAATGCGAAGAGTCTTGCCATCTGATTTTATGCTGTTGCCTAATAGCAGAGAAAGCTGCTGGTGGATTTCTTGTCATAGAGACTATTCTGTCTTCAGCAGTGCCAGTAGCTTCGGTAGCAGAAGTTTGGAAGAGGTTGTTTCCGTATTTGGTTCAAGTTGATTGCACAATTGGTCTTATAATTGCAGACAGTATTAAAGCTGTTTCTGCTCTTACAGAGTTCAAGTTGGAATTTTGAAGATAGGTTTTGCTTCCAGAAAGTTTTTATTTTCACTACACAGGTGAATTGAATTATAAAACTGTAAGTTAAAATTCTTCCTTCTTGGGAGGAAGATGCTTAGATTTTAGCCACACAGGTCAGTTTTAATCTAGAAGCTTGAGAAAAACCTCTCTGGTAGTGGTTACATCTGTGAAGATTAAGCACGCAAAAATAAAACATCCCAAAGATTAAGATGAGTGCTTAGGTTTCTTAGCTGTTCAATATTTACAGTACTGTGAATAAACATTGCAAGGCAAGCCTCTAACTGTGTAAATTTTGTTATTTGAGAGAACAAATCCTCATCTGAAGAACAGACGTACCACACTTTCCACACACACTGCAGAGCATTTTAATATGATGGCTGAGCTAAAAGATGAACTTAAGCTCAACAAGAATCCTGGGTGTTGACTTGACACTAGCTTGAGGTGCTGACTGCCTCAAGAAATATAAAGTACTCGTATTAAGTAGGTTCTTATACTTGATTCCACCTTTAAACTTTTTCCCAGTGCTTAAAAAATGAGGCAGGATTGAACACCCTAATGTAATTTCCACTTTTCAAGTCCTTACATTTCTGATATTAAACACATTGATTTTGAATTGCAGTTTTAAACTATTCAAAACATATACTACATAAAAACATTTTTGAACCATTAAAAGGTAAAATGCATCAATGCCAAAACAAAAAATGAGATGGGGGTGTGTTCTATGGTATCTTCCCTGCTCTGTTTACTTGGATGCTTCCTCTGCATAATTGTTCCGCTAAGACTTCAGCAGGTGGAGTAACAGGCAAGCTTTAAACACCGATTACGAATCCCTGCAGAAGGGTGTTTTGTCTGTTTTGTCAATTCAGAGACCTTTCATAACTGTTCCCCAGAAGGCTCTTACGCCAAGATTACCCAACAGACTGACAAACCTGGCTGGTCACCATATGCCACGCTGGTTGCAGAGATTAACCCTTATGTTTCCGCTGGAAGCAGAGCTGCAGCAAGAGCTTTGGCTGACCCAGCTGCTCCAGGATACAAAGCCAGAGTTCATTTAGCCTGCAGGAAGCACCCGTATCACTTCATTCAATGTTCTGCTATTTCTTTGTAATTATTTTGCCAACATATTTTTCTCATGATATGTGGAGATTTTAAGGCCCCTTTTTGTCAATAATTGCTAGAAATTCAAGCAACTTTTTGTTTCCAGTTGTAATACTTTGAAAGCATCCTGTACTGCCTAATAGTTTTCTTTATCCAGTTGTAAGAGGACAGCAAAAAAACTCTGATCTTCTTTGAATAAAAGCCAGCAGGTGACACTCTAAATGCAGAAAAATTACTTTTGAATTCAATATTTATATTAAAGCAGTTCTTAGTGTGTTCAGAACACAATGAGCACCTGAGATGCCTAATAGGAGAGACTATTTTCAAGACATTTCTTAATAATTTAAAATATGAAAACTGATATTGGCCCTTATTTTTTGTTCTAGTGATACGGAACTATACTAGAATCGAGCTTTTTGCTCATTAACACTCCAAGAACAGAAGAGATTAAATAAAAACCACAACCAGGTAAGAAATCAGCTTCCTAAGTGTTGATGTTTATGCCACGGGCCCCCATAACTCAACCTTAAACAGTCTCATCAGTGTTAGACACAATCTATCATTTGC
>Ga0181612_153687_pt1 | contig 19944 bp, 29 predicted proteins | sample HoacroProtozoa21_FD_119630 | JGI IMG/M metagenome (GOLD analysis project Ga0181612, IMG submission 119630) | Hoatzin crop microbial communities from Cojedes, Venezuel. Combined Assembly of Gp0051906, Gp0051904, Gp0051908 | reverse complement strand
CTTTCTAGCAGCGTGAGCCCGTTAAGCTCTTTGGGCTCCCTGGATGAAAGACCTCCCCAGCCCAGTGTGCTCAGGAACGGAGGAGGGATGGGGCCAGGCTTGGACTTCACTGCCCTGAGAGGTGTCGTTACGGCTGGTGTTAGCCCCTGCAACGGCGGAGCTGAGCTCAGGAGCCGTGCTGCGTGCAGCTGGGGAGGGAAAGCAGAGCTGAAAGGCTCTTCGTGAGTTTAGTGGCATCTTGCCCCCCTCTCTCAGGTTTGGGGTTTGCTGGGTTTGGTGGTATTTGTGCTGGATGAAGTCTTTTGTGTAAGAAAGCAAATAACCTCATTTCATGTTCTCCCTTTGGGTGTGATACTGCCAGGTCTCACTGACCAAGCTGGATCAATACTTGAGACTTCAAGGTGTTGCAGAGAGTAGCAGAGGTTTCCTAAAGCTGGGCTTTTCCCCAGGTCTTTGTGAAACCCTGCATGGTGAGGGCACCAGTGCAATCTCATTTAAAAGTCCGGTTGCTGAAGTCCTGCCCTTTCCTCACCGTAAAAGACCTGAGAGCAGTTTTTCCAGCAGTGTGGGTGGTCACAGTCAAATCCCAGTGCAGGCAGGGACATTCGCTGGCAGCCGTGACCCACCGCTCGCCCTCCCTGCTGCTGCAGAGCGGTGGGGCGCTCTGCTTTTCCAGCCCGAACGCCTTTTAGGACATTATTCCATATTCGCTTTCTCTCCCACCAGACGTGGCTGCGTTTCAGTGGTGGAAAAGTACTTTCCCTGCTTGTGTGGTTTGTAAAGCACTTGCGAAGCACTTCAGAGCCCTTTGGGGTGCCAAGCATTGTGACGGGAATCACCATTACTGAGCAGAGGCCTTTCCAGCTGCAGAAGGTCCGTTTCTCTGCCTTACAGGCACCCCAGGCTGCTCGTGCTGCCCTGGTAGGAGCAATCTGAACGTCGCTGTCGGTTGTTAGTGGGAAGGGGGGTTACCCCCCCACTGAAGAAGGGGATGTGCGGGGTGCAGGCCAGCAGAGCTGTCCTCTGCTCCACATCCAGCGGGGCTCTGGCTGTCCCCCAAGGAGGGGCAGAGTACCGCAGAGGGGAGCGGGGCTGGCAGCTGCCCACCCTGCGGGACTGTCATCCTGGGAAGGACCTCCCGCCTGCCCGCGGAGGCGTGGGGCACTGTGGCATCTGCCGTTTTGTCCCCGTTCACAGACCTACAGGTGCCACCATGGCACCCTGCTGCCCACTCCCCTTCCCCCTGCTGCTGCAGCCGACTGACTCCTCTCTTGTTTTCTCTCCCCTTCTCCCGATCCCCCGGAGCAGCAGCGGCCGGTGAAGCAGTCTCTCAGCAAGTCCCTGTGCCGAGAGTCCCACTGGAAATGCCTGCTGCTGTCCCTCCTCATGTACGGCTGCGTGGGAGCCATGACCTGGTGCCACGTCACCAAGGTGACCCGGCTGACCTTTGACAGCGCTTACAAGGGCAAGTCCATGATGTACCACGACAGCCCCTGTTCCAACGGCTATGTCTACATCCCCTTGGCCTTCCTGGTGATGCTCTATGTGGTGTACCTGGTGGAGTGCTGGCACTGCTACACCCGCAACGAGCTGCAGTACAAAGTGGACGTGGAGAGCGTGCACGAGCGCGTGCAGCGGATGCAGCAGGCGACCCCTTGCATCTGGTGGAAGGCCATCAGCTACCACTACGTCCGCAGGACCCGGCAGGTTACCCGCTACCGCAACGGGGACGCCTACACCACCACCCAAGTGTATCACGAGCGGGTCAACACCCACGTGGCAGAGGCCGAGTTTGATTATTCCAACTGTGGAGTTAAGGACATCTCCAAGGACCTCATTGACTTGGAGAGCTACCCTGCCACGCGGCTCCGCTTCACCAAGTGTTTCAGCTTTGCCAACGTGGAGTCAGAGAATTCCTACCTGACCCAGCGGGCCCGCTTCTTCACGGAGAATGAGGGCCTAGATGACTACATGGAGGCTAGGGAGGGGATGCACCTTAAAAACGTGGACTTCAAGGAATACATGGTGGCCTTTTCCGACCCAGACAACCTGCCTTGGTACGTATCCCACTATGTCTTCTGGGTGGCCGCTCTGCTGACCCTATCCTGGCCCCTGCGGGTGCTAAATGAGTACCGCACCTCCTACGTCCACTACCACGTGGAGAAACTCTTTGGGTTCGACTACGTGGCGGTGACGCCGGCCGAGGAGCGCTCCTTCTGCCGGAGGATGCCCCGTGTCAACACGGTGGACAGCACCGAGCTGGAGTGGCACATCCGATCCAACCAGCAGCTGGTGCCCAGCTACTCGGAAGCGGTCCTGATGGACTTGGTGGGGCTCTCCAGCTGCACCAGCTACTCCGCTTGCCGGTACGGGGGCTACCGGCAGAACTGTGAGCGGTGCCACAGGACTATAAGCAGCTCCTCCATCTTCTCCCGCAGCGCCCTGAGCATCTGCAACGGCAGCCCCAGGATCCCATTCAGCAGCAGCCGCTTCTCCCTGGGCCGCCTGTATGGCTCACGACGCAGCTGCCTCTGGCAGAGCCGGAGCGGGAGCCTGAACGAGCAGAGCTGTCCCACCGAGCAGACCCGCCTCTCCAGCCAGGTGACTGTGGAGGAGGAAGACCCCCCTCCTTACCAGGATGCCCTCTACTTCCCCATCCTCATCGTGCACCGCAATGAAGGCTGCCTCAACCACGACCACCGTCACCTCCACCGTAACGGGTCCTGCGTGGAGACCTCACTGTGAAGGTGGAGCGCGGTGAGATCTCGTTGTCCGTTGCCTGGCCCGAGCCAGCGCAGGATTTGGGGAGAGGAGCGCAGAGGAGGGAGATGGCCCAGGAGGACATCAGGTTGAAGCGGACACGGCATCTCGCTCTGGCAGCCAGCGAAAGCTCCCCCCGCCGTGGCTCTGACCTCCCAGAGGGGTGAGTGCTGATGCTGCCCCTGACATGGCACAGAACTCCAGACCGACCACCACATGCAAAAAAAAACCCAACCCAACCAAACCAACCCCAAAACTGCAATTCATGGCATCAAGATCCCAAGGGGGGGATAAAAAGACAGGCCTGATACAGGGAGGAGGGTGCATTGGCTCCTGGCCCTGGCTCCGGGCTGGCTCGTGCTCTGAGGAACCAACAGCCACCAGAAAGCACCCTGCTGCACCTCTGCTCACCCCGCTGTCCACAAGGAGCGAGACCCCTCGCAGGGTGGAGGGGAACGGGCGCTTTGGGAGCAGCGTGTAACTGCCTGTGCCTCAAGGTCTGGGGCGTCCAGGCACGTGGAGCTGAGCGGCAGGTTAGAGCAAAGGCTGAAAGCCACGAGTCCAGCTCTTCCCCTTCCCCTCGACTGTTCCCCACCCTCCCCACTTTTTTTTTTAGACCATGCTCTGACTGTTACTCTGTTCTCACTGCTGGGAATGGCACCACCTCCAGAGGGTCCCAGCCTCGGCACGCTGGCCCTGGCAGTCGGCATCCCCTAGGTAAAGGGCTGTTGGTTTGGGATCACAGCAGGCAGGCAGCACCGGGGAATGGATGGATGTTCAAACCCAGATGGAGCGGAGATCTGCGGCGCTGCTGATCCTCTTGCTGGAGGAGGGCTCAGCTGGAAAGAAAAAACGAGAGGCCCCGGTGAGCTGGAGAAGGGGGAGAGGACGGCACTGGGACAGGCATCGTGGTAATAGGCAGCGCGTCAAGTGGCTGGGGTCCCTTCCTGGCTTTGAAGTGTGTCCTAATCGGTTCAGACAAGCGTCAAGGAAGGCTCTGGTAGGTTCAGCTGCAGTTCACCTATTGATAATGGAGCAGCAGGTTGGTGCATGTCTGCAAGAGTGACTTTTGCATGAGATCAGGCTGGGCTCTGGCTGCAGACTCCGAGCTGCAGGCTCCTGGCAGCCTCAGAAAGCTCAGAGGAGCTGGGAGGGAGACGTGCAAAAGCATGCTGGAGCGTTGGGAACCTGGGCTGGGGATTCCCCTTCTGTGGGGCTCGGCTGTGGGTGCAGGACCCACAGCTGGGAGGCGGGGAGGTGTCTGCCGTGAGGGATGCTCTGGGACCAGAAGCTGGGGATACGTTAGAGGGGAACCTGCGTAAAACCAGGCGGTTTGCACTACAGAGGTTTTTGCAGAGAGGTGCCAGGCTGTGAGAAGTGAGGTGGCTTCTGTGTAGCCCGTGAGCCCCTGGGTTCCTCTGCTGTGGTCTTGTCAGGGCAGATTGGCCTGCTCTGAGCTCTGTGCTGCCTCTTCTGTCCTGCTGGAAAGGATCTCGGCGATGTTGGGCAAGGAGTCTTCACGTCCCTGAGGCTGCAGCAGTGGCTGCAGCATGCAGGCACCCAGCTTTTCCTCCTCTGTCAACACATCCCCAGAGCTCTCGTGTCCCTGTTCTCAGAGAAGCTGTCTCCTTTTCAGTCAGCTCTTTGGGGGAGTGCATGCCAAATCAGCCAGCGATTTCTCCAGACAGCACTGCTCCTCAGCCTCACCACGCTTCCCACATCCACTGGGGCAAACAAGGGCTGAGAACAGCAGGCCTTGGGTGACAAGAGCAAGTGCATTAGCACCTGGGCATTCGAGCTTGATGTCTGCCTCTGCATCCATCGCAGAAGAGCGAGACGTAACAGCAGACAGTAAGGCATTATGTTTAGCTCAGCTGATGTTCCTTCTGCCAGCTTATTAATGGAGGGTGTGTTTCTCCACTCATGCTGCTGTACTGCTTCCTCCCAGGTCTTGAGGAGGCTGCAAATGCACCCTGCCACCACGTCAGTCCTCTTTTGAAAATCATCTCTTGCTGGCAAGCCTGAAGTGGTCAGCACTTGTGGGAATTGTATGGCTCTGCTTGGCTTTGCCACCACAGTGGTCTGTTCTACTGCTCTTTGTGCCTTGTATGTCCTGGTCATTGTCTCTTGCCCTCGTCCTCCTGGATCTCAAGTGCTAGAGTCCAAACAGCGGCAGTCTGAACAGAAGGGCCCTTAAAATCCCACTCCGTTATGATTCTGTCTTGTAATCCGCCCTTACGATCACTACCAGACCTAGATGTTGGCTGAAAGAAGAGAGGGTCCCTTTGAGAACAGGGAAGCATGAGGTTTCTGCTGCGGGCACATCCTTCTCCGCATTTTGTTCTCATCATTATCGGCACAGATTCAGGCTGGGTGAAAGCAGCTACAGCCCCCTTGGCTGCCCTGGGATTTTGTTGCTTAGTGATGACATTTGGCTTGCTGAGCGCTAGTGCTTCTCTCTCCAAGGGCCTAATGTAAACCAAGGCCAATGTTGAGGGTCCTCGTGACTCTGGGGAGATAATGGTGTGCGCTTGTATGTCCCGGTGAATCAGGAGATGTTCAGTCAGTGGAGCTGCAATGGGTCGTTAGTGAGGAATGTGGTCCGCTTGTCCTTCCCAATATGTTCTCTTTGAAATCTCCTACACATTGCTTAAATTAGGCTGTGATGGTTCGTCTTTGTATGTCCAGCCTCCAAGGTGCCTTGGACAGATGGGTTTATCAGAGGTTTGGCAGGCCTTTTAGCTCCCTGGGGCAAAGACAGTCCTCAGAATAGGGACAGATTAGTAGGGTCTCTGTGCCTCAGTCCTTTAGCACCTGCAGCAGAGTTCTGCTTTCAGGCACCTTGTCCTTGGCTCCTTCTAGGCCTCTTCATGAGATGATTGCCTCAGTTCATTCCTCTGGCCCTATTTTCGCCCATGAAATCTTATTCTGGAGGTGGCCTATCCAGGTAGATACACGTGTTTCTGAGGCATGGCTGTTGCTCTGGCCTGCAGCATCCATGCAGAGTCTTCCTGCTGCCAAATGCCTTCCCCATGCACATAGTGCCAGCCGCAGCCAGGTCCCAGACGTAGTCCCAGTGCCATGGTCTGTGGCTGTGCCAGACCCAAAAGCACCCTGAGGAGAAGTGGGACCTCTCTCACCAGGGCTCTCTGCTGCATACCAGGATACCTCGGAGATCCCTTCCTCATATTCTTGGCCCTCCTACCCCACTGCACCTGGTGGAGCTGTCCCTGGGGTCCAGTCTACTCCATTCTTGCCAGGCTGGAGACCTCACTGCCCTGTCTTTGGCTCAGGAAAGGGGCATGGCATGCTTGGGCATGGGAGGGGAGCAGGACTGGGCAGGAGGGACAGGAGCTGCCTGGTGGCTCGGCAGAGAAGCAGTGGAGCTGAAGAGGACAGACTGAAACTGGGGTCGTGCTCCCTCTCCTTCTCCCTGCCTGTGGTGGCAGGGCAGAATGTCTAGCCGGGGAGGGAAGTTCATGGCAGACAACAGGGCTCTGCCTTCCTACCCCCAGCACGAGACTCAGCCAGCAGAAGCGGGGTGTGTGTATATATTTCATCCTAAGTGTTGGTGAAGGACCCTGGTGCCCTGGGCAAAGGGCAGCTGATTTAATTCGCCTCGCAGCTCAGGTTTATCAGCACAGACACCCGAAGACGGTCGGTCCCCGTTCTGGCGCACAGCCTGTCCGTGGTGGAGCGGTCCCATCGCCCCCGGCACGCAGACGCCCACCCGCCGCAGCTCCAGGCTGAGCGGCAGTCAGGCGCCTGCTCTCCCTGCAGACTTGTGTCTGCTCTGCGCCGTGTCTGTGTCGGTGACGACCATTCCTTTGGCAGCTCGGTCGATGGCCCAGTCTGCTCCGCTCATGATAGCCTGCTCCCTTCTATCTAACCTGATTTCGCCCTGGCTCTATCTTAATCCCATTACTTCTCCTCCATTGACTGGTGAGTTTAATTGGCTCTGCTCCTTTCCCCCATGGCCTTCCCGACACAAGCAGGCCTTATCTGGTCTCTGCAGCCTTCTCTTCAGCAATCCCAGGGTCTTCTCTCCCCCAGGATCTTACTGGGCAAACCCTGGCTTGCGTGATGGTGCAGAAGTTTTCCCTGTGTAGCAAGTCTGAGCCTGGCCTGGGCGAGAGGAGAGTGCCAAAGGTGCAAGCAATGCCTTGGTCTGTCAGGTTGCCTGTATCCTCAGTTCTAGTGCAGAAGATCTCTTCAAAGTGAGCAAAGTACGCAGAGCTGCTGGCCCCTTACGCAAGGAAAGCAGGACAGCCTGCATCACCCTCTGGGAAGGTGAAAGCCAGGTGCTTGTCAGTACGAGGGGGCGATAACTAGGGGATCTCCGCAGTCAGACGGCTTTGGTTTTTTCCGTACGTCATTCACCCGACGCAGCTTTCTGTGGGCCGAGAGACAGGCTCAGCATTGCGCTTGTCAGCAGGCTTTCCTCTCACACCGGGATGAGTGAAGCGGGAACGCTGCCAGCTCCTCTTCCTGGCACCTCATGGCGTTAATACGTCCCTGGAAGAGAGCTAGTCCTCACTGCTGCAGGGCTGGACAAGAAGTTTGGGCTATTTGGTGTTTCCCGTTGCTGCCAGTACACTTGCCCGGTACTTAAAAGCTCTCCAGCTTTCCTGAATTAGAAAAAAAAGAGTGAATGAGAGTGTGAGAAGCTCTGGGTTAGCTGGTCTTCAAGAGACATCACCACCCATTTATCTGTCTTTCAGCACATGCTGGAAGCTTCCCAGATAGTGCCCAGCTCTTTGTTCATGCAGAACCAGGCAGTGACACCAGGCAGCCTGGTGGTATTTCTTGAGCCCACTGCTTGTCATGCAGACCACACCAAGGAGGGTGATTTCAGAGAGGGCTTTTGGGTTAAGCGACCGTAGGGGCGTTTGTTAGGACAAGGAGAGGGAATCTGCTCTTATAGCCAACGCCAAGCCTTCCAAAGTCACACACTAGGCCAATACTCAGGATTAGTGCTGGGGAAGCTGCTGTTTTTCTGGTTTCAAACAAGCACAACCTTTCTACTCCCTATAAAATGCACATGTTAGAGACCCAGCCTGTCCCTCCTCTCTTTGTTGTCTCCCCACTCGTGCTCCGGAGGCTGCAGAGCTGTTTAGCAACTTGGATGCCCATGGAGAGGGACTGCAGGAAGAGGTTTATTAAGTGGAAGTTTCAGAAAGTGAGGTAGCATCCGATGCCAGTAAATCATTGCCTGCTGATTAGCCTGTGGGAAGAATAGTGTCTTTTAAGCTCTCCCTCCAGCCTTTCCGACCACGGCCTCAGTACTGCTCTCCAGTATGACCAGGGTGCTGCCTTACTTTTAGCAGGGTATGACCTTGCTGCGGTGTGCTCCTACTCTGCTGCAGTAGCTGTAGGGCGTGGGTCTGAAGTACTACACCACCACCAAGAAGTTGTGTTACCAAAGAGCTATAAGTCTCAATTTGTGATATGTGCTTCAAATCGTGTTTCATCCATATTCAGTGGTTAGAATAAGGTCTGTATGAATACGATCTGGATCCGTGTCATCTCAGAAATGGGACATAGTTAAAGTGTTAGCTCTGTTTGGTAATACTGCCTCCTGCGACGCCAGTGGGCCTAGAGTCTCCGCTGAGCCAGGTATGCGTGGGCACCAAAGGCTGGTTCATAGGACCTGGGAGCCCAGTGGGGACTTGAGGCTGAGCCTGCCTGGGGCTCTTTTCCCCGTGGGCATTCTGGAAAAAGGAGAAAGGGGCTTGGTCACATTTCAGGTAGAAATTAATGGGCTATGTTCATTCCTAGTTTAATTTTATTGAAGCCAATGGTACTATACCAATGTGAGCTTGGCTTAGCAACTCCTCAGGGTGGTCTGTCCTTGAGTCCAGACAAACTGATCTGTCACAGTGTTGTTCTAATGCATAGAGTTCATGTTGGGACTTGGTCAACATGAATGAATGTTGAGTATCTACTGTCTCTGCAAGCAGTGGGTTGAATTGTTCTGCTCTACTGCCTCCATCACAGCTGCTCCGCCGAGGGAAATGTTACGCCCATGGATGCGATCTCGTCAACTCCCTCCAAAGCAAGCTAACAAGCAAATTGACCTCCACCGCACTGGGAGAGGAGCCTTCTCCCACAGGACCGTAGCCCTTCCGCACACGAGGTAAAAGAGGTCTGAAGGACAGAACTGAACCTGCAAGACCCATGGCCTCCCCTTCCTCCTTCCCTCTTCACCTCGTCTGTCTGTCTTGGGGGAGGGACAGTTTCTTTGTGGAGTTCAGCAAGCTCCTCTTCCTGCAGCTCATAACCAGGCTCTACTAACAGGTACGTCATCCACCTATGCAACACTTCCAGAAGCTGCCGAGTTTTCAGGAGCCCCTTACCGCGTGCGGCGTGGCCATCCAGCACTGAGAATAAGCACAGTGGCTGCTGGAAAGCTAAGTGGGTTTTATCCCTCCTCCCGAGAAAGACTGTTTTTGTTGGGGCTTTTTGTTTGTTTGTTTGTTTTTTGTAAAAATAATTTGGGGAAATGAAGCTTGTGAGAAATTGGTGCCCATCCTGAACCCTCCCCAGTCCTTCAAACTTCGGGAACGGATGGATCACCTACTGTGATTATAATTTAGCGGACTTTGTAGAGCAAAGTAACTTCACACACAGACACACGAGGTTCTTTCACTCTCCATCAGCACAAGCTGCTTCTGCAATCTTAGCTACTCACATTAGTGAAAGAAAAAGCCTAGCTAGAATGTGGTGAGATGACTTAGTATTTTCATCAGTCCCATGGTCCCAATGTCCATTAGCAGCACCGTCGGCTGCTGTGCCATGAATTCAGACTTTGGATGGCAGCCCACGAACCGGTCAGGGTGAAAAGTTTCAGAAAAACCCAAGCTCGAGTCTCTATGCGTCTCCAGAAGCAGATGCAGGGAGAGGATCAGCTGAAAGCAGATGTCACCTCCTGCTCAGCCCAGCCAGAAGCTGGTGGCCTCTGTGTGTGCTGCACCCGCCTTCCCAGGGAGAGCTGGGCAGAGCTGTGTCCCCAGGGGCTGAGCGGAGTGGGAGGAAGGGAACGGAGCGTCTGACCAAGCAGCGTGCACAGCACCATTCAGCTGGTCGGGAGTACAGCGGTGGCAACTAGACCCCAGAATAACAGGTTGTCCCTTTGGAAATGCCAATGGCACGAAACGAGACTAAAAGCCCTTAATAGGTGTGAGGAGTGGTTTAGGTTGCTGTTCCTTGCTTAAAAAATTTGATTTTTGGCGGCGAGGTGGGTTTGAACACTTCCCTTCAGCCTGCTCTGTTAGAAATGCACGGTGCTGGCGGAAAAAAAATGCTCCAGGCAGACTTGGATGGTGGCCCCGTGGCTTCACGGTGGGGTAGGCTGATGGGGGACGGAGGCGGGGGTCTAAAGCCTTCCTCTGCCCCAGAGACGTGACCTGGCCGTCCACCCACACGCGTGTGCGTGGCAGGGCGTGCTTCCGCGCGCTCGTGCCCACGGCCGGGGCCCGCGGCCGTGTGTTTGTGGCATTGCCCATCCGTCCTCGCGGCGAGGGCTTTGCAAGGTCACTGAGCAGTGCTTGTTCCTCGTGAGAGGGAACTCCTGACCTGGTTTTTGGGAGGAGATGGTGTGAAGTGTCACATTTGCTGCAGTGAGTGGCAGGGAGCAGGGATAAAAGCACGAAGCAAGCTGTGTTTGAGAACAAGCTAATGCCTTGCTGGCTGCCTGAAACGGGACAGCTGCTGGATCTGCTCCCTGGCCAACACTCTCCACCTCTTCTCACCCTCCCCAAACCCGACGTGAAAACCGCCGTTCTTCTGAATTAAGCAAAGCACCCCCGTCCCCTGAACTCCTCTGAGGCCGTGTGTTGGCATCATTTCGGTCCCCTCCCTGCTAGGCGCTGTGGGCCTGCCATGAAATGCCAGTGGACCGTGGTGACCTGAGGCATGCCCTGCTGGTGTGCCTGCACGTGGCCTTCCAGCGATGCTCCCTGCCCTGGCCTGCCTTCTGCTTGCGTGGTGGAGGGACAGCACAGCCCACGGAGCATTGCAGCGCATCCTGGCCCCACTTCTGCATCACTTTGTGCTTTCCCAGGGAACTTCACAGCACTTCTCTGAGCCTTTGGAGACAAGATGAGTTCCACAGACCAAAGTTTGGAAACAGAAGCCCTTGACATTTTGGTGTTTCTCATCCCCAGTGCCCTGGTGCTGTCCTGGGGGAGGAGAGGCAGGTTGGCTGTTGTGGTGGTGCAGGATCAGGGGACGGCATCATGGTGAAAGCAACGTGTCTGCTGTGGGGGTGTCTCCAAACACTGGCTCTGCGCTTCTCCACTGGGACAGAGGGCAGCTTTGCGGTGGGCTGAACAAGGTGCAGCTGATGGAGGAGCTAGATGAGGAGGGAAGACCAGCGTGGAAATACTCAGAAAGACGTGTGGAGACGAGGGGCTGTACGAGAACAGCTGTAAAAGGCTTTGCGGATGCGGTGTTTTCTGCGGAGACAGGAGGCTGCTGTGCTGGAGCAGCGGTGCTGCGAGGCCGGGAGGGAGGGAAACAGGGAGCGGGGTGTTTGAAGGAGAAGCCTGGGAACAAAAGCGGGCTTTCAAAGCAGGCTGTGTGTTCTCTGGCCGAGGAGACGGGCAGGAGGTATTGTTTCCAAGCTGAGGGCCCAGGCCAAGCCTCGCTGCATTGTCAGAGCAGCGGTGTTGCCTCCAAGCCCAGCACTGACAGCTCGAGCACGTGTCACCAAACCGCAACGGCGAATGCAGCCACAAGGTGTAAATGTCACTAATGAATAAATTGCCTTGTGCCTTGGAGAGGCCCATCCGTCACGGCCGGGGACGGGGATCTGACAGGCTGGGCTATTTCAGGCACAGCCTGCAGGGAGGAGGAATGCTTCATTTCTGAGCCGTCCCCTCCGCCTAGGGAAGCCGATGCAGGGCTTGGCTCTGCGCTGCTCCCCAGCTTCCCAGCCGCATGAGCTCAGGCTTCATCCCTCTTCGCTGCGACCCACGGAAGAAGCAGGAGAGGTCCAGGTTAGCACAGAGTGCCCTGTCAGCAGGGCTGTACGTGGGCTCCGGCCAGGGCTGGCTGGGGAGGGAGTTTGAAGGGAGGCTGCTGCACACAGGGCACAGGTGGTTGTGGGTGCTGATGGGGTAAAGCGATGGGTCCCCAGCAATCAGGAGATCTTGCATCAGTTGTCTGGGGTGCAGGGCTGTGGCCCACAGCACCGTGCATGTTTCAGGCCAGTAGTGCTTGGTGCTGCATTTTCCAGATGTGCCGTTTACTCCCCAATTCAATTTCATAGTTTGCACCAAGAAGACGTGACCTGGAAATGCTCCGAGGCTGCCCCAGCCCAAGCCCTCACCCAGTCCGGAGGCACGGCTCTGCTGTGCTGTCCCGGGAGCAGCACACAGGGTCCCCCATTTTCCCCGCTGCTGTTGAACCCCAGCCACCAGCACCTCGGCTGCCTGCGCAGGGGGCCAGCAGGTACCCGGCAGGCCGGGCCAGAACCTCAGCCCCGGATAAATCCAAGCCCCGTCAGCGCAGAGGGGGCTGAACGCAGCAACCGTTTCCATGCACAGCCTCTGCCCATCCCCACGACAGCCCGCTCCTCCATCCCCAGTCAGCGCTCGAAGTCAACCCGCTGTCCTGTTCACGACATGCCAGCGTGACACCTTGCAAATCGATGCCAGGGTTGCTGTGAGCAGAAGCTGCCAGGCTTGGGAAGCCGGCCGCCGTGCTCAGAGCAGCAGATGCAGGGCTGGCCATCTGCTGCAGGGGGCAGCCGGCCGGGCACGCACGATGTAGTCGGAGTGAAAACCCTTGTGTCATTCCCCCTCCTCTACTACCCGGCCACCTCCGCCCCGTCTCCCCCCATCAGACCCACGGGCGGGGGGGATGCTCCCAGCTTGGCTGGGGTCCCTCTGCTGCTGAGTGCCACCAAGTGCTGCTCACGCTGCATCAGCAGACGGCGGTGCGAGGGGACACCAGCTCCCAAGCAAGGTGCTGGAGGTCGTTGCTTTCTTCAGACAGAGGTCCACAGTTGAGCCCTCTCCTTGAAGCCCTGCAGTGCTGCTTGGGGATGGCTCTCACGGGAGAGCTAAGGGGTCCGTGCTGCCTCATGCCCTTCTCGGCACAGAGCGATCTGCTGGTGACCGCGCTGCAAGGCAGTCCCACGCCGCAGTAACAGGAGCTGAAGGTGACAAGTGACGCACCGGCGACGGGAGTGTGCGGACTCAGACAATCTGCTGTTGCTGTCAGGGCTTTCATTTTTACCAACATATATGGCGTTTGAAGTGGTTTCAGCCCTTGCAGACTGGCAGAGAGTGGACTGTGGGTCTTGGTGTGTGGGCAAGTGGTTCAGGCTGCTTGCTTTGAGCTTTGCTCTGGCCGAGAGACTGATGGGAGGGAAGGCAGAGGGATCACCAGGCAGCAGTAACCTGTCCAGGCGTTCCCGTGTGTGGCAGCCCGGGAGTGGGCTTGGAGGGTGCTCAGGAGATGTTAACAGTCTCGACTATTTGCAGGAAGAGGAGCTGTGAGTATCCTAGGAAGTAAGTCGACAGTTCTGGGGATGATACATTTTCCCAGGCCCTTTTCTTTCCATCCCTGTTCCTCACTGGCTCTGGTGGCCAGTTCCTCCTCATGTGTCTGCTAGCATGTCTGAGGGATCTCATCGCTGCCCTCCCAGCACAAGCTTTCATTGCACAACTGGCTGACCAGACGCTGCCCTGTACTTGGAGCTACAGGTGGGCTTGCCCAGGACCAGGCCACCCCCATTAAGCCCCCACCCCACCCTCGCTGCTGGAGCTGTTCTTCATCAGCCTGATGCTGGTCTGGGTCTTTTCTGCTGTTTCTGAACACAAGTTCTCATCTCATTCAGGTGTGTCATTCAGTGGAAATATTTTGTAAATGCAAATAAGAAGAAATAACTCTATTCAATACCTCGGTCTCGAGGATGGGAAACAAGTAGTGGGAGATGCCCAGGTGGGGAGGTTTCAGAGCTTCTGCCACTGGTTAAGGTTTCTTGTGGACATAGCCCCTGGAGCAGCCACAAACGGTTGGGCAGGGAGCTACACAGACCTGCGAGGGCTTGGGGCTGAGCCCTGTGGGCACCCCTCACGCGGCCACCGCTGCCGGGGACACGGCGCAGGTAGAGGTCCTGTCGGCCGGGGGCCATCGACGCCATGGGCGTCTGTATCCATCAGGCAGAGCAAGGCAGAAGCGGGTATGTGGCGAACAAATTCTTTTGTGAGCACTGGGAAACAGTTTTTACTTTTCAACTCTGTCAATATGATCTAGCTCTGTCTGTCTCTCTATATATGTACAAACAGTATATCACAATGTTGCCTTTTTTGTTGGAAATATCAAAGTACAAAGATTGTAAACCAAATCGGTGTAATAAAAGTTTCAGATGATTCACTGAGGTGGCTGCCAGCAGTGGGTCTGTGAGCGCTGGTCCTGGGCAGGGCTGGGAGATGCCTGAAGCTCCTGCGTTGCTCAGAGGGTGGGAGGGGATGGAGGTCAGCCCACTTGCTTAATTCTCTGCTGACCTCCTCTGAGTGGGGCGGTCAAAAGACCGAGGCAGTTTGGGACGTGCCCTGTCCTGTCCTCAGGTGGGCACAGCCCATGGGGCAGAAGGAAGCTGCTCCGTTTTCCTCCAAGCCCAAGGAAGCTGCTCCGTTTTTAACCCCGTGGGCTGTGTTGCCCAGCAGTCCTGCAGGAACCCCTCTAGCTCGGAGTTATAGGAAACACAGATTTTTCTTTTTGACAGGTTTGCACAGACGAGCACTACTAGTTAAGGTAAGCATCTGACTGTAAAGAATTCACCTGATGAAAGCCATAGCAACTCAAAGCAGGAAACCATGGTGGAAAGACCTATCATTTACTGATTTTTTTTTTTTTTTTTTACCTTTCACCACCCATATGTGAGAGTCCAGACAGATTTTGCTATAAAAATGAATAAATCCTGGAGCAGAGTGATAGCCAGAAAAAGCTGCTGAGGAACTGGAAACAACAACATTCCCTCTCTTCTCAGCATCTTGCATGCTCCTCAGCAAAAAGCTTAAAAGAGCCGCCTGCCCTGAAGGTTAGGTCCGGACTAGACCATTCAGATGGTGGAGACTTCACCCTAGCTGCTTTACAAGTGGAACAACATAGAGTTGCCTGAACTAAGCTTGCTGCTGGAGCATGTAAGAAGCACTACAGGAGGTGGGATTTACTCTCGGGTGCAGTGGGAGAGAGGGCTCGAGACGCAGATTGCTTCTGTGATGCCACTACAGCCCCATGAGGTCTAATGTCTGTCTGGCGTGAAGTCACAGGCTGGATGATGGGGATCTGGGAGACGCTGTGGTGGTGGCCACAAGTTGAGTGTTTCTCGGAAGTGTGAATAGAAACAAGCCTCTGAAGTAAAGCATCTCCAACAGCTCACCTGCAGAGCTCATTGTTCTCTGGAGTGTTTCCTGCAGAGGGGTTTGGCGGGGGGGTGCTGCAGAGACCCCAGCCTTGCCGCTTCCCTGTTGGCCCACACAATTTGGTGAATGAGGTACTCGGTCTCCTGGCCCACCTCTGCCAGGCGGAGGTCGAACTCAGTCAAAGCCTTGTTAGCTGCCAGCCCATCAAGCAGCTGCTTCCCACCATCCTGCAAATGGGTAAGAAGAAAGAGTTTAAGAAGGAGATCCACGAGTGAAGTGTGTTACACACTTTCCCTCCTCCCCAGGACAGCCTCTCCTGCACTTCCCTGCTGCTGGTGAGGGGGAGCCCATGAGATGGTGCCAAAAGCGATGAAGGCCTTCACCCAAGCCTGAAACGTTGCTCACAGAAGTACACAGGGAAGGAATGTAACCTTATGCAGCGCTCAGTGATATGACACATGCTAATGACTCCCTCTGGGTACCGTGTCAGGAGTCCTCAAGCTCAGGCTGGTTAACAGCACGGCTGGCGACGATAACCTGAGAGGAGTCCCTGCTCTCCCCTGTCCCTGGTCCCCAGCTCACTGCTGGCTGGGGACAAATGGTGGTGCGATTAGTGTGCTGTGGCTCATCTCGGCAGTGGCGAGAGCCCCAGTGCTGGCCTGGATGCCATTTCCCAGCCTGGGTTGGCTTTCCTGGGGGGATCATCTCACGCAACTGAAGTCTGGCCTGCACGGGACAGAAAATGCGATGTATATAGCCTTAGGGAGGCAACTCACTTTGGGGCATTTCCCTCCCTCACCTGAACCATTGTCTTTAGGGATGTGACGTATTTTCCCCTACAGCTATTCTCTGGCAGGTATTAAATACACCTCCTGACCCCAACTCCTCCATCCAGGCAGTCCCTTTTCCCCAGTATCCTGCTTGTTAGACCTTTTATTAAGAAGGACAGAGGAAAAAGGACAAGGAAGGAGTCACTTTTTAATGGGGTATGGAGGTCAGAATTCGGTGCATTTCTAGCAAATACCCCAATTTCCCCAGAGATAATACCACCAGCCCACTTGTTGAGCTGCTGTGGAGCTTCATAAATGGGTATCAGGAGAGCTTGTCGGAAGGAAGACGCTAAGCACAGAGACTGTTATTTACGAAGCAAAAATGCTTCTCTCCTTTCCAATCTTTGCCCCCTTGTATCATTACACTCAAATGGGTTTCCACATCCAGGATCATAAACCTCAGAATTCAAAAAAGGTTTTCTGCCATCAAAACCTTTTAAAATCATTGTCAAACACATTGATGCTAATATTCCTGCCAGCAGGGACAGCTGGTCTTGCTGCCTCTTTATTGTGACAGTGAGAAAAATTGAGGCAGCGCAGAAAGTTTAAAAGCCAGCATGATTGCATTTGGCTGTCTAGTTTCACATCTCTAAAGCTCTTTTGAATCAGCAGAAGAGAAGCGGTCTGGTTTGTGGGCACGTTGCATACTGCAGCTCTCAGGCATGTAGTAAGGTCTGTGGATGCTTCTCTGTCTAGAAAATGTAAGCCTGTGGTTTAGGAGCCACTTATAAGCACCCAGGTGTGACACTTCTGACCTACCGCACCGCTCCAGAGCTGCGGAGTGAGTCAAAGGAGCTCAACAACCAAGCCAGTTCTCTAATAGTCTCCTCTGAGCGTGTGGTGGACAGTAGAGATTCTGGGAAGGAAGGGTGACAATCTCTCTGTGCTGCTGAGTGACAGATGGCACAGCAGATCCAAAGCATGGAGGATATGCATAGAGACCTTGTCTCATGCCGCCTATCATTATCTACTCCCACGTGTGTGAAGTGGCTGTGATTTTTCCCAGGCATACTCCCTGGTTTTCAGTTTCCTGGGGGAGGGGGGGAAAATCCCTCTATGCCCAAGAGCCCAAAACCTGGAAGCCAGACTCAGCCCTGTGAAAAGAGCTAGATGTAACGAGTGAGATAAACGCGTGTGCGTGCACAGAAGATGTCCTTCTCCTTCCTGCCATCTTCTGGAGTCTCCTTCCCTGCTCGCAACTGACTGTTATTGCAGCAAGATTGCAAAGTGAGGGGTGCATTTGTCTCTGTGGCTTCGAGTCAGGGCAGGCTCAGCATCTGCTTTGCAAGGCCACCAAGGCAGGCTCACAAACTGCAGGGAGAAGGGGTTTCTCTTACCAGTCCCAGGTGGTTGCATGAGAAGTTGATACTCGTCAGGGTGGTGTTCTGAGCCAAGACCTGGGAGAAAAACGTAGCAGTTGGCTCTGACAGGTTATTACTTCCCAGATGGATGGACTTCAGGGTTGTGTTGGTCAGCAGGGCATGGCCGATGGCCTCCCCACCTTCATCCTCCACGCAGTTGAGGCGCAGATTCAGGGAGATCAGGGTGGAGTTCTCAGCCAGGGCTTGAGCAAGAGCCTGAGCCCCCAGGTGACAGATATGGTTGTTACACAGATTGAGGATTTCTAATTTGCTGCAGTTGATCAACTTGCCAACAGCTTGTGCCCCCTTGTCCCTGATGAGATTGTGGGACAAGTCCAGCTCCACCAAGCTGGGGTGGTCCAGCAAGTTACAGACCAGCAGCCTGGTCTTGTCATCATCCACTTGGCTGCGGGTCAGCTTGAAAACCTATGGGGATAAAGGACAGGGACACTGAAACAGCCAGCGCTTCGGATTGAGCTTTGTACAAGACCTTCAGCGAGTTAAGCCCATGGCCTACCAGACAGGATTCATTTCCCCTCACTTCGGCCACCTTTGGCCAGTAGGCTCAAGCAGTTGCTTTTATAGTGAGCAGATACTTGCAGCAGACAGGACATGCCACAGATGTCCAAGCCCATTCTAGGGAGAATGGTTCATCTCCTGGAAAGGCCTGATCCTCTCCTCTGACTCCACGGGATCTCTGACACAAGGGGTTAAATTAATACGAGATAAAGCTGCGTAAACTTCTGGAGAGGGTAACAGCAGAACTCGCTCCAGATCACAATCAGATGCTGTCTGAATGAGCACATGCAATGGTGGTAACCACAGCGCTCTCTGTGAAGGGCCATGTGCTGTGTGGCCAGGGCACCTCAATAGCCACAGGAGAGGTAATTTCTCTTCTGGAAGCCAAGCAGACAAATATTTCCCCAAGCATGCCAGCCCGTGGGGAGATTGTTCAGCCAGCTCCCTCTGGCCGTGCTCTGGATAGCAATGCCTGCCGATGGCTTGGAGGGGCTGAGTATCTGCACTGCAGTCGCCACAGAACTGAAGATGCTGTTAGCACCCAGAAAGAAAAAGCCTTGTCGCTCTAAGGCAAATGTGAATATTTCCCTATGCTCTTCTTGGAGGTCTCTGCTGCTCTGGGGCATGCTGATGTGTATTTACTGGGCATAACCACCAAAAACTCCATATGACAAATTCTCTTTGGGCTTCTCCTCTGCTCCCTCCCAGAACTATGTAAGGAGTTAAAACAGGAGGGTTGCTTGCTCTTGGGTTACACAGAATGTGTTTTGAGGGAGCAAGTATTTTTCTCACCTACCCTTTCACAAGCTGTTCTAACAAGAACATAAACAGAACAAGATACGCAGTGCTAGGCCAGCAAGTTAACATCTCTGCACTCTGCCAGACTGCAACTTGCAGAGGGAAGGGCGCTCCTGGCAAGAAAAACTGGTCCCTGGTTTTCGATCCCTGGGCAATTTGAAGATCTGTCTGAGGAAGGAAGGTTTAGTTTGGGATACATTACTTTTAAGTTGTGGCACATCTTCACAGCAACAGCCAAGTTGCAGCAGTCCTGGTAGGTAAAGTTAAAGAGGTTCCACTCAAAGTTCATGCCGCAGTCCTTCACGCCGTAGGTGAGATGAAGCTCCTCAAGGTGAGGGAGAGAAGTAATGAGGACTCCGAGGTCGTAGTGATGCACAGAGACCTCACCAAGCCCCGACTCACTCCCTGTGTCAGAGAGGTCATCCCTCTCCTCCTTTTGGTCCACCTTCACCGGTGGCAGGAACTGATCAACCTCCAGTTTCCGCACATAGTCTTTGCAGAGCGGGATGAGCTCTAGGACCTGGTTGGGGTCTGTGGTGTTAGGGATGAAACATTTTAGGATGTTCTCCAGGTGACGTTCAAAGAACATCCGTTTCCAGCTGTCTCCATAGTTGGAGATGTCATACACTTGCCAGCGCTCAGTGCAGCACCTCTTCCAGTAGTCTTCATCACTTATTAGGTTGGCAGTCACAGTGAGTGGAAGGCTGGTGGAGAGCCTGTCCAGCACCTTCCTTTGGTGCTCAGGCAGAAGACAGTCCAAGATAGGGTTCTCTGGAGGGGAGGAAGAGAAGGAGAGGTTGGTCTGGGCTGCAGGAACCATGGCTGGCACCATGGTTCAGCCCAGGCACTCAGCTGTGTGTCCATGCCCTCCCCTCTGCTGATACTGGCTCACTTCTCAGTTGCCAGCAGCTGATGCAGGGAGCTAAGCTGGCAGAAAATGTGTAGGATTCATCTCCTACATTTCTGTGTAGGATGTCTAACGTTTACAATAAAACATCGGTGTAATTGGGTTTACTTCCATAATATTTGGGAACTCCATCAGAAACTTAGCTCCCAGTTTAAATTTTGTTTGGATGCAGTTTATATTCAGAGCAGGACTTCTGCTCCCAAGAGAGCTAATTCAGCCTTACAGCGATGGGAGAGCTTGGCTTGTCATTTGCTGAGCTTTCTCCCCTTGGTTTCTAAGCATCTTGAAGGACGATATTTGAGAACAGCTGTCTGTGTTCTCTTCATGTAAGGCCTCGTGCCTTTTTATCTGATCTCAGGTATCTGTATTACACCAAACTGATTCCTGTTCCT
>Ga0181612_135244_pt1 | contig 19944 bp, 6 predicted proteins | sample HoacroProtozoa21_FD_119630 | JGI IMG/M metagenome (GOLD analysis project Ga0181612, IMG submission 119630) | Hoatzin crop microbial communities from Cojedes, Venezuel. Combined Assembly of Gp0051906, Gp0051904, Gp0051908 | reverse complement strand
TTTTCTCAGGCAAGTCATAATATAGATTATATACATTTCTATAACAGAGATTCCAGCAATGCTATGCATTAAAATTGGCTCTAAGCAGTGTGACTGTGTGGAATGGGGAAGGAACTGGAGATTATCTTGCCAAGAGCATGTGTTCTCATATCTGCAAAATGTGCAACTTTTAAAAATAAGAATGCAGAAGTTGCTCAGGAAAGCATGCCTAGAGAAGGGGCCTGACCCCTTCCAACATGGCCAGTCTGGGTGTGGGGCTGGAGAGCACCAGCAAGGAGCATGGAGGTATCCTTGCTTGCAAATATGATTTTGAAGCACCAAGCTCAGCCCAAATGGGGAAGAAGCTATTCTTTTCCCTGTATATATAGTGTTCTATCTCTGTTGAGAAATCCACAGGGATTACCAGACCCCAGGAGATGAAAAAGATTTCCAAGACTTTCTGTGCAATTCTGTTACCTAAAATGTACCTGGTTTGTGTAGCAATTGGCCCTGTTAACTCACCCCAGTCTGCTGCGTTCCCAGAGTAGGGGCCCTACAGGATTTTGGTACAAGCATGGAACAGCTGCCCTAAAAGTAACTGTAGTTGAAAACCAGTTACCCAGCCAGCAGCTTCTGGCTTTCTGGAGCGTGAAGCAAGGCAGTGTGCCTTGAGACACCTAATGCCATATGTCTCAACTATTTTTAAAGTATTACTACTGGTAATACTAAAAAAATGGTCCTAGTGAGAAACCAATGGGAAATAAGCATTTAGGGGCCTGTGAAAATCCTTCTGGGTTCCTGTCTACATCTACAGAAGCTTTTAAATCTGACCTCAAGACACCTTGTGGTCAAGTAAACGTGCTTGGCTAAATGTGACACTGATTTTGTGTGCGGTGGTACAATGTGACCTGTGGCCTGTGTGATTAGAAGTAGCTCCTGTAGCCAGATGTTCCACGTGTCTCCCGAGGCCGCTTATTTAAAGTGCTGGCAGCATCTACCACCAAGCAGTCCAGCACCCAGTGGGCCAGGCGACTATTTCTGCTTTCTTGAAGGGCTATAATGTCAAAGCATTTATCTGAAGTAGTTGGAGGCTATGCCCGTGATAGCAGCTGGGGGGTGAATACTTTCAGGTATATAACAGGTTCCACTTAGACCAGTAAGGTCTATTCTATGATTTCTTTCATCCCACAGTCATTGTAGTTCAATAACTATACTGGGCTTGCTCTTGAAAAGTCCTACCAACACTCCCAGCATTCGCATTTTCATCGCACCTTCAATACCGATCTAAAATTAGACTCTGTTCCTGAAATGAATATATTGCTCTTCAATGCGCAAGCTGCAAACTGAACCATAAATTCTTGTCATATATACTTAGTGTTGAATTAGCTTGAGGGAAGATAGGAAGGTTTACTTTTTACCACATCTAAGGTCATAAAGTAAATAATAGAAACTGTTTTCTATGCACTCTTCTTGAAAGTTAGAGCAATTTATTAGCTAACAGAGCAGATTTTGGCTCGTAGCAAAACTATAGGTAAGATAACAAAATAGGCAAGAGAGGTAATATTATAAAACTCTAAATAAATATATATCAAGAATTTAACCCAATGTACAACTCTTATTGTGTTTTTTTTTCTAAACTTAGGAATAGGCACAAACTTCCACATACTTGATATAAATGTCTAGACCTCTTATTTGAGTGAATTCATGTCTGTTTAATAAGCAGAATGGTGCCAACAATTTTGAAGAAAGCTCCACATATTTTTTTTCCTCTGGAATGTCTCCAGGCAAGTCACACTCTTCACAAAAAATTTTTGGCCTTCATCCTGCAAAGGCTCGTGTGTGTGTCAAGTTTTACATGCTGTGAAGAGCCTCGTTGATTTAAATGGAGCTACTCACAAAGTAAAATGTTAAGCATCTGCACAAATATCACCCGGATCCGGACTTTTGTTTGGAATACATTTATGTGTTCTTAACCTTCATTTTGAGAGGGCCCCTGCTGCCCACTGTTCGGTTTTTGTGTATCCAAGACTTTCTGTGGCTGTTCTATTATTACTCCAGCCTAAATTTGCTAGCAAATTTCACAGGATCCTGGAAACTGTGCAAGAGGAAACTGCAAGTATGAAGCCTACCTAGTCTATACTTTTTACAGATCAAGAGTGCAATACGTGATCCTTCGAACAATATTAATAGAACTCTCAGAGTTAGTGACAGATAGAAGGATTTGATTCAATACAAAGTGTCTAAAATCCACTCAGCAGGAGTAAGGATGTCCCCTCATGAATGCCAGTAACTTTCATTTTTTAAAAAAGTTTCTAGTGCTGCTCCCAAAAAACAGTTCAAATGTGACTTGAGAATGCCACAGTATAGTACCATCTTCCTGAGTCTGCAGAAGATAATTCCAGAGTCTCGGCTGCTGCCCAACGGCTTCTCCAACTGCAAAGGAGTGAAAAACCTGATGTGAGAAGACACTTTTCAGATTTTGCCATGTAAGTCCTACAGAACGACAGCAAACCTAACATCATCTTGAAGTCTGCGAGGTGACTGTATAAGCTATTTCAGAGGTGTTCACTGTCTATCTTGGATAGTGCTCAAGTTAGAGAACTGAAAGCAATGATTTATAATGGCCATCTGACTGCCATCTGTTTGGAACACATCACAGGAACTGTGGGAAAGACTGATACAGTTTAATTTAGGGACATTCTTACTGAATTTTACTTTCCACTCTACGTTAGCTCTGATAAGAGTCTCAATTTTAGGACTGTGCTAAATATGTCTTAGCAGTAAAATATACCAAATGTGCAAGTGAACTATCCAGATTTTACTCTTTTTTAAGGTCAGGATTACATTCCCATTGTATCTAGAAAGCATGTCACACATTTTGTGAGCACAACGAATTAAACATAAAAACGAGCTGATTGACAGTGTCATAGCTAAAGACGATACACAACTGCCTCATTCTTTTAAATGTCAAATAGATGTTCTGCTCTGTTGTACTTCAAACTGGCTAAGAGATTTAGATATAACAGGTGTAGATCATTTTTTCACTGCCAAGCAATAAATATAACTTAGGAAACAATATGGAAACAGGAGGCTTTAAATATAAATATTTCCTTCCCCTAGGAGTTGTACAGAGGATGTCAACACACCTGACTTCTGAAGATTCAGTGACATCTGGCTTCACATTTTTACCACATATGATATGATATTTGGCATATAAAGTTCTCTGTGATATTGTTCCTCCTGCTAAACCTTTGACCTGGCCTGATTTCAGTCAGAAGGACTTTGGTCTCGTCTGCTTTCTTTTGTGTGGTTTGTTTATTGTTTTTTTCTCTTCGTTGCTTTTAGCCTTGGGACAGAACCAGCTTAATCCTGTCCCTTCCTTCCCAGATGATCCTGAACATGGTATCAAGCAACAAAGCAGGGAGCTCCCATGTGAGTCCCTTCCAAATAGCAGGTACTGGTGTGAATAAATCATCTCTCTCTACTCAACCTGATGAATGAAGATAACTAACCATTGTCTTCTGTATGAAGCCTGTCTTTTTATATGTACGAGTCACATAAGGGGTGTGTGAACATGTGCATGAAGTGAGAGGTCAAAACATACTGCTACAGGAGATACCGGTGTTCGATGCTAGAGGGGGATTCGGGGAGGCACTGAGGTTTAAGGAGGCGAAGAAGGGAAGGAGTAACTGTGTAGGAATGTGGCAAGTGAGGCTGGAGAGAGGAGGGTGAGAGTGAAAACCAGGATGGGCAGGCAGGGTGAAGAGTGGGTGAATAAAGTCAAGGAGAAGCAGCAAGCAACAGCAATGGGCCAGACAAATGGAGGCTGGTGCAGACACCCAGATTGTGGAGTTCAAGGCATGGTTGTGTCCAGGAGGATGAGGCCCTTCCTGGCTGCTGCTGTGCATCTCTTTAGACAGTGGGAGAAAGGAAGGTGTTTGAAGGCTGTGGCTGTTACTGCTTGATCTCAGCCTTAAATGGCTGCTTTGAGGAGGAATAAGATTTTAAACTGTTGAGGGAGAGAGAAAGGAACAACGAGGGAGAGGGAAATAGTCCAGCTTCAGTGTGACTTCTGATTGTATTTCAGGCTGCTTGCCAACACACAGTTTATTTACTTTCCTGGTTACTATTGGATAATATTAAGACGCGTGTCAAGTTGTGACCTGTTAAAGGTGTTCAGACGGCTTTCAGTCCTTAGCAGGGAAAAGATTTTGCCACTCCCCAGGTTAAATATTTAATATGGCCTCAGGCTGTCTGTGAGTGCAGTGGAGGATCCAGCTGGAGCAGAGCGGGGTGGAGGTGGCCTCTGATAAAGAGAGCTGAGAGCAAACTAGAAACTGAGCTGTGCAGAAGCCTGTAAGTGTGAATGTCATCTGTAGCCTAACATCGCATCGAAATGAAATACATTTATAATGAACTCTTCTGGCTGTAAGAACGATTTAGATGCCTCGATGCCCCACGGCATGGCAGCTCAGCGCCCGGGATCCTCTTCCCAGCTGCTGCTGCTGCTCCCCAGTGGGAGGAGGGCTGTCTGACCTGCGCTGTCTGGCCAGCTGAGGCACAGAAGTTCAGAAACCCTCCTAAGCAGTGAGACCTTGACTATGGCTAGTTTTGGTGGCACCAGGGAGCCCCTTTCAAACCCTCTCTCTCACCCCAGACACCTTCTTTATCCCTTATCCCCTCGCCTTTAAGAGTGAAGAGGAAATTGTTGGATGCTCACTGGATACTGTCACTAAGCTTCAGGGACAGAGCTCCAGTGCAAAGGGGCTGCAGCACCCTTCTCCCTGAGGCATGGGATCCTCTGCCAGCTTTCACTACGACAGCAGAAGGCTCCCGGAGCCAGCACTGCAAAGCAGCGCTGCTGGCCATCCTGCGGAGCAGGGGAAGGATGGAGACAGTTATTTCACCCCTTCTCTCTTCGCTGTTGTTAAGTAGTAGTGCATGGGTAAGTCAGCTTTCACAACTCACTATGGATGATCTGATATTTAATAAGAGTTGCTGGTTTTGCTTTGAAAAGAATTGATGAGTTGCGAGATTGTCAGCTCTGGAGCCAGCCTCCTGCAAAGAGTATCCCATTTCGCCTTGCTGACTCACACACCCATCTCTCGGTGGCACTGTTTCCTATCCCCTCCGCTTAACAGTCCAATTCATTTTCATTCTTTATTATCATTCCTTTAGCTTTACACAGTTCGCTGCTGTAACTCCAAATAATCTCCATCTGGAATACCACTCTGGCTCTCTTTTTTCATATTACTGGGAACTCATTTAGTTTTGTCAGTGTTTCAGTTTAACTCTGCCTTCAAATTATTTTTTTTTTATTTTGATGGTGAGTTGCTGGAAGATTTTTAGCTGAGTTTCTGAGCGGATTGCATGAACTTCTCATTCTGATTTAGAGGTACCAAATGCTAAAAGTTAACAGGTTGTGTCACAGCAGAGATTTCACATTTTTTTCAACAACCAGAAATCATGCTTATAGTGAAGTTCTTTTTAGTCCTCCTAATGCTTGCAGTATACTTGTGATGGACACTATCAAGATAGCAAGTTTAGACATGAACTTTCACAGCTGTGTTCCCAAATCTCTGTGACTCCTTCCTGGTAGCCTTTCCGCACACACCCCCCTCCCCTCATGATTATGTAGTTTCATGTCTCAGTAATTCTAAAATTTTTTTTACTTAGTAGCAATAATGTGGACTTCCATATAACTTTACTTGTCTTTCTGTAAGATTGGTTTCATTCTATTATTCTTTTCCATTTTATCCCTACAAACATAATAAGTGTGTTAGAACAGACTTGGCTCTTTACCAAAGTGCTCAATTAAAATCAGCTAAATCCTTCTTCTCTTTATGATTTCTGTGCATGCAGAACGGAAAGCACTAAGCTCATGCAGGACCAGGCTCTGTCCTCTTTTTCACAGGAGCAAATCCAGAGATCTCTGCTGACAGCTGTGGAGTTGTGGTTGAGGTATCTTAGTTCAAACGAGACCAAAATTTCTGCTTTAATGTGTAGCCAGCAGTGCAGTTCTCTCATTGTCTGGAAGATGCTCATTCCTATTAGTGCTTAAACTATATTTTCAGAATGGCTACAGAGACGGTCATATCTTTTTTCAGCGTGCTCTGAACTTACTTCGATAATTACGGGCGTTTTACAAAGTACTGCAGAAATTCATTACACTATGAATAAAGACAACTGATTTTTTCACTTTCCCTTCACATTTGAATGCATTGGAAAACTCTTTTGACTTTCTTGGCTTTCTTTCACGCAGTGTAGAATTATGGTGCTGTTGCAGCAGGTTGATACCTACTGGTGCAGCAATATAGCTCTCCGATCTGAGGGATTATCTGTAGAGCTCTCTTAACATTTTTTCCCTTCTTTGGGCCCAAAATTTGGCAGATTCATACTCTGCTCAGAGAGCTTTCTGTAATATGACTGGAATGTGTTTTATGATGAAGTGAGCCAAGAAGAGGACTTAGAAATTACTATTTTTCTATTCATTTAGCACAGTTGTGTGATTTAAGATTCTCTGGCAGGAAAAAAATACTCATTTTGCTGATGTCTCTTCTGTGATCTGCAGTAAATAATGTCAAAATTAAGATGTTTGAAAAGGACTTTTCACTCTCCTCAAATTTTCAACAGCCTACCCTTATCCAACACTCTAGATTTCATTCTGGGCTTCTGCATGCAACTTAAGGAAATTTTGCCCCAGCAAATGGAGCTTTCCTTCAGCAGGACGGACTCCGAGGGGATCCTTCCTGCTATCCTATGCTTCTGCAAGTCACTCACTCCACATAGGTAGAGCTCTGTCCTTTTGGGGGGGGAAGAGCTCTTGGGCTTACCTTGAGGGCTGCAGGGAAATTGGAGAAGGCTGGCTTGTTGACCCCTTGGCATTTGCCATTTCAGAAGCCAGGCTGGGTACCTTTCTACTGGAAGTGGTGGGCTTGATTTGTGAAATCCAACTGCCTCTACTATGTCGGAGTGAGCCAAGATGATCTGCAATGTCTCTTTCTGGCTGCAGGGCTTATGAATAAGTGAAGAGATGAAGAGGTATAGAGAAAGAGCCTGTGTTCTTGGGGAGTCCTCTCACAAATGAGGAATATGTTCACATACACAAGAAGCAGTTAGAGAGGCTTAAATGACCTTCAGATTATTATTTCCCAAGATATGCAAACTTTGCTTTCTCATTTTTTTAAGGTAAAGGTTTTCCATAGAACTCATCAGTAATTTGAACACATCTGACACCTCTATTGCTACATTTAGGAAATCTGAAAAGACTTACTACTTTTGTGTAGTAATTGTCTTCTGCTCCTGACAGAGTAGTAGTGACACAGCACCGTAACAGCACTGACACTGTGGCTGCGGCATTCCCATGTGTCACTCACTCCGTCGCAACACATTTTTCCACCTCTGAAATTTTTTTCAACTCTTATGGACTAATCTCATGGATATGCTACAATAGAGAGACACTGAAAAACAACAGCAGATTCTGGTATTCTATGTTGTCTTGTTAGAAAGGTTTACTCTTTTTGTGAGATATTTACTAAAACTAAATTTGTTTTGGAAAACATATGAGTTGCATTATTGTTTTTAAAAATCGTGATTTCAAGAAACCTCTTTTTATAGCTTCTAGGCTCTTAAGGAACATAAGTTTTCCATAAAATAATGCTTTATTTTTTAGAAAGAGTTGGTTTTACTCCAAATGCCAAAAGCTAAGACATGTGAGAATGCAAAAATCTTTTTTCTGTTTTCATTGGCAAAGAATTCCCATTTCTTGTGATACATGATTTTACAGCTTTGTAAGGTGCTATGAGCCACTACTATTGCTAACATTTATTTTGCTTTAGAGGAAAAATCAGCAGGGAAGAATATGGGGCTTTGCAAGAGAGTAGAGAGCATTATAAGTACATTAATTATCCTGGCACTTTAAATATTTCTTCAAATAAATTTGTCTTAGTGTTGCAGCTCCATTACAGCTAAATGCCAGTCAGCTTTTCAGTGTTCTAACATGATTTTTAGGATTTAGAATGGCATCATATGAAACTGTCTCTCAGCTCAACATTTATTTTTGCAATAAAGCTCATTGCTTAGATAATTGTTTACCGTGTCTGTTCTTAATCATTTCCCTTTCATTTAAAACAATCCAAAACATTATATGAACTAACGATGTCTGATTAACTGGCATATAAATTTAGTAGTTCTTTTTAGATGTACAGATCCATGAGAATGACTTAGTGGCAACATTTCAAGTGCACCGTTGTTGCTCACGCCCGAAGCTCGCCTCCCATGTGTTCTTCAATCCGTTTGTGCAACGTGCGGATTCAGTGCGCGCTCCATCGCTCCTCTCCTTGCCTGTCCATGTGATAAACTGCAGGTCTGGCTCTTAGTCATGCAGTAACAGGGACCGCTGAGGCAGTTTGGGCATGAGCAGGCATGTCTGCGCTCGCTGGCCTTTGTGGTAATCTAGAGCAAATTCCACCTCGGAGAGCTAAGGATCTAGAGCAAAGCTCTGAATAACTTCGGAAGGCCCCAGAAAAAAGGAGACTAGAAGCCTAGCTCTCATCTCCTTGAACTTTACTCCACAGATTCCAACAAGGTCAGTCTTTGAATCAGTCACTGATTGAAAAGGGACCAAAACAAAGCTCTGAGTTGCAGAAATCTGCATGCTTCTGAAGTAAACAGTTCTGCCTGTCTCCCAATCTCTTCCCTACTGTCCTGCCCTGCATGACCTGTTGTCCCCTCACTCCTCCTGCTCCCCCTCTCTTCCTTCAGTAGACCCTGCAATTTTGCACAGGTCCTTCTTTCTCCAGGCCTGTTTACCTCTTTCCCTGCAGGAGAGAAAGGGCTTTTTGAAAGAGAAAAAATACATACATGTGTTAAAGAAAGACAAGCCTGGTCACAAGGAAGCCATTCAACACCTTATTTATACACAACATTTCACTGCAGATTCAAAATCCAAGTTAGAGGAGAATCTCTCTAGTTTGGTGTAGCATGCGTGACTTGAGGCAGAAGTAAACAAATCCCAGACTAGCTGCTTCTGTCCTCTTTGCTCTATACGTTCCTGTGTGAATTGGTGAATAAGGATGTGAAAGTCAGTTCAGTCTCTTACAGAGTAAGTTTCCAGAGAAGCGAAGGTTGCAGAATTAGCTCTTCCTGGATACATCCAAGGCTTCAAAGCTTGCTCTCAAACCCACTTTTGAGGTCAGAGTTTTTTGTCCCCAAGCTGTCCAGAAGCCACTGTGCACTCAGACTCCGGTCTGGCACAGCCCAGCTGACTTGCTTTGTGCTGAGAAGTGGGGTTTTACCCAGAACTCATGAAACCGCATACCAGAAGTGTGCATGTCACATGCATCAATCTAGCTACACCCTCGGCCTTCCCTGATAATACCGTTCCAGGCATGTGCAACCAGACTTAGACAACAGTATATCTAGGCAGGTCTAATGCCTCTTCTGAAAGGCAGAGAGTGAGAAACAGCCTGGTTCCTCTGCTCTCGTCTCATCTGTGAGTCCACAGCCCATCACAATGTTCATCAGAGTGTTACTAAATACTGCAAGGTGGTACATCTGTTCTTTCAGTTCCTATCCTGAGGGTCGGTTCTGGGTAACATTTTTCAGTTCTTACATGTAATAAGCCAGTATTTTTTTTTTCCTTGCAGAGTTACATCTTCTTCTAGGACAAGGCTTGCCATAGTGTACCATAGTTTAAAGAATGTCTGATTAACTTACAAGGCATGCTCTCTCACCTAATCCTTTGGTTTTTACTCCTCCAAGGCCAGCTGAGGTGGAAAGGTCTCAGTCCACACAGGCTGGAGGAAGGAAACCAGGACAGATCAGGACCCCAGGGGGGAGGTGCTAGAGCAAGAACAAGGGAGTACCAAAACTAGGTGTTCCTAAGACAGGATCTGTCACGTGTAACAAAACCCACCAAGCACAGCAGATGCCCTGTGTCCCACAGGACACATGAGCCTTGATGGAAAGCACAGAAGAGGTTGCAAAAGAACTGGCTAAGCCTTTGGCTAATTGGTGCCTCCCTGTGTCCATTTTTTCTAGTCCATACAGTAGAGAACTAAGATAGGCTTGCTAGCTGGCCAGTTTAAAAAAAAAACCACCACACAAAAAGATGCGAAAAGCGTACACTCTGGCAATTGGCTGCTGCATGTGCAGTAGCTCTGGCCAGTCAAGGCTATGCCAGAGTTACTGTGCGAACTGATTTTCCTGTGAACATGCAGAGCCCAAGTGGCTGTGTGTCACAGATCAACTTCTAGGCTAGTCACAGTAGTGGCACTACCACTGAAAACTCCAGCGAATTAGATTGCCTTGTCAGCAGCCAGTATGGCTTTGGCCAAAATGGCCAGAACAGTTGATTGAGCTGTAGCCCTAAGCCAGGCAGAAAAGAAACATCCAGGATGTTGCTGAGGGCAAAAGGTTGGCATTCGGCACAGCTGTCACTTACTTCCTTAGTCGGCTGCAGAGAACTCTTGACTTATATGTGCATTAGCCATGCTGAAGCCCTCCAGCAGGGCATGTGTTTTGGTTGATTCTTGTGGCATGAAGGAAAGGTCCCTCTGAGGGAGATCCCACAAGGAAAGAGACACCCCTGGATGGGCACTGGATTCACGGAGCAGAATTCTGGTCATCAGCCAGCAGATGATCTCTCCAGGGCTAGCCCATGATGTCACATGCCCAGATGACATCAGCAGAGATGACTAGGGTATGTAGGGGAGTGACTCCAAAGGGAAAGCAAGGACTGTCAGCGAAAGACTGCGGGGTGATTGCTCCTCTAACAGAATCAAACAAGGCTGTCAAAGATTGTTGAAGTCTAGTTGCGTTTGCCAAATGCCACAAGCTGCTCATGGGGCATGCCCACGTGAGCGTGGCATTGCAGTCACCCTTTGCTAATTCACAATCCTTTCCCTGCAGCTGCTTTTCCTGCAGTCTGGATGCTTGGGTGAGCAAATCTTCCAATGACTAGCCTTTACAGATCCACTCCGGGTGTGGCAGATTCCTGTAGAGCTCACAGAAGTTACGGAGTACAAAGTAAGAGAGGTGTGTGGGATTGCTGGTGCACCAGGTTCACTACTGCTGAACTTCAGCCTGAAGCTACTGGAAAAACTGAGGTTTCCAGTGTAGGTCAGTGGAGCAAGACACAGGGTGTGCTGTGCTTGAACAGCTGTAACCACTTGAAGACCATGACAAGTTAAAGCCCAATATCTTATTTCAGTATTGCTAATGACAAGCATTCAAAATCCATGAGGCATCCCCCCAAAATCATAAGTTGAAGTTTTTTGTAAACATTTTTAGAGATTTAGAATTAATCATTTTTCTTTGCCGTTACACGTGACATAACATGACTCCAGGACTTAGATGGAAGAACTCCACATCGTGCTACTATTGTAAGATACATAACAAAATTATGTGCTTCTAGAGCAATGATTAAGATTTTAGGTTATTTTATTTCATTTCACTTCTTTCATGAAACTGCTTGAGTCACATGGCATGAAGCATATTTAAATTATTTCTGGAAAGAAACCTGTAAATGCAGGGAACTGCAATGAAGCATGCAAGTCATAAAACTAGTACGTTCTTCTTATCACACAATGGCTTGACTTCTCAAAAGAGTCTCCTCACATTTAAATAGTCAGTCTTCTGTGCCACTGAAATCTCATAAATTCTTAATCAAAGGCCTTTGATTGCATGAAAACAGTCAGGTGGCATCAAAACTGGCACTTTTCACTGTGATTTACATAGAGATTATAAACACACTATATACTTACAACTTCTCATTGCATGTGACAGCTCATGACTTTCTGAGTTTCCTTGTATGCACAGAAACATGCAGGGCTTAGAGTTCTCCTAATGATCCATTTAACTAAGACAAAAGAAATCCTTTTATTCTATACAGAAAATACAAGCTTCAAACTTCAAATGTATCCCGTTTTCCCAGGTACATTGATATCTTGGGAGTGATCAGCACATATCAGAGCTAGGGATCTATGCCGTTTTAGATGACATCGGTTGTCTAAGACATCTGCATTGGGCTAGCATAAGCACTTACAGGAGATCTAAGCCCTTTTGCAGCAGCAGCTGGAGGCTGATCTGGATCTAAGAAGACTCTACATGCTGCTGACTAGGCAACTGAATCCCCTAGTGTCTAAGATTCAAAGCTGCACCTAAACAGGATAGTTGACAAAATCTGTACGCTGTGATGGCCACCAACTCCTGCGTCTGTGTATGCAAGCATTTGTTTTTAGAAAAGGTGTTGATTTTTCACACTAGCATTTCAGGGACTGTGCCTTGTTCAGGAGCCATTGTTGATCAGTTGCCTCTCTGTCCTTTACATTTTTTCCCATTAATTGTTCAATAAATCTTGCAAAGATGATAGAAGGCACAAACAGGAGCCAGAGACTGAAATAGCCTACGTACTATACTGCTGAGCAGGCACCAGAACTGGTATGTAGCTGAACAGGATTACAGCAGCGATGCAGGAGTAGTAAGTCCTTAGATAAGATTCTCATTTCTTCCCTGTGATGTCCCATGCCAGTGGGCCTGGTGCTTAGCATGGTCATGAAGATGAAAGGGAAGTAGCTGCTCAGCCAGTCTTTGGAAGCCTCCTCCTGCAGCAAGCTACCACATGCCACTGAAGAAGGCTTCTTTTCCCAGCAAGGATACCATGGCAGGATGTTATAGGATAAGAGCTAAAGAATCCTCTATAGAGGAACCCCTTTACCCCTGGAGAAGCAGCTTGAACTTCTTAAAGACCTTCCTCAAACCTAATACTCAGGGTAAAAGAACTGAGAAGGTTACGTGGGGGATGACCTGCAGCCTCTCCACTTCTTGTCTTTGAGACCAAGCTGAGAGTTATGAGAGCCTCCATCCAGATCCAGGATGGAAGAGGAGTCCTTGTAGTCCCTGCTTCTCAGCAAGGCAGGCTCTGTCCCTCCTCTGGGACTGCTGGGGGAAACGCTGCCTCCTACCCTTGTCACTCCCTGCTGAGAATTCCTGTCTTTGTTCAAAACAGTATCAAAACTGCTTTTGACTTAGCAGAACAAAAGTTTCATCCTTGGAGAAACCAAGCAGTAGCTTTGCATTTCCAGCTTGAGTAGCTCTTATCCACAGGAACTGGAAAACACACCAGTACCTCAGTGGTTCAGCAGTGGATGCTCAGGAAGGAGTCTGTTTTTCCTTTAAATAATGGATGGAATTGGCCAGAATGTGATCTGTTAAAGCTGGAAAGTTACTCCTGAGCTTTGAATACATACCTGTCACTCCTAATTAATTTTTGCCAGCTATAATCCTGTTGAGTGGACAAGTTGAAATAAGTGCATAGAAGGCAACATGCAACTACAGTCAACCCTTTGTAATACTTCTGTATTCATTTTTTTCACTCGTGAACATTCAGATTGCCTGTACCGTCCACATACCTATTCTAAAGTGCTAAATTCACTGAATGCAAACACTTACCAAACAGTTTGGGGGTATGAGGCGGGGGGGGTATGCTACAGAAATCTGCTGTTGTGATAACAGTAGTGAAGTTCTTTGCTCTGACTTCAGTTTCCTGATGACAGGAAAAGAAAACAATTACCATTTTCCCAACTGAATTCCGAGTTTGTTGTCTTGAGAACATTCCTTGCAGATGACAGAAAGAGAAGAAAGTATCCTACCAGATGTACTTCTACCTCTTCCACTATTTATCTCTCCTGCCAATTTGGAAGCCTGTTTATTTGGTTTATTAAATATTAGTACTTACTATTTAAAATACCATAGAGCAGGACTGGAAGAACTACACATTAGACTACCATCTTATCCTCCTTTGTTCAGCTCTCATCTGTCAAGGTCGTTATTTAAAGAGTGTAGGCACATATAACCTTCAGGGGACAATATGGCAGTAAACTGTTCTCTTTTTAGTGTCAGCTGTAAAATCTGCAGCATGACTGACAATTATAAACGCTTTAGGAAGTGAGGTACGAGATCCCTTTCAATACTGGATTCTGGTATCTGTATTCTGTGTTGGAGGCATGGTCTCTCTAGCAGGAGCTGTGTAAGCAAATAAATGGGAGCATACAAAATGTTTCATTCTTAAGGCTTCATTGCGTATTCCTCTTACCAGAGGATAGTCACCGTTAGTAACTTTTCCCCACCTCTTCTGTTTCTGCATCAGAGAGAAAAAGCTAATTCATGTCTTTCAGATATCTGTGCAGCTGGAGAACTTCTTAAACACTTTACTGTAAGGTGTAAACTCCTGCCTCTGTGGTCCCTACATGACACAATTCAGTGAGGAATGGGTCTTTCACAGGATCTTACATTCTGTATTGGCCTGTACTTTCATAATATATGTGATACGAACATTTAATTAGGTTTGCTGCATTTAGTTTTTACTGGGTCTTTACTGAGACAAGGCATTACATGGATTAACCCTCATGCCATGCCATTATCTGTGTATGACACAATACAGAGTCCAGGTGCACACTTCTGAATTAGCTCAGATTATCTTTCTTCTGAGGAGAATGAGTGCAGTGATCCAGGATGGAAGTGAGAAATGCATGGAGGAAGCCAGCATGGCCCTTGTCCAAGACAGGTACTCACAGGTTGGTAGTCAGGCACGAGGGTGTTCCTGCCTCCGCTGCAATTTGCACATCCAGAGGCAGCCAAGGAATGCAAGCTCTAGTGACAAAAAAAAAAGGTAGGCATATCATTAAATTGATGGGAAAGGTCACATATATCTGTCACTCCATCTAAGCATAGTAAATACAGGTTTTCCTGAATTTTGACAGCATTAACAAGACTTAGAGATCTATAGCTGGAAGGGATTTCCTGCTATCATTTACTCCATTCTCCACCACCAGCACAGAATGACGTATATCAAGCTATTCCTGACAGATGCTTATTTTTTAACAACTTCCAATGAAGGTGATTCCACAATGACTGCAAACAGCATCCCTTCCTGCTACTTAATTGCCCTTCTAACTAGAAATTTTTTTTTAATTGCTAATCAAAATCTCTCTTGTTACAACTTAAGGTAATTACTCCTTAACTTTGTACCTGCTCTGGACATAGCCAACAGTTAAATCAACTTCATGACAACTGAAAACATACTGAGCAGACTGCTTGCTATATTTCCCCTTCCCTCAGTTTCATCTTTTTCTTCAGCCTGACTTCCTTCTGTCCTTTCTCAGAGCTCAGGATTTCTGAACTGCCTGTCATCTCCACTGCTTTTCTCTCAGCTCTCTCTAGTTTTTCACTCTTTAAAAACACAGTGCCCAAAACGGGACTCTCTATTCCAGCTGCGGAAGAAAAATCCAGTGCCAAACAGATCCCCAAAATTATCTTCTTTGGCTTATGTATGGCCCCATTATTAACACTTCCCAGAACATCATTTGCCTGCTCTGCAATTCTGCCACATAACCGACGCACGCTTAGCTTTTGACCCATGTAGCCCTGGGTTCTTCTCTGCAGAGGACTGCGGCGAGCCCTGCTTAAGGGTCTTGAGCTGACTGAGGGCCAGATGAGGGTAGACCAAGTCGTGTTGTGACAGCTGTGAGGAAAGAGAGCCTCAGGGCCTGTATCCACCAGGCTCAACCAGACTAGACACAGCTCAAGTAAAGTGCTGTCAATTAGTTTGCGCAGAGACCTGGATGCAATCAGTCCCCGAGAAAGGCTTGATCCCGCCACTGGTTTTATGAGGAGATCCTTGCATTCATCAGATTGTTTAATACAACAAAAACAGAGTGAAACAAATGTAAATGGAGTCCACGGGCAGAGAGGGCAGTGGAGAACAGCGATGTCAAGTGCATGCAGATCAGTTTATATACTTATAGGGAAAGAACAGAGAAGGGAGTTCACACCACTAATGGTGTGCTCTTCTTCAGGTCTCGTCTTCTTGCCTTGCTTTTACCTCCAAGCTAGTAGAGGATTCATCCCACCTAACTGATATAAAACTGGTGTCATGTCTAAGCCCGTTTTGATCTCCTCTGCAGTTTGGGGAAGGAAGAACTACACTCCGAGCTCTGGATTCACCCCACTCCAAAATAAACGTCTTAGAGACAAGGCACAAATCACCTCCTGAATGTGCTGCTGCTCTCCGTTGACCAGCAAGGGAGAGACGAGGACAGCCTTAGGCCAGGTGTCCAATTCTTCGACAGCCATAGAAAGGCAATCACAATTATTTCCTTAACGATGGGCCAGGGTCTCTAGTCCAGCTGATTACTTTTCCAGGAAAGCACTCATAATCTGTTCCACAGATAGCCAAATTCAGTGTAGAGATGAGAATCCTCAAAATTTAAATTAAATGCTGAATGTCCTCTCTGTTCTCTGTCTTCCACACATCCTCTGCCTCTAGCTCTAGCTATCTATAGCAGATTGTCTTTTCCCAGACATTCCTGGCAATACCTCAATAACCAGCAGCTGGGTCACATTCATGAAGTCATAAGAATAAGACAAAGCTATCAGTTAAGAATGATATCTCCTCTCCCCGGCTTTCATTTGGCCTGGCATAAGCTGACAAAGGGGTGCCTTTTTTTTTTTGCCTGACCACATTTCTCATAGCACGTAGAAGGAAGCGTAATTTGCTATCACAGCAATTTTTCCCTTTCACTCTTGACTAATCACACTGTACTTTCCACACAGATCTTTTCACTCAGCTGCTGCAAGTGATGGTCCTGAGGTACCAGAAATCAGAGACTACACTGTCTCAGCTTTGTTAGAAGCCATAGAATTCAATGCTAAAACTATACATGCTTTACTGGTATTATTCAAACAAATGTTTTGGTAGCACACTCATGAAATGCAAGCTGTTGACAGACAAGCTTTGCCGGTAGATTTTTGCAGAGTAGCACATGTAATCATACCATACATATATACGTAATTTTGGTTCTGTTTCTGCAGAACTTCATACAAGAACTGGAAGGTCAGCATAATTCCCCAGAAAGAGGGATAATCAGCACCTCAATTTGGGGTGCAGAGGGCTACTGCTATGGTTGGGTCAGAAGCTGCCACTAATCTAGAACAGGAGCAGAAAATAATTGTCTGCATCCAAGCTGTGCTTGAAGATTTGTCTAACACCATACTTATTTCCACGTAAAAGTATTGTACATTTGCCAGTAGTGGACACACAGATGTCCATTTCTGACACTGAACTGATTTATTAGTTCCAGTGTAACATCATGGGAGAGACAAGGGATTGGAAACCCCGAGCATGGAAAGTCTTTTTCATATCCTGGTCTGGTATGTTTGTATTTTGTAACTGGAAAAACATAATTGTGTGAAATTAATTAGGTGATGGTTCAGAGCACCACTAGCTTTTATGATGGCCAAAACCTCTTTGTAGTGGCATTCTGTGCTCAGTGGTCTAGAGCCGATCTACATTTTCAAACACTAGATGGTGCCAAGGGTCCACACAGAAAGAAAAGCTGATTTTTAAAGAAACAAAAATGTTTCACTTCATGGCAATACTGGTGTAGTTTGTTCTCTGTGTAGTTCTGCGAATTAGTTCAAAACCTACTGTTAAAATGCCTCATTACCTAAGAAGCAACAGAAGAAAATTCTGTACAAGATGATAGTAACCTAAGTAAACTCACAGGTAATTTAGCGCTGGAGGCTACAGAGAGGACAGCAATTCAGAAATGAAGTTTCAATACAGCGATGTTACCAGCATGGGCAGGTCCAGATTAATCTAGTCCAAAACCTTTTCTCGGACAGTGACTGGTACAAAGTGCTTCAAAGAAACCTACAAAAGCCCTGTGGCAAGCAGATAGTCAGAGTCTTAGCCTGGTACCTAACACTGAGAGGTTGGCTTAAGCTCTAGCATATGAAGCCAAACTTTGCATAAAGGTATTTCTAATTAAAAAATTGGTTGGTTTTGCTGAATATGAAAAAAAACCAGCAGACCTATTTTATAACTTAACTATGGACACTGATTGCAAGATTAAAAAATACCAACGGCTGCAAATTGTGTTTGTGCCTACATAATAATAAAGATGATAAAAATCTTTAACTTTTTCTAGATTTTGTGCTTTCTTGAATAGAAAATTTCATATTTTCTCATCTGATAGCCTTACTGGTATCACTATCTGACCAAACTCTAGGGAACGAGAAACAAATTGCCATAACTTTCAATCAGAAATGCATAATATCCACTGCATACTGCTTAACAGCAGTATTTTGGGGAAAAAATCTGCAGCCCTTCCGGAAGCCAGTATCATACTTTCCTGAGGCAGTTTGTATGAGACTATTATCTGTGAGACAATGATATTGATAGTTTGGAGGAAGACTGTTATTAAATTACTAGAAAGAAAGGACAGAAAGAGAAGGAATAGACACCTCGTTAGCATTTCTATTCCGATACTCTGTTGTTCCAAGTTATTGATGCTGTTGTCTTTTCCCAGTCCAGATTTTCCTGTTCGTACACAGTTGGAGTTCTGTAGGAAGAGAAATTTCTATCTGCCAGGGATATGCAAGAAGGTGCAGTTATCTGAGTCCTGGGGGAAGGGCTCACTTCATGTAGTTATTTGTCAGTACAGATGCTAGATTCTGGTCCTGCAATCAGAAGAATTATCACAAGGAACTTCTCATAGATGTCAGTGTAGCTGGACAGAGAGTCTATTTTCTCAATGGAGAAGTAAGTATCATTTCCTAAATCCTTCTGACCCAAGTCTTTGAGAAGGACCCTTGGATCCACTCTTGATGTAAAACTGTTCCCTGGAAACTGGGCTGTGATGCCTACGCAGTGCTGTGTCTTTTGTGGCAGCATCGTGTATGTAAATAAATCAAGTTACTTTTAGATGACTGGTCTGCAAGACTACAGGTATGTCTTACCAGCAGGCTTACGGGCTTACAGAGTGAGGCCCAGGCAACAGGCAACAGAAATGATGTGATGTAGCCCACCACAAAGCAGACTGAGCAAACAGAAGGCACTGTGTCTCTGTTGCTTGTACATCTTGTATTTACCAGAACCATGCTGCCTCAGCAAACTTGTGTACAGAAGCTGTGGTGGAAGGGTTCACAGACAGACAAACATACTGAGAAAAAAAAACCAGAATACTTAGGCCTAACTGATGATGCTGTTTAGAGATACAACAAAGATTACAGGAGTTGTGAAGAATGAAGACAGGTCAATAATACAGAATAATCTGAGTGGCATGGTCAAGAGGACACAAGCAGAAGATACAATCAAACATAAAGTTACAGATCTAGGAAGAAAGCATGCAGATCATATTCAGACAACAGGTGAAAGCTGGAAGATCTTTCCTGTGAAGACGTGACGTTCAAAATGATTTGGCATTGAGTAACGCAGATCATCTGCTGAGCATTCAACTTCTGATCTAATTCTGATCTGTAGCCAAGAGCACTAATGCAATCCATAAATGTACTTATAAATCAAAAGTGAAGAGGCACAACTTGTGTGATTGATCTCCAATAAATTCAGTGTTGAGACACTGAGAAGGTTTAGAGAAGACTCACAATTGCCACAAAAAATTGCAAAACATTTTGTAGTGAAATATTTCAGGAATTTGCTTTGCTTTGTTTATGAAACAAACGTAAGTCCATAACGTCCTGCACAGTTCCTCTGCAGATTAGCATTACTACACATGCCCACTGGGTGCACTGTGTGACTCTTACAGTACATGGGTAGATCAGGTCCCTAGGATGGGGTCATTTTCAATCTCATTTTGACACAATTATATTTTCATAGAATCATAGAATCATAGAATGGTAAGGGTTGGAAGGGACCTTAAAGATCATCTGGTTCCAATGCCCCTGCCATGAGCAGGGACATCTTCCACTAGACCAGGTTTTGCTAAGTTATGTTAAATATTCTTAAAGAAAGAGAGGGCCAGTGACATTAATGATCTAATGAAAATAAGGACTTTGTTTACAAACCCTGTTCTGAGAATCAGCCACATCAAGGTTCAAGTCATGCCTGTCTGAGCAGCTAATTGCTGTGGCATCACTCCTCGAAACCCAGGCAAGTCCTGAGTA
>Ga0181612_129939_pt1 | contig 19948 bp, 10 predicted proteins | sample HoacroProtozoa21_FD_119630 | JGI IMG/M metagenome (GOLD analysis project Ga0181612, IMG submission 119630) | Hoatzin crop microbial communities from Cojedes, Venezuel. Combined Assembly of Gp0051906, Gp0051904, Gp0051908 | reverse complement strand
TTTAAAAGTAATTATGTCTTGTAAGATGCTTCTTTTGTGGAGGGACAGGAAGGGAGGAGTGGAAGGAGAAGAAGGCAGAAGGTGTAACACTAACTTCTCCCTCTAGAACACTGAAGATGAAGTTCTTTTAAATTTTCACCTACTCCCCTGAAACCCGGGGACAGTAATAACCACCACCCCACCGCCAACTCCTCAAAAGCAGTTGTCATTCTGGCTGAAGAGTTAGTCTTGTGGTCATACGGAGAAAGTCCACAACAGGGCAGACCTAAGACCAAAACAGCCTAGCAACTGCAAACAGTGTTATGGCAAACTATTTATTGTCAACTTTTCCTCTTTGACAGTCCTTGAATACCAAAATACTTTTCTTCAAGTATTTATTCTTAAAGTATTCAGACATACTAAATGAATTGTTATGCATCGTTCTGAACTGTAAAAATGAGGTACTCGAATGAAACATTATTTCCATGCACCAGAGACAAAAAATAAGGGTGAGAAATAAAAGATAAATCTCCAAAGAGATCTATTTTCCATTGTCAAAAGTTTTATTTACGTACAAGAACTAGAAGAGGAAACAACCTATTGCTCTCAATTTTCAATTATCTATTGGTAGTTTATCCAAACCATGGATTAATTTATGCTACAGAAAGAAAGCGTAGCTCCCTTTACGCTAAGCCTGTCTCTGTGGAGTTATCACCTTCAGTGCAGCCCTGTCCTCTGAGCACGGCTACGTAACTTCCAGAGGGACCTCAAGAAACCACTGGTTCTTTTACACAGTCTAAACTTTAAAGTCTTTTAGTCTGGACCTGTTTAACAAAAAGGCAGCAAACTGACTCAGCTCTGGCTCAGCGTGGGCCTTGTCAGCTCGTACAGAGCTGATGTGCAGTCAAAACCGCAGTCCAGGACACAAAGCCCAGTCACTCGGGTGTCTGTGTCACGATTCCCAGCACTGGAGCTAGTGGGATCATTTCTACACCTGAAGGACTGCTAAGGTAAGAACCCTCACAGTTAAGAAGCCCACCGAAACATGGAGAGGTACAGACAATCCCACATGATTCAGCAACAACCCATGCGAGTGCAGGCAGACCCATCAGGTCAGCTCCACATGCGCCAGCACCAACCGGCTGTGTGCTGAGCCTCTTCCATGTTTGCACCGCACTCCCCAGCACCCATATTCTAGCACCTCCAAAAAAACCACAGAAAAATGACTGGTTTTTTCTTTAATTGTGAGGGTTTCTAAAGATCTTCCCAATTTCGGTCATAAGAAAACAAAAATTTCCCTTCACCTGTATCTTAATATACTCAAATATGTTTAAATATTAACACAACTGAAACCGTGCCAGCCCAAAATCTGCTCTTCCACCAGCTCAGTTCCCTCCAGTGAGGGCAGAGTGCAGGCAGAATGAACGCCGGTCGGTTTGAAAAAAGGCTGTTTAGCCATACTGTTTTGTGGACAAGAGTGGATAACCCCATTATAAGAACCTCCTGGTAAAACAACAGCGAGAAGTACTATCTCTGTTCTGGAAAGGAAAAATGGAGGAAGGGATAGGAAAACAACAGAAAAACAAGCTAATATCCCCAAAGGTTGAAAGAATGAGTTGTAGAAAGAAAGTCATGTACTAAAAGAAAGCTTTCTCACATCCTCAAAATTCTCGTATTTAACTATGGGTATTAATTCATATGTCATGGTTTTCACCATTAAACAGGAATTGGGTAAATTATCATGAGGAACATCTACATTAAAATTTAACAAGCAGTAATGTATATATGCTAATCAGTTACTTTAGCACTATACACACATCTTCAGCTAGAAAGCACTAACATTAATGCTCACACAGTGCACACACATGCTACAATTACCTCATTATATTTTTCATAACCTGTCTCAGTTAATGTCTTCAAGGATGAACAGAAAAAAAAAGGAAAGAAGAAATGTAACAGTATCTAAAACTTAAAAATATGAAGTTAAACTAATTACCATTAAGATGATGTAGCCATATCTGTGCTTCTGAAATTAACAGCAATTATTTAGATTTCCCTGATACAATTAAGAAAAATGTACACTTCATCTCCAAATTTTGATATTAGCATGTTGTATATTATTTTCCTTCAGAGATGCAGTTAAGACTCACAGAATATTTCAACCGTGGATATAATCACTTTTTCAACTCTGCTCTAGCAACAGAATTGCAATTCAGATTCATAAAAAACTGCTTACTAGTGTTGTCACCTTCTGCTCTGAAGCACTCTTATGTATTAAAAAGAAACCCTCCAAAAGCAGGTCACTAAATTCATGTTGTTCTCATCGCTGCCAGTAATCAGAAGGCTCATCAAGATAACAGCTTTGTGGGTCCACAGGCAGCTTAATTCTACAGTTTTTATCGCTGTTTCCCAAAGTAGTCTTAAGTGTGGCTGCTCTCATAAACATTAAAATTGCTTAATAGTCTTTCAAATAAATTGACTTTTACAATTCAAAGTCATGTGAACATTCACTCATCCTTAAAAGACGTGTAAGTACTCCCCAGAGGATGAGCCCTGTCCCACAAAGCACTTCACACGACAGAAGTTTTTTGCCTATCATAGAAAAGCAAGGTAAACAGGGGTAAGTTACAGCTGGTGTTTCCAATACAGGAAAACAAGCAAATGAGTAAAACCAGTTATTCAGAAAGCTGGCAATATCAAAACATATGCATAACAGAGTACGAGACTCAGTCCTAGTGGTTTCTTACAAAGAGTCAGTAAGTATTATTTCATTTCTGACAAACCAGGGGAAGCATGTAATTACTGTACCATCTTGCTATGGAGAGAAACTGCAGCAATGTATCTCAGATGAGCGGCACCTTCTACTCAAAAACCACTAGGTTTTTCTCTAATTTCTAAGGTTATTGTGCTGAACGTGAACAACTACCATCATAACTAAAATTACTAGTCCTATCTCCCCGCCCCCTAAACGTACAGAAGTATATTACCGAACAAATTACTACTCCTGCTACTAACATATAAAATTCAGCCATTCCTCCTACAGATTGGTAAAACCATTTTATTTCATTTCCTTGATTTCTAAGGAAAAGTTAATCACAGCGCGATAAGGAAGCGAGATAATTACCTGCAGAAAACTGTCTCGGCAGCAAAGAAATTCATTCTTCTTCATGATGGACTCAGATGTCAACACCAATTCATTTTTACTAAGGGCTGGTTCACTTCGGCATGGATATACAGCCTAAAAAGGAAAAAAGTTACTACTTCACATTAAATATATGAACAAAAACCTCATTGCAAAGACAGAGAATATAGACGCATACAATTGATTAACAACATTCTTTAGTTTTGGGTTTGGGTTGTTTTGGTTTTTTCTGTTACTGTATAACACTAGACTATTGTGAAGAGAAGGTCCACATACACTTCTGTGCACTTATGTAAATCTGCAGGTACACACACACTTCTCTAATTCCATCAATTTATTACATTCACACTACAGAAATCTGAACAGTCATTTTGGCAAAAAGCTTACATCTCAGGGCGGGGAAGGGGGGTAAGAACAGTCACCAAACAAATAAACCCCAAAACCAAACCCAAACAATACCATTCTTCAACCATCAGAGTATGCCCAGGGTTATTCCACACCACCCCCGGCCTCTGAGATAAGCAGCAGTTCAACACAAAGAACATGAATGTCTTGATTTAAGAAGGAACTACTTTGTGCAGTAAGTCCAATCTAGTACCCAACTAAGCCAGTAGTAATTTATCTCCTGAGTTGGGTGTTAGGCCCTAGAACTACATCTAAGCACAAAAGAACATTCTATTTTTCACAGCTCTTACAGAGCTTGGTCCTAGTTGCTCTGTTCCAATGTAAAAAAATCTCTACAACTCTTAGCATACACATGCTGAAAGACTGACCAGGACCACCCAAAAAGGCAATTAAAAATATATTTTTCAACTGAAACAATTCTTCCCATAATTTATAACTTCCTCCTACATGCTTAATAGTCTTTTCACACTTCCAACGAAGACGTCAGTAATCCTTACTCTGATATTGTCTAGAACTCGCTTGAATTCCAGCGGCTCATCCTTCCCTTCCATGGCTGCAGGATCCAAGCCGTCTCCTCCATAAATAAACTGTATAATATCACCCGTAGAACTTCTGACTGTCAAATCATACTGTGAGCAAAGATCTTCAAGTGATTTGACCAGCCGCCTCTGAAAGGGAAGGAAAATAAAACAAGTGCAAGGAAAGTCAATGGGATCTTTTTCAAAATAGCTATTGATTTGGATTACAAGAAGTATAGAAACTGGACTCAGGAAATAAACCTGACACAGTGATTGGCAGGCATGAAAACCTATTTTAAGTCATACGTTATCCCAAGGGCTTTACTGTGCATTCTCCCGAAGAGGAAAGCCAACTACAATAAAATTTAAAGCAACAACACAATTCTCCACATTTAGAAATTCCATTATATAGGAAACTTAATGCGAAACTGCAAGAATATATTACAGTCTGAGGCATTTGTGGGTTTTTTTGACAGAATATTCATATTCTTCCAATCAGGTTTACCTCTCAAGGGTACAACGGTTTCCACACATGGAAGCAAAACCAGCCAATTATTTTCACCGACAAAAACCAAAGAGCTCACCCATCAAAGCCAGTAGTTGCTATTTTTCCACCAGTATTAACTACCTCTCTTACATTAATACATCGCAGTGGGAAATCCCCTTACTACCATCTTCCTTCCTCCGCCTCCCTAAAAAAAAAGGGCATGCTATGAAGCATTAGTGGCTAAATACATTTTCCTTCTAAGATGGACTTCATTGTTCCACAGAAGCAAATTAGCTCACTAAAGAATATAAACTGGTATTTTTTTTTCATTGAGGACGAAAAAGGTAAGATGAAATAAACTTTTTTTTTGCATTTTTTTTAAAATTCCAAAGTCCAAGTGCTACAATTTATTCATGTAGGCTGAAAGTTGATGAGGAAAAACATTTTGCAGTTGCTTATTATATTTACTGATATCTGTATATACTTACACACATGCAAACACTATTCTGTTAGTTTGGGACACAGTCTAGTCAGCCACCCACCCTAACTGGAATCGATTTCAGTCTTGTAGAGTGACTTGCAAACCTCTGCATGTGTCCCCAGCCCCAAATTATCTGTTCTACTGCCTGTTACACTTGGAAGAGGCCTATACTTAAACTGCTACTTAAATATTTTCAGTGAAGTCTTCAGACTGCTCATAATAGCAAGAAGTTTGGTTGGAGGGACGTTAGTTTTCACAGCAAATATAGCCAAAGACACTAACACCTTACGGAACTTTAAGTCCAAGCCTATATGGCCAAGGTGTCTGTTCCCTAAAGAGAATAGGTACTGAAAAGGAGCTTTAGTCATATTTCTGTCAGCCACAAAATATTTTTTTTAAATAACCCAAACCAAGGATTTGTGTTTTCTGTTCCTCATTGTTGAAATTATCTGAAAAAGCACTCATAACTCAAATCTATGCTATGGTGGCCAAACAAAAATTCTATCGTTCACATGGGTTTTAGGAACACACTCTACATGGAAAGTAGTCCTCACTAATTCCACAGAACAAGGGCTTTTATCACCCATATTCAAGAGGAAACAGCTTAACAGAAGCACGTTACTGTACCGTTGCCCGAGGTCTGTTTTACAAACCTCACGTCTACTGAAGAATGGAGCAAAGTCACATATTTCACAGTATAAATTACTTTCTGTTAGGTTAAAAACAAACACACGCATAATGTACGTGCTTCTCTCCCCACCCCTCACCTCAATACCCACATAAGAAACATCCTCCTTTTGCAAGACTGATAACAGCCCCGCTCCACTGGCAGTTACCTGCATATATCCAGTTTCGGCTGTTTTTACAGCTGTGTCAACCAGACCTTCGCGACCAGCCATGGTGTGAAAAAAAAATTCAGTGGGAGTCAACCCAGAATAGAAGCTATTAGCCACAAAGCCTTTTGCTGCTGGGAGCTGCAGAGAAGTGTGGGGAAAAAAGGTTAAAATGCAATGTACGTTCCGTATGCATGTTACAGAAAGACGTGTTGTATGTCATCTAAATTCTTTCAGACAGTTAGCCAATACGTACACAAACACAGACCAATCATCTCAGTTGCATTTAGCTTTGAAGTTCAATGTTTGTATTTCAGATCTGAATAAAGGCTTCAAAACCTTGGCCTAGCTCTTCCAAACTCATCCAATAGACTTCCTCCTTCTCCAAGCTTTGTCATGCTTCTAGCCATCCCTTGCAAACACTACAGCAACTTCTACCACTTCAACCTCCCTTAAAATTGCAAAAATTCAAAAAGCAATAAGAACACTCACTTTGTAATAGTACAGCAAAGGTATCTGCAGTGCTGAAGAGTAAGGAATCCCGAAAAAAATATGGCTGGAGGTATGTACATAACTAATTCTTTCAAATGGTCTGCTCTCACCTCTGAGAAGAGTTCTTGCCAATGAACTTAATACAGGCATCCCTTTATGTCAAATAACACCAAACTGCCTCCATGATCACACAGAACCATGTACAGGCTACAAAGAGGTTCATCTTACAAGACCACTTTTTGTTGTTATTTAACAGGTAGTGCCTTCTAAATCAGTAAAAAAGCTAGAGTAAAAATTTAACTTTTACCTTCTCCTCTAATGCATCAAGTATTTTTTCTTCTTTAATTTATTCAGAAAATAAAAGATTTTCTCAGAAGGTGAAATTTGGGCACTTTGTGACAAATGCAAGTGCCACGGCTACCATCTGACACTTGAGTTATCTGCCTAACACACTAACACGACTGATGACTGGTATCTAGAACCTTCTCTACTGATCATTAGACTTCAGATAGCCATTTAAAAAAACTAAAGAATCCCTCACTGAATTGTATTAACAAGTGCATGAGACTCCTTATTGCTTCATGTAGAACAGAACTCAAACACGGAACGTTCGGAACAGCCCATGATATCTATCCTAGTAGAAAAAGAAGAACAAAAAAAATCGGCTCCAGAATGGTTTACCTGCCATGTTTCACCTGCCTCAAGACACCAACACACACCCAGCAGCTGTCTTGAAAAGTCTTAGTAACACGAGAGAGAAACTTCAACAAATTATTTTTAGGACTCTCAAGAAAACCAAAAATGTATTGTCACAGACTTACTGTAATTTTACTAAATCAGAAAGGTCTAAGCAAGGCTGAGCAGTAAAAATTCAAGCTAACTAGTCACCCTATAGCAATTCACAACACTACTATTAACTCCCAAATGACATTCAAAACATTTTACATTCACGATATGGGATCTTCTTCCTTCACCCTGTCATGACGACACATCCTATCACAGATCCTTCTTAAAATGGTTTAAGGCAACTTGTTTCACTTTTCTTTACAGCGTAGTACAGTACTGTCAACCCACAGAATTACCTTAGAATGCTTCTCAAAGTGAGGCAAGGATCTGTTCTCAAATCCGTCAGGAACTCGGGAGCCGCTGATAGCCTGCTGACCTACACAAGCAATCATCTGGGATATATTAATGAAGGAGCCTGAAAAGAAAGAAAATAAAAATAAATCTCACTCACAAATGAGCAATATCATTGCTCCTCTGATGAGCTATCTCCACTTCTATGAAGATCTATTATTTAGCTTCATAATTCGTCAGAAATGCACTTCACAGTTGTAACAGTTCAAGCAGCTTTTCTGTTACTTGTCTTGACCATTTCAGCATTTATGCAGAGACTGACAACTCCTTTTAAGATTTCTTTGGGTCACAGACATTCATGCCACCACTACCTGACTACAGTCTTCATACTACCCTGTTTTGCATTATGGATTGTGTTTTATACAACCCATGATCCTAACCTACATATTTTGATTCACATTTTCTTCAATAAACATATCTTAACAATATTTTTCATGCAGGGTTCCATGCCTACCAAGATTCCTAGAACAAATTAAGGCCCAGAAAATTAAGTCACTAACTCAGAAGTTCTGTTTGCTGAAGGCATTTGCAAACAATGCCCTCCCCCCCCTCATTATACAGTTCGCATATCCTCCCTCTTAGATTTCAGAATTTCTTTAGAAATACCAAATGTCACCCTGAGGCTTTCCACAATTTACTGGAGACAGATAAATAAAGGCACAGGGTTAAGTGATCTCTTCAAATTCTCACAGGAAACAAAGGAAAGCTCAGGTAAGAAACTCAGTATAAAACAAATATTTACTACACAGGTGATCCTTCAGAAACAAAGCAGTTAAGTTGGCTGAAATATTAGTTCCAATTCTTAGTATATAATTTCCAGTTGATTTTTGTATGCGATATGGATACTTGAAGTCAGAAATGCAACTGAAAATTTTACTGATGAATTAATTCAAGTCTTAAGAACACCTAAAGTTCCAATCTACATACGAATTTAATACTTGCACAACTGACCGTATAAAACAAGCTATAAATACAGAACAAGTAATTCTGAGGACAGTAATGGAGTGAGCAATCTACTTCCAAAGTTCAGCTATCCCTACCTTTAGAACCACAGAGCGCCATGATCAGGGGACTGTTGCTCTTGTCCAGTTCTCTGAGACAGGCACTGCCAGCGTGATCTCTGATAACAGAGAGCTCTTTCAAGATTAAAGCCTGAAATCCAAGATTTCGGAGATTCAGCATTTGTTAAAAATACAATGCTCTACCACTCGCGAGCAATACCTTCAGCAGTCAAAGGGAATTCAAAATACAATAAAGAGAAAGAAACCTAGACATTGCTTTGGGTAAAACAAGTTTAACTTTTAACTTGCATTAACTTTCCAATTTGCTGCACAAAAGGTCTTTGTGGGGGTAAGATCGGGGTAGCCAGGGACACGACACCTTTTGTCAGCAGCACCAACTTAGGCTAAACTGAGCACTGAACTAAGCTCTTAAGTCTCGCTGCGGTATGTGAAAGATTACACAAAAAAAAAAAAAGTATTTTTGGACAGCTTTCAGGGAGTACAATGCTTGTTAAGAACATGACAATCGTATCAAAAAAACATTTTAGGGTATATATCGGTGTCTGACGAGCAAGAGTGGAAAAGACTGCAAGCCACTTCTTTCAGCCAGAGTGCCGCTTCAAACCGGACAACTGTGGCAGTGCTTCATCGCAGGGTGGGGTTTTCTGGCTGTTTGCTGTTGGTGCTGGCTTTGTTTTGTCTTTCTTTTTTCTTTAAAGGTAAAAACTAGACATTGACTAGCGAAGAAGACGAATGTATAAAACCATTAAAGACAACAAAAAGAGTGTTCCTCAGCTGACTTCATTAAGTCCTTGTCTGTAAGTTTTTGGGCAACAGTCATTGCTCTTCATCAAAATTTCTACAGAAAAAAGAAAAAAACCCAGCATAACCACTAGTCCACTGAACTTTTGCCCCACTAAGGGGCAAGAAAACACTTGCATATAAACAGATCTATAACTAAAGGAATGTCTTGCTTCTCGGATTAGGTTCTTTACTGTTACTGTTCTTTGTTAAGTTAGCAAATATTGATAGATGTAATTAACCCCATTCCAATTACCTATGTGATTTTATTCTCTTGTATGTCACCCCAAAACATCCAGCCAGGAGGGAGAGAGGATCTCAGTTGCTTAGTATTTAGCTAACATTTTTAGATGCATACAAGCACCTAAATGTTAAGCTCAAGTAGACCCAGCTAAAGTTGCGCACCTAGGGACCCTATCCGTTCACATTTTTAAGTTCTAGAGGACAACTTTGAACTTCACAACTTACATGAACATATTAATGAAGTCTCTACTCTAAATATATAGTGATTTAAATTAAAAACTTTACCTCTAGTGTCTCTTCTGCAGTACAACCAGGCTGCTGCTGTAGCTTGCCAGTGTTCAGAGCTTCAATATACTCATCACATTTCTTATAGCCAGCATTCAGGAGCTCATACTTAGCTTTTAGGAGGCCCTGCCCAGGGGTTACATCACCAATTCCAATTGAAAAGCCACGATTAGCTATTAAAAAAAAAAAAAAAAAAAAAAGGAAAAAAATTATACTGATCGCTTCATCTCATATAGGGAAAACAAACTAAAACCAGGAAATGTTATCATTGGGAGCTTTATTTTTTCCTCCCACCATGTGACCTTCATAAGCACAATCAGTTGTTCCACCATTTCTGTCAGCTTCACAACTAACTTATTTTTTTAAAACCTGGTACATCATATTTAAAGCAAAAATCTTGCCCGATTGCTCTGTATTTCTGCTTTAAGATACTACTTCACAAAGAAACGTACTTACAGAGGTAGACAGGAGCAAGTCTGGCTAGTCGTGACATGGCATCCGCAGCTTCTACCTGTCCCCAGTCTCTCAGCAAGATGTAGAAGATGTTGTTCTTGGAGCCTGAACCTAAGGTTCCTTTGTCCATACTGCCACTCATTAACTCGCTGTTTTGAATTGTGACATCTAGGAATAAAATGGCAAAAAGAATTCATCAGTTCTCTAAAACAGCACCTCAACCCCAGCAATCAGTTATGGAGTAGGTTTTTAAGTAAAAGCTCTGTTCTTGAAAAGAACAAAACCTGAAGACATACATTTAATGTATCTGTAGAAGTGCATGAGTAAGTATGCAAGGGGAACAGCTCACAACCTGACCCTACCAATCTGAGTTAACATTTATTTCCCTCCCTCCTTAGAAAGGCAATTGTACTCAATTTAAGACTTGTAAGAAACATTGTGATTCATCCTTTTTGTTAAAAATCTTAAATTAAACTTCACTTCATTAATCAGAATACAGTCTTCAAACAATCTTATTTGTCCAGAAATACAGTCCTCGATCATGCATCCTAAACCAATGTTCTTTACTTATTTATAAAGACTCTGATACTGAGTTCAACTCAATCACCTCTGGAAGCACAACTTAAAATTAAACGACACACTGGACTCTTTAATTACAAGCATATCATAACAACATCCCTCTTGCCTGTAGGCCTGTACACACAGCCTCTTTTAGATTACTTCCTTTTGCTTCACCTGGAACCTTCCATTTCAGGCACTGCATCTTCCTTACAAGCTTTAGCCTTTAACCAATTAAAAAGTATCTTCTGTACATGAACTTTAGACATATTTTCTATGATAGCCGTACAACAGATGTTCATCCTCAACTTCACTACGCATCTTTCAAAGAAGAACAGGCACATGTAGATGGATCCAATTTAAATCATTTCATGCAGAACGCTGTAGATGTTTGCACACTGTACTTTATGCTCAGTATTTTCAATGTGAATTTAGGTAATCGTCTTCCTGAACCAGAAGTCACTGCTCTATCACTTATGATATACAATCAAAATATATAGTAGGGTTTCCTGAGACTGAGTAATTTGCTGAGGACTTTCTGAAGAGAATTAGCGTAGCTTCAGAAAAGTTTTTTCAGAGAACTGAACAGAGCCACCAATGAAATCAAAAAGTCTTCCACATCACCTGCTACTGTTGAACTCTGAAAATGGAAATTCTTCCTATATTTCCTAAAATGAAAAGACTGCGGAGCAAAGATGGCCTATGTTCACGCAAGTATGAACAGGATTGCTTTCTTGCCTTTCACTGCACGTTTCTTAGAGGCTGAAAAAAACTGCGCCACCATGTTTACAGCCAACTTCACCACCACTGAGGGGTCCTGTCTTCTAAAGAAATCACTCAGAGCGTGGACTTGAGTCCTAATTGGTAAATTGTCTCTCACATCAACATTGCATGACAGAATTACTGTAAATCAATGGTTCCTCCCTAGGCTCCTTAACTCATGCTTCTGAGCAATAAGGAACCAAACCAATCCTGCCTGCTCAAGGTCCTTTCCAGCTGTTACCACACAAATGTTAAATTAGTAAAAAAAAACTTGCTCATCTCCTACAGCCTCTTCAACCCTGATGCTCTGCATTCCATCTGCCACCCTGACTTCCCTAACTGACAGGATACAGATGGTTTGATATCCTAGGGATTCCCATCTTCCCTAGATATCCTAACTCCTTTCACTGTTTAACATCTAATCCCTGTATCACTACTCCCACTTAAGACACTAAATTTTTCCACTTGCCTTCTATACAACCACTTCCTAAGCTTCTTTGCTTTTATTTCTCACCTTCAAATACTGTGTTAGCATCACACAAAATAAATTTTATTACAAGAAAACACCCAAGTCTCTTCTTCCGTGTTCAGCATGACTTCCAACTTTTGAGAAAAACTGCATAGTTTTATTTTTAATTTCAAGAATACTTATGTGATGTACTGCTTTAACTCCTACAGGGAGCTCAACAGCAACAAACTCAAGAAAACAATCTCTACAATTTCTCTGAAGACTTCCAAAATACAGCTTTAGAAGTGTCACTCACAAGAATCATTGTAACACAGGTCTTCCCCTTTGCCACAATACTGTTTGCCCTTGGTTCGCAGATTGGCTTTTACAGGACAATCATCACTGGGTTTGAGAATCAGGCTGAAAACCTGTTTGCCTGTCCAGAGTGTTACAGGCTTAGAGAAACAAAAGGACAAGAATTAGGATTACAGAGTTTACGCTACAACTACAGTAAAACAGCAAGCAAGAATTTAACTGTAAAATCTTTTTCTATACAGAACTATAATTGTAGGATAGCAGCATTCCTTCGAATATGGAAGTGTTATGCACTTCTATAGATATAAAAACACCGACTGCTGAATGGTTATCCGTTACATAAGGGCGTGTGCATGCATTGACAGAAACGAGCTCTATTGCTCCCTCTTACTGTCATGTTTCCCTTTCTGATTAGAAAAGGAAAAAACAGATGCTGCTGCCATTTCAGTTCTCAAAGAGGTTGCAACATTCATAATTCCTTCTTTATATAGTGCCTTTGATCTCAATTTTTAGGAGGTTAAAGATTCATATAATTACGTACTCCCCTCAGCTGTAGCTAAATGTAACTGTCAGTCACAGCTGGCGCTAAAATTATTCATCTGGAGAAACAGCAGCAAAGAATCACTGCTCTTGGCTATTACCAAAAGTTCATATAAATTTATAAAATTCACATTAGATGCTGTCCATAAATGCTCTCATCTTGCTTTAAATTAGTATTATTCACAGGTATTTCAATTTCACTTTCTGAATTTCCCTGATACTACACTTACTATTTTGAAATTAAATAAAGGGTATAAAAAAAAAAAGTATCACCAGTACTTAGTAACTATTTAACAGATCTGCAAGTGTACCGGTCTCTCCAAACAATACTGTTTGTTATTGTTCAGTGTACACGAATGAAGGCTTAACAGACACTATAGCTCTCTTCAAAGTTTGTGATAAATAGACAAATACTCTGACCTTCATAATAAATATTTTGTGTACGTGATGTAACAAACAAAAAACCCAACCAAACCAAACAAACAAAATCACAGAGCACTCATCCTCTTTAACACCTTGCCACGTTACCAACTAAAGCATATTCGTTCCCAGGTTTAATATCTCCTAAATTTGGGATACTGAAACCTACGACTGTTGAGCATTCCAGGACATTACTTGAGGTCACCCAAGGAATAACACAGCTCTTCCACTTGGCCCCACATTAGTCTGCATAGCTAGTAACAGTGAGGTTACTAAGAACGATGCACCTTCTACTGACCACTAACAACTGTCTCACAGTAGGAGGATAGTAGCAAAGCTACATCTGAACCCTGAAGGAACCAACCCTGCATCTGGACTGCAACCACGCAAGGTTGGCTCTGTTCAGCATCAGGAACCATAAAACAACTTCTCCACAGTTTTGACCCTGAAATCTGATCCTTGCACTCTACAAATACAAAATCTCACACAAAACTCATGTCAAAGAAAAACTGTCTCTGCTGAGAGCAGCACCACACAACAGAGAAAGTCTTAGTAACATTAAAAAAGTAGTTTGACACACCTTCAGAATTGCTGGAGGTGGAAGACGAACTTTAATCTTTTCATCTTTGCCAACCAGGATAGAAGCAATAATTTGACAGGCTTTGGCTCGATCAAAAAAGGTATCTTTTAAGGTAAGAAGATAGGCACCTAGAATGTAAAATATTATTAATGTGACAGACAGATTAAATTTAAAAGCTACTGCATATTCAGTATCAATGATTTCGCTCTAATACTAGTTACCTACTTACTATGCAAAATGACAATAGTTTAGACAGCTTCAGTGCTAAATCCCTTCCAGAAGTTTTTTTTAATTGCTCCACACTCAAACTTCTAAAAATCAGAACCTGTGCATTTCTATAACCTATTCTCTCTCTCACACTATTCCACAGGTAAAAATAAGGCCTTGGCATTAATTTTTGAGCACTTTCTTCCTTATATTCATTAGACATTTCCCAAAGAATTAAAGAAACTTGAAGGTACTTATTGTAGGTCAAATATTTGACTAGTGAATTCAACTCCTCTACCACAACCACGAGCAGTTTACCTTGTCTGCCTAACACAAAGACCCCAATTTCAGAGAAACACTTGCAAAACACAGGCACAGGTAACAGTAACTGCAGCTACAAAGGTAAACAATATCAGAGGAGATTCTGAGGACATCACTGTATATCACACTAACAATAGCCTTAACTTTCATAATGTTCCTTTGACTCTTGAAAGAAGAAATTTTTTAATTAATATAGGGACATCCTAGAAGAGGGAAGTGACTTTTAAGGAACAATTGTTAAATCATGCAGCTCTAAAATAAGCTTTATCTACACACCTGTGAGGAAATCTTGAATAGCAGCGATAAGAGGTTCTCCATTTCTTGGTGTTACCAAGTTCGCTTTAGTCTGTATGATACCAGAAACAAACAAACAAAAAAATCACGCATTTGAAGACACTGATATTCCATTTGTTATCCCGAAGGAAACTTACCATTTCAGACAGTTGTTTTAGCAAAAATGGGAACAGCTTATTCTAAATCAAAGTACAGCTTTCTTCAAAAAGACAGAAAAAATAAACTAGAAGTTTCAGTTCACTACAGTCCATGCAAATCTACTGACAGTTAAGCAATAATTTGAGAATAGTTACTAGAAATCACATATTCTGTTTCCAAAGCAGAAGTTGCAATCAACTTCATGTGTTCGGCAGGTTACTGTTCAAAAGGGACAGGGGAGGGAAGACAAGCAAGCTTTGAGAACCTGAGAAGGAACAAAAGAGGTTACGCTCGCTACAGGGGGCTACTGAAATACTGCAAGTTGTGTGGTCCCTACTGATATATAACAATCAAACTAGCCACTTCCACTAGCCCCATTTTCTTATGCCTTACTCTGACTACTGCTCCAGTTATGTAACCCCACCTACGCAGCAGTTTTTCCTGAACTGTTCATAGGCCCACATAAACCTGAATCACACACTTGGGGAGGGTGGCAGGGTCTTTTTAAGCTTGCAAATCAGTTCAGCAACCCAACACATGCTGCAGCCAACAGCTGTATTGGTACATCTGACACAGCAGTGGCATTCAGTCACCCTAAAAAAGCAACGTGCTGGAAAATCCTCAGGTTCATTGCTACTGGCTGTACTTTCACACCAGATCAGTGCCTGCAACCATCACATCCCTCTATCTACCCTCCCTTCATTTTTTTCCTCCCTTAAGAACCTACCGGCTCCTGCTTTCTCTGGTAAACTGCCTTCTCCATTACAAGCATGCTACTGCAGTCTCACTTCCAGTTGGGCTAACTGCTGCTGGGGTGTCAGACCAGAAAGCAAAGTATGTCTCTGTCTGGTAAAAGAGCCGCCCTATTTCGGCAGCATTCACTAAGGACAGTCAGGCAGAAACATACCAATCACGTGTACTTACTTAAAAGTACTGAATATTCCACAGACGCTAAACATAAGTGTATTACACCACCACTGTGTAACAGCCCTAATTTATTCTAAATTCCCTTCTGCAGAGTTTTCAGGCAGCTTCCTAGCCACATGTTATCCATACCCAGGAATCCTGGTAGTATTTCAGACTTCACACACAAGTTAAGAAATACAGGGATCAGCCCATCTGTCACTAGCAAAATCCCAACCCCAACGTTATCTACATACCCCCATTAAAACAAGCGCTTCTGCTTTTGCTTCTTCTGTCTGAGGAAGGTGAAGGTTCATCTCATCTCCATCAAAGTCTGCGTTGTATGGTGTACAGACACATTCATTAAATCTGAATGTCCTGTGAGGTTTTACTCTAGCCTGAAAAAAAAAAAGTGATGCACATGCAGTCAAGCATGCTAAAAGGTGAAACGCCATGCCCGAGTGCTTCCTTGTAGGCTTTATCATTTCTTTTTATTACAGATGTGACTCAAAATTTCTGATTATAGGATTTAACTCAACCAGGAACTGATGGAAATTGTACTCAGGTTATAAGATACAAATGTAGCTAGTAACTTCCATTATCAAGAATTTATACAAAGCACAGAAAACAGCTTTGTAGAGATCACATCAACTCTACAAAAATGAAATGCTTACGCAAGAACAGATACCGAGGTCAGTTACGGCTAAGAACAGAACTGTCCAGACGGCATACTGCCCAGCTACACATCCATGCCCACGCAAAATCACAACTGCACTGTACCCATGCTCATCCCCCACGCGGTGTTTCAGAAGCTGTTTATTTTTGTGTGTGCAAGAGACAAACACCAGCAAAGGTAAACCACCAAATATTCAGGGATGCACGACCTGTACGCTGGGCTGTGTGGGCACTTACAATGTGAGCCATGATGCTCAGCTTATGAAGAGAGGGCTGTCGATTGAAGAGAACTATGTCACCATCTATAAGATGTCGCTCCACGGTATCACCAAACTTCAGCTCCTGGGCCATCTTTTCTCGGTTTCCATATTTCAAAAACCTTACAGTAACACATAACAAAGGAGTCACAACAAATACAGCCAGAAAGATGTAAAGACAAGTGAAAATTAGTTCTGTATTTATAATGCAAATTCTTCCATTAAATGTTGGAGTATTTGTATCACAGTAACTAGAAGACAAAACTGGTGTGGATTGCATCATTAAGCATCAGCCCTGCTGCTATTTTAAATAATAATCTATTTGTGACGTTAGTTAACAAAGCTATAGTTATTAGGAAAACAAGAACAAATCTATTTATAAAAACAAAGAATTTACTTCAATTGTATCAGGGTGTTTAGAGAATTTCACTCATATACTATCAATTCTTACTACCCATAAACTGACTGCAGATTAGTGCTCTCATGAGAACAGCCAGTACAACATGCCCCAAACTGCTTGTTTTCATTTCTCTATACTACATCCTCTACCGAAACAAGAGTGAGTCATTAAAAAAAAAAAAAAAATCTAATTGCAGTTCACTACCATTGCTACGTAACAGATTATCTAAAAAGAAATCATACACTAAACCTGAGTGGATAATGACAATTTTTTTGTTACTGTCCTTTATGAATGGGGTGGTTTGACTGCAATTGAGTTAATTTTCTTGATGCAGTTAGAAACTTTTCTTTCTCATAGCCAGCATGGTCATTGTTTGGGTTTAGCTCAAGCTGGAATGTAAGAGCTTACTGATATCTCAGCCATTACCAAGCTCTTCCCAGGCTTCCTACTTGCCAGCTGTGTGGCAGCTAGGAAGGGGGCACAGATGGACAGACCTTCACTGACATCCAGGCTGATCAACCAGAGCATTCCACACCATCAATGCCATGCTTTGTATACAACTGGAGTCGGCTTTTCTGCTTCATTACAACAGTCCTTTTGGTCAGAACAGTCCTCTTTGGTAGAGCCGTTCTGGGCAGAACCATTCTGGTTCAGTTCTGTTTGGTTAGTTCGGCCTTTTGCCGTTCTGCAGTCGGCCTTTGGGCCTTCCTCCCTCTCTTGCCTCTTCACTCTCTCCGTGGGATCAGCTGTCCTGGACCAGGGTGCTCTCTTCTCGGGACTGGCTGCTCAACGCAGGCAGAGTTCATGAGGAATTGCATTTTATTTTATATATTACTATTAGTGTATCAGTATGATTTTGTGTATTATAGTGTGTTAGCATTATTACTCTATTAAACTGTTTTTACCTCAACCCATGAGTTCTCCCTTTTGTCCATTTCTCCTCTGCATCCCGCTGAGGGGAAAGGATAGGGATGAGTGAGAGGCTGTCTAGAATTTAGTTGCTAGCTGGGGTTAAACAATGAAAGATTCTAAAAATAAATCTTAATCTCTGTAGGTATAACTGTTGTCACACAGCGGTAAGAACAAGCTGATGGGGAGACACAAAAAGTGAACCATTACAGATAAGCACGATACCTTTTCATCTGTGTGTGCCTTTGCTGTATGAAGTTGGCTCCGGGATGAAGATCAGGGCCATTACGGACAAGTTTCCTCATGAAATTAATATTTGCTTTGTTCACCTGTTGCATAAAGACTTCAATCAGAAACAAATGAAACACGTTTCAGGACCTCTTTTTTGCCGGTGGCTTTTGCATTTTCAAATTTTAGGCTCAACTCACAATCCCCTTCACAGCCTCCAGCTGCTGAAGGGAACAGGCAGGAGGGAACAGAGAAGGAGAATGTAAGCTAATTTTAGAGCAGAACATCAGAGTGAAATTAAATTAAAAATCTGGGAAGTAAATTCAGAAACAAAGATACCCAACCCCTCCTCAAATAGATACACCAACAAACACATGAAGCTATGTATGAGTTCAAAAAACATCAAGCAAAAATCTTCTCTCTTGATACGTCACTCCCTACACCATGTTCCTTCAGAGTACTTGCATGTATCTGATAGTACAACCTGCATTTTCCAACAGCAACAGAAGTGTCAAAGTGTCACTAAGCGACATTTCAAACATAAAAGCAATACACTGACTCCCTTTTATAGTAAGGCTATAAAGAAGAACAACACTGATGTCTAATTAAAAGGAAAAAAAAAAGCAAAAAAGCGCACAGAAACGGTTTTGGTTCTACACTACTTACCTTCTCGGGAAAAGTTAGTATTTTAGCAACATGAATAGGCACTGCTACTTCATCTATTCTTAAGTTGGGATCAGGTGAAATGACTGTTCTGCCAGAGAAATCCACTCGCTTTCCAGACAGATTGCCTCTAAACCGACCTAAAATAAATAAGCAAGTGAACATTCTTCTGTATAAAAGTTATTTTCAAAATGTTATCTATTACAACAGCACATTAGAAAATATCTCAAGGCACGTCACCGAAGCACAACACAATAGAGGCAGAGAGATGCACTGGAATAGCAAATATTTGTGGCTTCATTAAAAAAAAATTAATAAAAACAACTTTCTAGACAAACCTTGCTTTCCCTTCAGTCTCTGAACAAAACCTCTGGTCCACTTTTTAGGTGCCATGTTGAGAGGAATTCCCGAGAGCTCACTGTTAATGTACAGGGCACACTGCAGCTGAAGAAAGTCCCAGTCCTCCATAATCATCTGTGTTTTGGCTCCTGATATCCTATGCTAAACATAATAGTCACCCAGTTCAGAAATAAGTGTAACAACACATATTAAACTAGCAATTAATTTTTCTGATGCAAGTACAACTCCTCTTTCAAAAATAACGTTAAAATTTCTTCATTTATTGGAACGAGAAAGGTGAGATAACTCTGTAACAGGATGTTATATTGCTATAGCATCAGGCTATTCACCAGAGAACCCAGCAAAACCTTCTTTTGACCAGCACTCACTTTGGACACATGCTCACAAAACCACGTATTTGTTTAAATTCTATTTTTCCCAGGTCACTGAAGTTAAGCTCATATAACCTCACAGCCAGGAAAATCACCAGCAGTTCGTAATTTTTCAATCACAGGAGAGTTAGTGCTCACTTGATTTTGTTTTCCTGACAAAAGACCAGTTTTGAAAAGCTGAAAAGTATTAGTCTGGTAAAAGTGTTCTTCTAAACAAATGACACATTGTCAAATTTACTTCTAGTCTCAGTTTGATAACCATGCTAGCTGAAACCTGATATCTTCAGAACAGACAGTGAAATAAAGAAAGGAACAGATGTAGTAAAAAAAAAAAAAAAAGGA